>ERZ773022.2242-NODE-2242-length-11852-cov-3.147919_pt1 | contig 11852 bp, 11 predicted proteins | sample MGYA00580839_ERZ773022 | MGnify/ENA primary metagenome ERZ773022 (study PRJEB29015, sample SAMEA2738020) | human oral metagenome | biome: human oral; feature: human-associated habitat; material: dental | place: China | collected 2044 ... | reverse complement strand
ACGAAAAAGGTATGTTAAAAATAAAAAATTTTAAAAAACGCATTACAGCCTTAACAATCATGTCTTTCTTCGCATTTTCTATTTTCGGAATTCCATATGTGCAAACTGAAAATGTTGCTCACGCTGGCATTTTCCCAAATATTTTTGGTGGTGGAAAAAAGAACGCCGATCAAAAGGATCAAAGCGGAGGAAGTCAAGGTGGAGGAAACGATGCACTTTCATCTATCATTATGGGGATGATGGGCGGAGTTCCTATGGGAAATAGAGCCACATATTCGTTTTATGCAACAACAGGTGGCGCAAACGTTATGTGTATGTCTTCGGGTAAGCCAGAAGTGGGGAAATCCGTTTCAGTTACCTGCCTTCCACAGATCAGAAATGGACAGGCAGTTCTTCCTATTTCTGTTGAAAAGTACACCTTTGAAGAGGGCGGATCACAAACACAATCCATGAACATTCCTTACAAACAAAAAGTTAAAGGAGAAAACGGGAAAGATGTTGTTACATCAGGGCTGATGACAGTCTCCTTAAACTTTGATGTTTACCAAGGAAAAACAGGTTTGTCCTCTGGCGATAAGATTGTAGGTTCAATGGATCCGAATTCAAATAAATGGGGTTGGTCTGACGGAATTTCACCAACTGGATCTCAAAAGAATCCAGAGGGCGGGCTTACACCCGACATGTGTAAAAAATACGGCGTCTGCGGAGGCGGCGGCATTGGACCAAATTCGGAAAACTGTAAAAAGTACGGTGGAGATTGGTGTAAAGGAAACGGCACCGATGGAAAGAACGAAACCGATCAACAAAAACTTCAAAAATGCAAAACGTTAGGGTTGTCAGATGAACAATGCCGAGAACTTCTGAAAAATGGTTCAACGGGATCCAATAATTCAAACAACTCTTCTTCCAACAACCCGTGGAAAAATCTTTTCGGAGATAATGGCTTCAACTCAAACCCTAGTGATTGGAACAACTCAAACTCAGGCGATAAAGGAAGCTCTAACTTAGATGATTTCTTTGGCGGAGTAGATGGTACAGATGGAGATGTTCCGGGAGGACTCACAGACGACCTTTTAGGGGTTGGTGATCTCGGCGACGATTCAGGAAATGGCTACAACAACATTGATGGGTCCATTGACAATGGCGGAGATTATAATGATGGTTCCGGAAATTCTTATTCCGACAATGATTATTATGGCGGGACAAGAGGCGATGATAATTACTCTGGAGACGGTGGATTAGGCTTTCAAGACTTTGCCCAAATGTATAAGGATGGTTTAAACGGTCTTGACGGTTTAAATGGAAGTAACGGCGAACTCCTTGGGGAAATGGATGGAAGTAACAGTCTTGCTCAAAAGCTAAAAGAGTTGATGGGCGGAGATAAATCTGCCAATAACAACTTAAAGAGCACAGCAAGTGATCAAGAGCTCTTTGATGTGGCCAGCAAACTTCTTCAAGCGGCTGGATATAGTATTGGAGATATGAGAAGCGGGAAAATTTATGACAATAATTCCGCTTATACAGAACCAACAACAGCATGGGATTTCAACCGCATTACAACACTCTTGAAAAAGAACCGCATTAAGCTGAGTGCTCCAGCAGGAAAGCTTGGGTCCACAGGAGCATCAAAAGAAAACCAGAATTCACAAAACAAGAGTTCTGATGATAAATCTTCTAAAGAAAAGACATCAGAGAATGCAAAGCTGACAACATCAAAAAACGATAAATAAACAAAAAAAAGAGAGCGATAAACTCTCTTTTTTTGTTGAGTCAAGCAATATTAAAAATGCTTGACCCTCTCGTGCTCCTCAGCCTGCTTGGCGTTATTCCAGCGGTCCGTGGTGCCGACGAGGTAGCCTGTGATGCGACGAATGCGCTCGAACTTTGGCGTGCGCAGTTCATAGTGCACATCAAAGTCCTCATCACCCGCAGTAGCGGTGACAGAAAGAAGATTATCAACCTCATCGCCGAGCTTCTCACGAAGCCCGTCAGCGATGGCGTTAACTTCCTTCTCTTTATGCTCCCCCTCAATGACAAGAGGGACATTTCCAAAGATTGTATATTCGCTTTTCATGAATATACTCCTTTCTCGCCCAAAAGGGCAACCACACCTCTAAGAGAGGTGATTTACCGACACGTTTATTATACATGTCTTTTAGATAATTAACAATTATTTTTGATTACAAAAAAATCACCTTCATAAAATAAAAGGCGACTTTTTATCAAAAGGTTTTAGCGTACAAATTGAAATGTCATAAAAATAAAAGTGTATTCTTCGTTTGCATTTATCTTTGTTTTGCAATGAGGACAAACCATGTTTACAGGAATTTCTTTTTCATCTGTTACTGGACCAAATACCTTTTTCCGGCACGATAAACATTGTACTGTATACTGAGGGACGATCTTTCCTTCTTGGACTTTTAGTTGAATAAACTTTTTAATTCCATAATTTATTTTTTCACGAGGAAATTCTTTCGTCCTTACTAAAACTTGCTTTAAAAGCATTTCCAAATAGAACTGTCTGTTTTGCAGAAGACTTTCTATGTAATTGTATGCATCTTCAATCGTGTTTTGCAATTTTTCCGGAAGGTTATCGCAATACATTTTATAGAAAATCTCCTTTCTGTTGAAATTAGGGTGTCATCGACAGCTCAGGTTTGTAAAAAAATGTTGTAATAACAAGAAGAGAAAGAAGTAAGCCGGAAATGGCAGCGCCCTTCCAATTCTCATCATATAGAGCCTTAAGAAATCCCCACACAGACATTAGCATCATTGCATAACTTACATATTTTAAAATTCCAACTAATTCCACGGACAAGCTCCTTTCAAATATGATTCTTCAATATTTTAACAAAAAAACAGTATAAAACAAAGGAAAGGTCGTCGAAACCTTTCCTTTTCAATCATTTTACATGGCGACAGGAATTCCTGTAATTGTTTTTCCATGCATATAATTTTCAACAACAACATCTTCGATTCTAAAGTCGTAAAAGTTTTTAACGTCAGGGTTGAGACTCACTTTTGGCGCATCAAATTTTTCTCTTGTTATTAACTCTTCAACGATCGGGATGTGTCGCTCATAAATATGAGCGTCTGCAATTACGTGAACAAGCTCACCAACCTCAAGTCCGCTTACTTGAGCAAACATCATAAGGAGAAGTGCATATTGTGCCACGTTCCATGCGTTTGCCACGAGAAAATCATTTGACCTTTGGTTTAGGATACAATTCAAACGCCCATCCGTTACGTTGAATGTCATTGAATATGCACAAGGATAAAGATGCATTTCATGAAGATCGTCAAAATTATAGATGTTCGTCATAATACGACGGCTGTATGGATCATTTTTAAGATCGTAAAGAACCCGATCTACTTGGTCGAACCATCCCTCTTTATATTCAGACTTCTTAGCAAGCTGATAACCATAAGCCTTACCGATACTTCCTGTATCATCCGCCCAAGAATCCCAAATATGGGACGGAAGATCTTTGATATTATTGCTCTTATCACGCCAAATCCAAAACAACTCGTTAAAAGAAGCCTTCCAATTAAGAGTTCGTTGTGTTTGCATAGGGAACTCTTTTGAAAGATCATACCGAGTAATAAGTCCAAAAAGTTTTATTGTTGATGCCTCTGAACCATCTTCCCATTTTGCGCGAAGATTTTGCCCATTGGTAGACCATCCATTTTGGAGGATATTGCGTGCATTTTCGCAAAAAGAATCATCAAACAAACCCATAAACATCTTCCTTCCGTTTTTGCAAATATATGTTTATTTTACATTATTTTTAAAGGATAAAAAAGAAAAGAGCCGCACCAAGCGACTCTTTTTTCCGAACGAATAGGATTACAGAAGTTTGACCTTGCAACGCGTAAGCACAGTCTGCTTCGTTCCTTTGTACTCGGAAAAGTCTTTCACCTTTCCAGTTACAAGAACCTTCACGTTGGCGTCAAGATCAATCTCATCCAAGACTTCTTTGGCAGAAGTCTTCCAGACAAAACAATGTCCAGCATCGTCCGAAAATTGATAACACCCATTTACTCCGCCGTAATACGAGAAAGAATTCTCATAATAACTGCGTCGGCGAAGAACGAGAACGCGCTCAATATTCCCTCCGATAGCAACGCCAGAAGGATATTGATCTAAGAACTTAAATCTGTTCTCAGCTCGACGAACACGTTCGAGGTGCTTCTCATAAGCGCTGGGAAGGAATGCAACCAACCCTAACGCCTTCTCATTGAGGAAACCGTCTTTTAAGATGCCGGCGACATTAAGCCAAAAAGGATCCTCTTCCCTATTTGTCTGAGTAAGCCACCATTCGACGATCTTCTCAACAAGATCTTTATTTTGGAACTTCTCTGGAATATCATCATTTAGAAATTCCAAATAAGCCCTCCGGCAAATTTCCTTTGTCGGGACAATGTTATTATCCATTGCCTCAGAGACGGAAATATAGCCATTTTTTTTGATTTCGGCGCAACAGAAGCCAAGATATTTCTTGGCATCGAATACGACGTAATCAGACGAAGGAGAATACTCTCTTGAAAAATTCTTGATGAATTCATACAGAGCTGTTGCTCTATATATTTTTTCAATTTCATCTTCAAGAGATTGGATGTACTCCTTCAGACAGGTCTTTCCAACCTGTACAATTTTACCGGTTTCCCGGTGACGCAGAATGACAAGATGCTTACGCATTCTGTTGGTAGAACAATGATCGCAGTGGTTCATTGTTGCCGACCAAAATTCTTTGGGAACCTCTTCAACAAAAGGTCCAAAGAGAAGCGCATGTTCTCCATCAATCTGCTTTACCGCGAGGAACTCGTGAGTTCCCAAGAGCGGCTTTTCCCCATTAAGGGAAAATTCGACAAGAGGATACTCTATCCCCCTGTCATCCTTTGTGAAGGATTTCTTTACGACATTAGTAAAGATGTTGGTCTTGTATTTCTTATTGATTTTAGAAATGCGCTCCAACAACTCCTGAAATCCTTCCTCGGGCAATACATAGTTTGCCATTTAAAAAACCCCTTTCTCTTTAACCAAAAACCAACTAAATTTATTATAAAGGAAATAAACAAATAAAAAAAGAAAAAGCCCACAACAATAAATGTTGTAGACGATTTTCTTTATTCGGTCACGGAAGCAAGAAGCTTTTGGCAAAGCTCTTCGCCAAGAGTCTCAGCGACATCATTGCTGAGAGTGTCGAAAACCGAAACCCAACGCTTCCAGTTGAGAGCGATGAAATCACCGCCAGTTTTTTGACTGTGAGTCATCTGAACATACCCTTCACGGAGCATGTATCTCGCAACAGAAGCATTTTTGTTTGCGTACACGAACCAAGCAGCTCGCTTAAGTTGCTTAGCAAGGAGACGATAACCAGCAAAACGAATAACGCTCACTGGAAAATCTTTTCCTTCACCATAGGAAGTGTACGCCTCCTTCTTGACCTGCATAAGCAATGCAAGCCCCATAACAAAGGACTGCTTGTGCTCACGCAGATAGTCTGCATGATCGGGCTCAAAACCTGAAATCTCTCGGGTGAGAGCAAGGTTGAACCCTTTCATGAAGCGAACAGCCTCATCAATATCTATGAGACTGTCGTTGGACATCTTCATTAAAGATACCCCCTTTCTGAATCAATTGAACTCAAAATTCTTTTCTAGTATATAGTTACGAAAAACGCTTATCAACTTTAAACAACTATTAATTTGCAAAATCTTCATATGGTGTGGAATAACTCACCTGATTTAAAACGCGACCGCTTCCGGCAGAACCGGTGTTATTCATAAAATTATAAAAAAATCGCCATGTATATTTTTTGGGAAAAGGCATAAGTGTTGTTTCTCTTAAAATATTAAAATTTCGCTTATCCTCAACCTCGATAATAAAATTATCGCCATAATTTGTTGTTTGCGTAGGGAACTTAACAGAATAAGAAATATTTTTTGTATTAATGTGTTGTTTATTCAAAACATCATCCATCAACACCTTTACCTGAGTAGAAATTTCTTCTTCTGTCCCATTAAGAGATGCAATATTTTTTGCGACAAACTTTCCTGTTTTAACAACTTGGTAGTTTATTGAGTTAAACTCATGATATACATTGCTTAAATATCCTAAGCCAAAAGAAAAAACAAGTATCGGAATAAACATTTCTCCAAGAAACAAAAAACGCATGTTTTTTTGCTCTTGAAAAACCCTAAGAAAGCAAAACCGGACTCCGGTTAAACAAACAAAAATAAAAATAAAAACAAAAATAAAAGCCAAAATATATGAATTTATATAAATATTTTTGACGATAAGCTCGTAACTTACAAAAGAATACAAAAACAAAATAATACTATTAAAAAAAACGCAAAGCGAGATAAACTTAAAAGAATCTGCAAGCACAAAAATCACCCTTTCTATTTGTTCAAGATTATTTTATCACACCCAAAATCGCCTTTTTTAAATAAAAAAGGAAGGGCAAGCCTTCCTTTTCCAAACAGCGTTACTATTCAATTATGGATGGGGTCATCACCAGAGGATTCTTTTTCAAAATTTTTTTGTAAAAAACCAAACTCTTTCTCATCATTATCAATAATTTTCTTTTTGTTTTTTTCCTGAGAAATTAAAGAGATAATCTCGGATACGACAAAATCAGGTTCTTTTACCTCATAAGGGAAAAGATTTCGTTTGCTTCCTTTTATGAGAGAAAATATCGACATGATTCGTCGTACTTCTTTTTCATTTACAGATTCTTTACTAAAGAAATGATTTCCAATCATCAGATTCATAAGGTCTGTAACATCAAAAACATTTTCCTTACGTAAAATTTTACGATTTGGATTGATGAAAAAATACTCCTCCCCTTCAGCCAACCCATCTTGTTTTGTTGCAGTAATAACAACATCCTTTCGAATTAATCGTCCGAGAGTTTCATCGTCAACCTGAGAGTATTTGTCATAAAGGCGATTATTCGCGACATAAAATGGGTTTTTTTCAAGAGGCTCGCCCCAAGAATTTTCAAGGTATAACTTTATTCCATCGTAAACACCAACAATACGAGAAACTTCACATTGTTTAAGACGTTCTTTTCGCACACCTTTTGAAGCTTCCTTTTCATTGGAAGTTCTCTTTGTTTCATTTATTGTATTTGGTTTCCAACCCTTTTTCTTTTTTCCCACAGGGATCAACTCCTTTATGTCTTTGAAATTTCATTATCATTTTCCTATAAAAAAGGCGTTTCGTCCATTTTTATCATAACAAAAAGACCTCATAAAGAGGTCTTTCAAGTTATTAGGCGGCTTCAATTTTTGCATGAGATCCCATTGAATCCTTTCGGACAAAGATTCGTTGGCTTAGACCGTCTTTCAAAGAATCATCATGTGTAATAAAGAGAATCTTTGCAAATTCCGACGACAGATTGTGTATTGCCGCGAGAATTTCGTGACGGTTTTCTTCGTCCGCACAGGACACACCCTCATCAAGAACAAAGAGCTGAACACTAGCGCCGGCTCTATGAGCAAGGAACTTACTCATTGCAATTCGGAGGGAAAGAGACACAATGAATTTTTCCGCACCAGAATATGTTTGGTAAGGACGTTCATATCCGTCCTCAAGGACAACAATGCGGAAAACTTCTTGTACATTTCCGGTGGATTTTCCTTCCACTTGTGTATCAATTCGAATCTGCAAGCGCCCATTGAGCATTTTATCAAGGATTCGGGTCGCATTGCTCTCAAGCTCAGGAACAGAGTTTTCAATGATAAGAGCAGGGACACCAGACTTCTTTCCACAGGCTTCAAGCAGAATAGAGATTGTCTTGAGCTTCTTCTGCTTTTCAACAATTCCCTTCTTCATTTCTTCAATGCGGGACTCAGCATCCTCAACCTGCTTAAGTAAAGTGTCAAGAGAGGACATTTTAGAAAGGATTGTTTTTTCCTGATTCTCTAAACGAGACATTTCATCTTTTGCCATCGTATAAAGCATTTTTGTTTCGCTAAAAGCCTCAAGACCACTCTTTTTCGCAGAGATGAGATTGTTGCACTCATCTATCTGAGCATTCAAAGAAGAAATCGTCGATTGAATCGTGGAAATACTGTCCTGTGCGGTATTCTTCTTTTCATTCAGAGCGTTCAGAGAATCAATCAAAGATCCTTTATTGGAAATTGCAATTTCAAGAGCATTTTTAAGGCTAGAAATCTTTTTAATTTCAGCAATTTCGGCACGCACAGAAGAAATCTTTTCATCAGAGAACGTATTCACAAGCTTATCAAGCTCCGCTTTTGCAAGAGTATACTCTTTGCGAAAAGGATTTGTTTCGGAGGAAACAGCGGAAAGCTCTTTTCTAAGACGTTCAAGCTCCACCTTTGCTTTATTAGCCATCTTCAAAAAAGGACAGGTCGAATTAAATTTCGCGTTAGAAGAACACGGAACCTTATCAAGCGCCTCTGCTTTCTCCTCATTGCTTCTGATTTGATAATTGATTTTCTCAATATTAGAAGCATGTGTGGTGTTCCAATCTTTTCCAGACTGAATTACCTGATTCACCTTATTTTGCATTTCAAGATAAGCCATCTTGCTTTGCTCCATTTTCTGAAGCTCAATAGTCTTATCATTCTCTTGCATATAGGCAGACTCGATCTCGTTCTTACGAACAATAATTTCTTCAGCTTTTCGAATCTTTTCTTCTGTGGCGGAAATATCAGCAACAGCAGATTGAACCTGTAACTCCATCATCTTGATTTTATCGGAAGAAAGACGAATTTGCCGATCTGCATCCGACTTCTTTCGCTCAAGCTCCATGAGGTCTTTTTCAACAGTATTCATTTCAAAAATTTTCTGCTGATTATCCTCGATGATTTTCTGCTGACGGGATTTCCCAAGATTTACACCATCAAGATCCTTTTGGAGCTGATTCTTTTCGCTAAGGTAATCTTCCTTCTTTCCAATAACCTCAAGCTCTGTTGCAATGCGTTGTTCTTCAAGAGCGATCTGATTCTTTACGCTTACAGCATCTTCTTTCGCCTTCTCTCCGACATCGCCCCAGAGATCAATATCGAGGATATTAAAGAGCGTCTCTTTGCGTTCTGCATCCGTCATGTTCTCTGTAAACTCATTGCTTTTGTTCTGGAGCACCATAGAGGACGCAACAAAGGTCTTGTAATTCATATGAAGCAGAGTTTCGATATGCTTCTGTGTTTCCGAAAGCTTCCCGTTAGCCAAAGGAACCTCTGTCCCGTTCTCCAAAACAGCATACAAGGAGAGACTGCTTGTTCCTTTCGTTGAATTACGATAACGAATAACTTTATAAACGTTTTCATTCAACTCAAAAAGGAATTCCGCTGTGCAGGAATCGGCACCGAGTCTAACGTAATTATCGATCTCTTTCGGACCACCCTTAGAGCCTTGTCCAAAAAGAGTCCACGTAATGCTATCTGTGAACAAGCTGGTTTTACCGGAACCATTTTCACCTGTTACAGTTGCGTCAGTGATTCCGGAAAAATCAAACTCCATATCTTCATAACTAAGGAAGTCAACAAGTTTTATCTTCTTAGGTATCATAGGTATCCCTTCTTCCAAACCGTTTTCTTTATTTTATTACATGTAAGAGTCTATTTCCGTAAAAACAATTCAAATTCAAAAAGAAAAGCGGTGTGATTGTATTTTCTCCCACACCGCAAACAGCAACTCAAGAAACGTAACTTTTTAGCAGTTCTCTCACCGCATTAAATTCGCTCTCTGGATATTTTTTAGCCTCCATCCATTTTTTCAAAGCGGCAATATTATCCATGCTCTCCGTAATCGAGCTGTCTCTTTGCCTATTCTTATCAAGAATACGCGGAAATACGCCAACAACATAGCGTGGATTTTTTTCATTAAGCGCACGAACAACATCTCTTTGGTTTATCAAATCAATGTCATTTTTGTTGATGTCATATTTCACCTGAACGATTTTATCTTCGATATTAGATGCTTTAATCTCTTCAAAAAGAGCATTTACATCATCTTCAGATAAAATTGACACGTGAAACGATTTCATTTCAATCGCAGGAAGCTCAATAAACTCATTGGTCTTCTTTTTTACATCATAAATATAAAATCCACGAGCATCGTTTACTTCACCAATATCAATTCGCTGAATAGCACCGCTATAAGCGATGAAAGGAGAAGATGCTTTAAGAACCTGTGGCTTATGGATGTGTCCGAACATGCACGCATCCCATCCCTGCTCTGCAAGCTCCTTAAGAGGGAGTACAACCTCAGCTCCATCATGACTATCCATTGCTTTTCCACTAGAAGAAACGGCACCCTGAATAGACCAATGACCGATTAGAATTTTTGTCTTAACAGATAGCTCATCCAACTTTCTATTCAAATCAGATGCGATTTTCATAAGTTGTTCAGATGCCTCAAGGTTTGCATAATCCGGCTCGTATACAGCAAGAGCGGCATTTTTCACAAAAGGCAAATATGCGAAACCGATATCACCAACATTACTTACGCCAAAACCTGTTTCGCACCAATGGTTTTCTCCACCAATCGAACTGACAACATCATTCATGCATTTGGTTCCAAAACCACCGACATCATGATTTCCAGCAACACCAACGACACGGATCTTATTCTTCTCAAATCGCTCAAAAAGAGATGCAACTTTAAGAACCTGTTCGGCCGTTGGACGAGGATTTGTGAAAAGATCCCCCGGCACCACGATAATTTTTACTTTTTTCTCAATGCATTTTTCCAGCATGGCATCGACAGAATTCTGCCACTCCACTTCACGATAGCTTTTTCCGTCCTTATTAAGACGAGCATAAGTGTTATAAAAACAATGCAGGTCTGGCGCAAGTGCGATTTTCAAATTAGTCACCCTTTCTAAACGAATCAACAATTAAATTTTACAACATTACTTGCAAAAAAACTTTCAAAAACATTCTATCGCACAAACAATTTACAAGTCGAACCCGTATTTTGCAAGTCGTTCCTTTTCTTTTGCCCAGCCATCTTCTCCACGCAAACGTCGAAAAGCGGAAAAACAATTTTTGTCAGATTCTCGCTTTTTATTCTTTTTGGCGTGCTGTTTTTTTAAAACCCTTATCCTTTCGAGATCAATTTGACTTGGGTTGGAAACCGATAAGATTTCAATATCGGTTAAAGCCCCCTTCAAACACTTTGGCTTAAGAAATCCAGCACTATAACTCATAGCGCATCCTTCAAATACCACGCGCATATCCTCGGCGATATTATTTAATGCTTCAGGATTTACAATATCAAATTCCTTTACCCACAAATGAGAAGTGTTGATTTGCTTTATTTCTCCATTTGGCTCAATGATTCTAAGATTTTGAAACAGAAAGGTTCGGCTTGGTTTACCAATAGGTGTAGTAAAACCAGTTCTAACAAAGTTAGCAATCACACGAATGCGGTTGCCAGACTCATTAATCAACTGAGTTCTCATCAAAAAACGATTTTTTGCTCGACCCATATATATCCGTCCCTTCTTTTTTTCTAATCCAAATTATAAAACAAAATACTGGTCTTTTTATAAGGATAATGTCAAAACAAGGAATTTTCCTGATATAATTAAATAAAATTCGCCTTGTCGCAAGAAAGGAACCGAGACCATGAATAAAAAGAAATTAACAGTTATGATTTTGACAGCACTCACACTTACATCAACATCTGTATTCGCCGAAAAGTCCAATCAGTATATAGAGACGATTCGTCTAAGCGAAACCACAGAAAAAAACACAACAGAACAAGATATAAAGCAAAATGATGCTATAGTTGTTGAAGTGGAAACTTGTAATCCCTACGACCGCTTAACAATGGAAGAAGTCAAAATGATTGACGACAATTTGTTTCT
>ERZ773022.2237-NODE-2237-length-11864-cov-15.393513_pt1 | contig 11864 bp, 7 predicted proteins | sample MGYA00580839_ERZ773022 | MGnify/ENA primary metagenome ERZ773022 (study PRJEB29015, sample SAMEA2738020) | human oral metagenome | biome: human oral; feature: human-associated habitat; material: dental | place: China | collected 2044 ... | reverse complement strand
GTCCCCGAGGAGTACCTGGGCGCCGTCACCCAGCTCATGGCCGCCCGCAAGGGCCGCATGGAGACCATGACCAACCACGGCACGGGCTGGGTGCGCATGGAGTTCCTCATCCCGGCCCGCGGCACCATCGGCCTGCGCACCCAATTCCTCACCGAGACGCGCGGCACCGGCATCGCCTCCTCCATCGCGGAGGGCTACGAGCCCTGGGCCGGCCGGATCGTCTCGCGCACCACCGGCTCGCTCGTGTCCGACCGCGCCGGGGCCGTCACCGCCTACGCCCTCATCCGCCTGGAGGATCGCGGCACCTTCTTCGTCGAGCCCGGGCAGGAGACCTACGAGGGCCAGGTCGTGGGCGAGAACCCGCGCAACGAGGACATGGACGTCAACGTGGTCCGCGAGAAGCAGCAGACGAATATGCGCTCCTCCACGGCCGACGTCTTCGAGGGGCTCGTGCCGCCGCGCCGCCTCACCCTGGAGGAGGCCCTCGAGTTCGCCTCCGACGACGAGTGCGTCGAGGTCACCCCCGACGCCGTGCGCATCCGCAAGGTCATCCTCGACTCCCAGGAGCGCTTCAAGGACGCCGCCCGGCGTCGTCGGGCGCAGGCCTGACCCCCGTAGTTTTCCCCATACCCAGGTTCCCCCATACCCAGGAGCCGGTCTTCACGGAGAGGATCGCCGCATGAGTGGCACTGTTCCCCTGCTCGATTCCGACGACGCGCCCGAGGACCTCGGGTCGGTCGAGGAGTCGTCCGCCCCGTCGCAGGACGGGCCCGTCGTGGCGCCGCCCGAGGCCGAGTCGGCGCCGCCCGCCGGTCGGAGGCCGGAGGCCGATGAGGAGCCCGCCGAGCCGGAGGAGTCCGTCGAGGAGGCGGATGCCGTCGCCGAGGCTGCGGAGCCGGTCGAGTCGGAGGAGTCCGCCGAGTCCGTGGTCGCCGAGAAGGCTGGGTCGGTTCCGGTGGAGGTGACGTCGGAACCGGAGTCCGAGGCGCCCGTGGAGGAGCCCGCTGGGTCCGTCGTCGAACCGGAGGCCGACGAGCCCGCCCAGCCCGCCGCCGAAACGGGGACCGTCGCCGAGTCCGCTGAGGCTGAGACCGAGGTCGCTCGGTCTGTCGAGCCGGAGGCCGACGAGAATACGGGTGCCGCGGAGGAGATTGCTGTCGGGGTCGAGGAGCCCGCCCAGGAGAAGCAGTCCGCAGAGACCGCGGAGCCGGTCGAGTCGGAGGAGTCCGCTGACCCGGAGCCGGTCGAGTCGGAGGCCGCCGAGCCGGAAGCCGCGGAGACTCAGCCCGCTGAGTCCGCCGTCGAGCCTGAGCCGGTTGAACCTGCGGATTCTGCTGCCGAGTCGGATGCTGTTGAGCCCGCCGTCGAGCCGGAATCCGCCGGATCGGAGACTGTTGTCGAGGCTGCTGGCCCTGTGGAGGCCGTCGAGCCGGGGGAGCCGAACGAGTCCGTTGAGTTGGCCGAGTCCGTGGACGCCGTCGTCGAGTCGGGCGCCGCGGAGGAGGCTGCCGCCGGGTCGGGGCCTGCCGTTGAGGAGGTTCGGTCCGCTGAGCCCGCCATCGAGGGGCAGTCCGCGCAGGAGGCCGTCGACGAATCGACCCCGGCCCCGCCGTCCGCCGGTGCGCCGCCCACCGAACGAGCACCGGAGGCGGCCACCGCCGGCGCGAGCGCGGCCCGCCCTCCGCTGCGGCCGAGCTTCCCGCTCAACGCGCCCACGCCCGCCACCGCCGACGAATCCGCGGCCGGCGACGAATCCGCGGCCGGCGCGCCGTCGAAGACGATTGAACACCACGCCGGCGCTGAGACGGCCGATATGCCGCTGCCTCCCAGCGTGCCGATCGCCGCGCGGACGCCCGAGAGGGACGACGCGTCCGAAGAGGCCGCCGGCACGATCGGCACGACTGGCCGGGCTCCGGCTGGCAGCGAGGCGGAGGAGGCCGCTGACGACGAGTCCGGGGTCGCTGCTGCGTCCGAGGGCGCCGACGACGAGTCCGAGGAGGCCAGGGACGAGCAGGCCGCCGCCGAACCGGCCCCGCCCGAGCAGAAGAAGTCCGAGGCCGTGGCGCCCGCCCGCCGCCGTCGGCTCCTCCTCGCCCTCGGCGCCGCCGCGCTGCTCGTCCTCGTCTGGGGCGCGGCCGCCTTCGCCACCACCCAGCACATCTTCGCCGGCTCCACCGTCTCCGGCGTCGCCGTCGGCAATATGAGCCCCGCGCAGGCGGAGAGCACGGTCGCCGGCGCCATCAACGCCCAGCTCGGCCGGCCGGTCACCCTCGTCGTCGGCAGCGCCACCGACACGCTCGTGCCCGCCGAGTCCGGCGTGAGCGTGGACGCCCGGGCCAGCGTCGAGCGGCTCACGGGATTCACCCTCAACCCGCTCACCCTCATCGGGCGTCTGCGCGGTGCCGACGTGGACGCCGTCACCCGAGTCGACGCCCGCTCCCTGACCACGGCCCTCGACGCCCGCCTGGACGTCCTGGCCGTGGGCGCCTCCGATGCCGGCGTGACCCTCAATGGGACGACGCCCGTCCTCGTTCCCGGGAGCATCGGCACCGGGCTCGACGTCGATTCGGCCGTCACCACCCTGAGCGAGAACTGGCCGCTCGGGCGGGAGACCATCGAGCTGCCCGACGGCGAGGCCAGGCCGGCCATCACCGATGAGGAGGCGCAGACCCTCATCGACAAGGTCCTCACCCCGCTGCTGTCCGGCGATTTCACCATCACGGTCGAGGGGACCGACGCCGCCGCCAGGGCCTGGCGGCCCACCGTCGTGCTGATGCCGGAGCAGCTCGCCGAGCTGGTCAGGATCGGCACGGCGGACGGCGACATCACTGCGTCTCTGGACCCCCAGGGGCTGCGCGAGACCGTACTCGCCGCCATGGGCCCGGAGATCGAGTCCCCGGTGCAGGACGCCACCTGGACCATCGAGGGCAGGGCCGACGCGAAACCCGTCTACGTCGAGGCGCACGGCGGCACCGTCGTCGACGCCGACGCCCTCGCCGCCGACGTCCTGACCGCCGCCACCCAGGACGGCGGGGCGGGGGAGCGCCGCATTGCGCTGCCCATGATCGACCAGGCCCCCGCGGTCACCACGCCCGCCGCCGACTGGGGCATGAACCAGGTCATCGGCGAGTACTCCACGCCCTACTACCCCGACGCCGCCCGCACTCAGAACCTCGTGGCCGGTACCGCCGCCATCAACGGAACCGTCGTCATGCCGGGCGGGGTCTTCTCGCTCACCGAGGCCCTCGGGCCGATCGACGAGGAGCACGGCTTCGCCTCCGCCGGCGTGGTCACCAACGGCCAGCACACCGACGCCATGGGCGGCGGCCTCTCGCAGGTCGCCACGACCGTCTTCAACGCGGGCTTCGAGGCCGGCATGGACGACGTCGAGCACACGCCGCACAACTACTGGTTCACCCGCTACCCGGCGGGCCGCGAGGCCACCCTGTGGACCGGCAACCTGGACGTCAAGTTCGGCAACTCCACGCCCACCGCCGTCATGGTCCAGGCCTGGGCGGTCGACGGCGAGGTGCACGTGCGCCTGTGGGGCACCCCGTACTACCAGGTGAGCATCGACAACGGCACTCCCCACAACTACCGCGCCTACCAGACTCAGCGCCAGAGCGGCGGGAACTGCGTCCCCTACGGGGGCGGCGCGCAGGGGTTCGACATCACCGTCACCCGCTCGCGGACCAAGCCGGACGGCCAGAAGCTGCCCGACGACGTCCTGAGCACCTCCTACGACTCGGACAATCCCGTCGTCTGCGGCTGAGCCGGGGGCCGCGCTTGCCGTCGGTCGGGCCCGCCCGGGAGGGTCCGGCTGAGTCGGCCGCGGGCGGGCCGCGCGGCGGATGCGGGCGGGGACCGGGCGCCGGGCGGCGGCATGGCGGGGCCGCGCGTATGCGGACGCCGGGAGGGGCCGACGAGGGCGCCGCCGACGGGTTCGGACGGGGCCGCGCGTATGCGGACGCCGGGCTACCTCACCGACGCCGCCCTGCGCACCCTGGGAACGGGCCGCGCGTATGCGGACGCCGGTCGTGACGAAAAGACGCGCGCGTCCCGACCGGCGGACCGCGTGCCCAGGCCCACGTTGGCGCCGTCTTGGGCGGCGGGCGCTGGCGGACGATACTGGGGCCGTGCATGCGGCCGCGCCTGCGGCTTGACCGGCGAGGAGAGGAGATGCGCATGACCTACGTCATCGCCCAGCCCTGTGTCGACGTCAAGGACCGTGCGTGCGTGGACGAGTGTCCGGTGGACTGCATCTACGAGGGCGAACGCAGCCTGTACATCAACGCCGATGAGTGCGTGGACTGCGGTGCCTGCGAGCCGGTGTGCCCCACGGAGGCGATCTTCTACGAGGACGACGTCCCCGACGAGTGGGCCGACTACACCCGCGCCAATATCGACTTCTTCGACCTCAAGGGCCTGGGGTCGCCGGGCGGCGCCCAGGCGGTCGGCCCGCAGCCCTACGACGACCCCATGGTCGCCGCGCTGCCGCCCCAGAACGAGGAGTGGAAGGAAGCCAACGGCTACGAGTGAGGGCCGCCCTCCTCTCCCGCCCCGCCTCTCTTCGCCGAAACCGGCGGAAAACGCACGCGAAACCGGCGGAGAAGACATTCGATTCGACGCATCGGGTGATCGGTCGCCGCGCTTCTTCGCCCTCGCCGTGCCCATCCACCCTCTGCTACGCCTCTTTCCGTCTGCTACGCCTCTTCATCCTCCGCTGTACGGGAAAAGGGGGCGTAGCAGAGGGTGAAGGGGCGTAGCAGACGAATTCCGGGTCGGCGGCGTCACGACATGCGAGACGCCGTCCCATTATGCGGGACAATCGGCGGGGCGGGGCGTCAGGCGGGAGCCCGCGGGAATTGCCGCCACACTAAGAGACGCACCCTGGTCCCGGCGCACCGCCCCGGAGGCCCCACCGTCCTCATCCGGGCTCGCCGTCGCAGGGGATGCTAGTGCGGTGATGCTGGTGGGACTCCTGGGGCGACTCGGGGCGGGAATTTGTCCAAATCTGTTGCAAAGGCGCTCCGGGCCGGGATCGGCCGTGAGAAGAAGCGCGGAATATCAACGTTTCTCTTCCGGCGTTTCGGCGCGATCCGGGCCTTTGCAACAGATTTGGACAACTTGCGCCCCCGCGGGCCCCTCGGGTAGGGCCGTCGCTCGCCGGATGGCGACCACGACGGGTGCCCCGACGCGCGAGCACGTCACTTAACCCGCGAGAACGTCTGCTAGAGGTACGTGCTCGGCGGTTAAGTGACGTGCTCGGGGGTTAAGTGACGTGCTCGGAGGTTACCCGGCGATCTCGCGGGCCGGGTCGGGAAGAACAGGGACGGTTGGGCGGTCGTGGGAATCGTGAAAAGGTGTGGGGAACGGGGCTCTGTGCCGGACGGCGGGGGAGGGAGGGGACCAGACGGCGGGAGCGGGGCCGCTGGGCGATATGGGGTTGCCGGGCGGCGGGGGGAAGAAGGAAGGCCGGGCGGCGGGAGTGGGGCCGCTGGGAAATATGGGGCCGCCGGGCGATACGGGGTTGCCGGGAAATATGGGGGCGTCGAGGGGATGGGGGAGGAGCGGCGAGGGCCGGGCGGTGGGAGGATCGGACCATGACCGCCTCGATCCTGCCCCGACCGCTCGCGCTGCCCGACTTCCCCTGGGACTCCCTGCGCCCCTACCGGGCCCGCGCCGCGCAGCACCCCGACGGCGTCGTCGACCTCGCCGTCGGCGCCCCCGTCGACCCGACGCCCGCCGTGGCCCGCGACGCCCTCGCCGCCGCCTCCGACGCCCCCGGCTACCCGGCCGCCGTCGGCACCCACACCCTGCGCGCCGCCATTATCGACTGGATGAGGCGGCGCCGCGGCGTGAGCGGCCTGGGCGAGGACGCCGTCATCCCCACCATCGGCTCCAAGGAGTCCGTCGCCCTCCTGCCCCTCCAGCTCGGGGTGCGCCCGGGCGACCTCGTCCTCCACCCGCGCGCCGCCTACCCCACCTACGACGTCGGCGCCCGCATCGCCGGCGCCACCCCCGTCCCCGTCGACACCGACGCCGACCCCGCCACCTGGGAGCTGCCCGACGGCGCCCCCGTCGCCCTCGTGTGGCTCAACAGTCCCGGCAACCCCGACGGCCACGTCCTGAGCACCTCCCAGCTCGCCCGCATCGTGGCCTGGGCGCGCCGCCGCGGCGCCGTCGTCGCCTCCGACGAGTGCTACGCCGAGCTCGCCTGGGCCGAGCCCTGGGCCACCGACGGCGTCCCCAGCCTCCTGGACGCGCGCGCGAGCGGCACCGGCCCCGACGGCGCCCCCGACCCGACCGGGCTCCTGGCCCTGTACTCCCTGTCCAAGCAGTCCAACCTCGCCGGCTACCGGGCCGCACTCCTCGCCGGCGACCCGGCCCTCGTCGGCGCCGTCACCGAGATCCGCAAGCACGCCGGGCTCCTCGTGCCGGCCCCCGTCCAGGCCGTCATGGTGTCCGTGCTGGCCGACGACGAGCACGTCGCCGCCCAGAGGGAGACCTACCGGGCCCGCCGCGAGGCGCTGCTGGCGGCCACGGCCGAGGCCGGGCTGGCGAACGACCCCGCCTCCGCGGCCGGCCTCTACCTGTGGCTGAGCGGCCCGGAGGACATGAGCGCCCTCGACCTGGTGGGCGCCTTCGCCGAGCTCGGCATCGTCGTCGCCCCCGGGGACTTCTACGGCGGGGCCGGGGCCGGGCGTGTGCGCATGAGTCTGACTGGCACCGACGAGCGGGTGGCCGCCGCCTGCAGCAGGCTGCGGGCCACCGACCTGTTCCGCCGTTGAGCGGCGCCGGGCCGGTGGCGGGCCCCGATGCCGGGCCGCGCCCTGGGCCCTTGTGGGGGTCGCCGGGCCGACGCCGAGACTCCGCCGGGCGCCGCCGGCCCCGACGTCGGAGCGCGCCTCACCCCTGCCGGGGCGGCGCCGTTCCGCTCGCGCGCCATCTGACCGCGGCTCCCCTCGCGGGCCCGTCGGGATCCTTCTCGATCGCGCCCCTGCCCGCCAGACGGCGCAGGATCTCGGTGACCACGGGCGCGGGCGCCCCCGTGGCGGAGACGATGCGCCGGTTGGTCACCGGCCCGGAGGCGAGCAGGTCGATGATCGCCGCCTCGATGCCGCCGTCGGCCAGGGCGGGCACCCCCTGGGCCCGCAGGATCGAGCGCACGCGGGGCGCCAGGGTCCACGAACGGGCCGGCTGATCCGCCGTCAGCAGCCCGATGCCGACGAGCCAGGCCAGGACGGCCCGGCATTCGGCCCGACTGAGCTGGAAGAGCGCGGCCGCCCCCGCCTCGGTCAGCGCGCTCGTCCGCGTCAGGTGCCTGAGCGCCAGCAGCACGTTGAGATTGGCGGTGGCGGCGGCGCCGATGACATCCGGCAGGAGCGACAGGGCCCGGACCAGTCCCGGACTGTCCACCGGGGCCGCGAAGGCGACGCGCACATGGGACTCGTCCGCCTCCACCTCGGGGGCCTCCCGGCCGGAGCCGAGCATGGCGATCCACATCCGGTCGAAGCCGCGGGAGGTCTCCTCGATCAGCCCCAGTCGGTGCAGGGCGCGCATGAGGGCGGGGTTGGGCGGCGCGGAGGACGTGGTGAGCAGGCGGTCGCGGCGGACGCCGATGGGCAGGCCGCCCGGGGAGTCGACGCTCAGGATGACGGGGGACTGGTCGATGACGATGGGCCGCCCGAGCGTCCAGTCGCGGTGGGCGAAGGCGTTGAGAACCACCTCGTCGACGGCGCGCTCGGGGAAGTCGCGGATCTGACGCTCCTGGCCGGTGGGCAACTCGATCCGTTCCAGCTCGGCGTTGGAGTGGGAGCGGATGCGCTGGATCGCCTGGGGGATCGCCAGAATGAGCGGGTCGTTCAGGTCGTTGCGCTCGGGCTCGGCGCCCGGGGCCGGGCGCCACAGGTGCTGGGCGCCCGGCTGGGCCCCAGCGGGTGGCCGAAGAGGACGACCGCGGCGCTCAGGAGCCCGCCGCCGTGGTTGCGCAGCCCCAGTCGCCGCAGGAGCTCGTCGGGGGAGACGATGACGTCGTCGGGATGCCGGGAGTTGAATCGGCGGATCCCCTCCGCCAGGGCGATGCCGTCGAGGTCGCCGGTGCCCAGCGGCGTCGGGGCCGCCGTGCGGTCCGGGTTGGCGCGGGAGAACCTGATCTGCTGGCGGTCCCCGTCGCTCAGGGGGATGCAGCTGGTGTCGGTCCGCCGTGCGGCGGCGCCGTCCGTGCGGCTGTAGAGGGCCAACCCCTGGGGTACTCGGATGGTGACCAGGCGGCGGCCCTCGAACTCCTCGGCGCGCGCCTCGACCGTGAGGTTGGGGCGGGTCCGGTTGAAGATCTTGGAGGCGATGTCCTCGGGGGAGGCGTCCGTCCCGGTGAAGGCCTCCGGCCCCCGGGCCTTGTCGCGCAGTCCCAGGACGATGAAGGATTCGCCGTCGGCGTTGGCGAAGCAGATCGCCGCGTCGAGCAGGATCTGCAGGCGATGGGCCTCGGGGTTGCCGCGCGGGTGCGCCGCCCGCGCGGGGTCCTCCTTGAAGTCGAGGTGCGCGCTCTCCTGACTGTCCGGCGTCTGACCGGCGGCAATGGCGCTCAGGGCCCGTTGAACGACGTCGTACACGGAGTAATTATCAAGTTGTTGAAACAACTCGTCAAGAACTCTTCGGCGCCGCCCGGGCCGCCCGGGCACTGCGGACCGGGATCTTCCGGCGGAACGACGCCGATGCGCCGGTCGTACCGGGTTCTTCCCCGGTTGTTGGACGGTTCTTCGGGAAGCGGGGGACTCCGCCGGCCCGGGAAGGGCATGCGGCCGCGAGCGCGGCCGGGCGGGAAGCGGCGGCCCCGACCCGGCCGCAGGGGTATGGTCCGTTCAGGCCCTCGTCCCGGCCGCCGCGCCGACGCGGATCCCCCGCCGTGGTCGACGGCGGGTCCCCGCCGCGCTCGCCGATCGCGCCCGGCGCGGGAGCGGGCGCGCCGACGACCATTGACAACAGCGAGGAGGCCGCTGCCCCATGAGCACCGCCCTGAATGACCTGACTCCCGTGTTCCCCGAGGGCTTCCTGTGGGGAGGGGCGCTGGCGGCCAGTCAGTGCGAGGGCGCCTGGGACAGCGGGGGCAAGGGCCCGTCCGTCGCCGACGTGACCCGCTACAAGGCCGACGTCGACCCCAGGGACTACCGGGCCGGTCACGCCATCACCATGGCGGAGGTCCGGCGGGCCCTGAAGTGGACCGACTTCAAGGGCCCCTACGGCAAGCGCCGCGGCAACGACTTCTACCACCACTACCTCGAGGACCTCGACCTCATGGCGGAGATGGGCTTCAAGGTCCTGCGCGTGTCCATCCAGTGGAGCCGCCTGTTCCCCACCGGCGAGGAGAAGGCGCCCAACCCGGCGGGCGTGGGCTTCTACCACAGGCTCTTCGGCGCCATGCGCGAGCGCGGCATCGAGCCGATGGTGACGCTGCACCACTACGAGCAGCCGCTGGCCACCGTCTTCAACCACCGCGGGTGGTACGACCGGGCGATGATCGACCTGTTCATGCGCTTCGCCGAGGTCTGCTTCCGCCAGTACGGCGGGAAGGTCGGGTACTGGCTCACCTTCACCGAGATCGACTCCGTCTTCCGCCACCCCTTCACCTCGGCGGGCCTGCTGGCCGAGCAGTTCGAGGGTCGCGACATGGAGGAGGCGTGCTTCCAGGCCCTGCACCACCAGCTGGTCGCCGCCGCTCGGGCGGCCGCGCTCCTGCGCGACCTCGTGCCGACGGCGCAGATGGGCTGCATGCTCACCAAGACCCTCTACTACCCCCTCACGGCCCACCCGCACGACCAGCTGCTGGCCCAGCGCGCCAACCGGGAGAACGAGATCGCCTCCGACGTCCAGGTCCTGGGCGAGTACCCGCAGTGGGTCACGCGGATGTGGCGGCGCCGGGGCCTGCGCGTGAAGGTCACCGAGGCCGACCGGGACGACCTGGCGTCCGGCGCCGTCGACTTCCTGTCCTTCAGCTACTACATGTCGCTGGTCACCACCCGCGACGAGGCGGATAGGCAGCGGGTGAGCGGCAACCTGTCCGAGGGGGTCAAGAACCCCTACCTGCGGGCCAACGAGTGGGGCTGGCAGATCGACCCCGAGGGGCTGCGCCTGGCGCTCATCGCCATGTACGACAAGTACCGCCTGCCCCTGTTCGTCGTCGAGAACGGCATCGGCTTCTACGAGTCCATGGAGGGGGAGGGGCCCATCGCCGACGACGGTCGCATCGAGTACTTCCGCCGCCACATCGCCGAGGTCGGCAGGGCGATCGACGACGGCGTCGAGGTCATGGGGTACCTGCCCTGGGGCTGCGTCGACCTGGTGTCGATGTCGACGTGCCAGATGTCCAGGCGCAGCGGCTTCGTCTACGTCGACGCCGACGACGAGGGCAACGGCACCTACGAGCGCCACAGGAAGAAGTCCTTCGACTGGTACCGGCGGGTCATCGCCACCAACGGCTTCGACCTGGGGGAGGCGTGACGCGTCACCCCGCCGCCTCCCGTGCGGCGCCGGTGTCGAACGCGTCGAGCGCCGAAGATGGAGCGTCGTCGGCGCACAGGCCTCTGACCCTAAGTGGTACTATGTTCTGGTACGAGTCATTGGGGTGAAGGAGATGAAGCCGTGTCCGTGAGTGCCAGTCAGGCGCGCAAGACGTTGTTCCCGCTCATCGAGCAGGTCAACAACGACCGCGACGTCGTCGAGATCGTTTCGCGCAAGGGCAGTGCCGTCCTCATGTCCGCCGAGGAGTACGCGGCCTGGCGCGAGACCGCCTACCTGTTCCGCTCTCCCGCCAACGCCCGCAGGCTTCTCGACGCCTACGAGCGGGCGCGCGCGGGCCAGACCGAGGTTCACGAGCTCGATCGGGGGACTGAGTGAGGCTCGTGTGGGACCCGTCCGCCTGGGGTGACTACAAGTACTGGCAGACGGCGGACCGCCGGGTCCTCAAGCGCATCAATACGCTCATCGACGCCTGTCTGCGCGATCCCTTCGCCGGTGTCGGCAAGCCCGAGCGCCTCAAGTACGGGGCTCCGGGCGCGTGGTCGCGGCGCATCACCGACGAGCACCGCCTCGTCTACTTCGTCGACGGCGACGACGTCGTCATCCTCCAGGCCCGCTATCACTATTGAATCGGTGGGGCCCGTCGCGGCCAACGATGCAGTGCGGCGAGTCGGTACCGCGGCAGTGGCAAGCCGGCCGCCGCCCGTGTCCGGGCGGTAACGTCCCGGGCCGTAGAGTGGCCGGTGGAAAGGGCCCGGGCCCGGCGGGCCACCCCCCCCCCCGCCGCGGGCGGCGAGGGCCCGACGTCGACCCGCAAGGAGGCACCATGACCGACGCGAGCACCCGGCCCGCCCCCCACTCCCCGTCCGACGGCGACGGCCAGGGGCGGCTCACGATCGAGGACACCACGCTCGAGCTGCCCCGCGTCCTGGCCACCGAGGGCTCCGACGGGCTCGGGATCGCCAGGCTCCTGAGGGACACCGGCCTGGTCACCATCGACCCCGGCTTCACCAACACCGCCTCGTGCACCTCGGACATCACCTACATCGACGGCGGGGCCGGGATCCTGCGCTACCGCGGCTACCCCATCGACGAGCTGGCCAAGTCCTCCACCTTCCTGGAGGTCGCCTACCTGCTCATCAACGGCGAGCTGCCCGACGCCGCCACCTTCGAGCGCTTCGAGCGGCGCATCGCCCGCCACCGCCTCCTGCACGAGGACTTCCGCTCCTTCTTCACCTCCTTCCCCTCCTCGGGCCACCCCATGGCCATCCTCCAGGCGGGCATCTCCGGCCTGGCCACCTACTACGAGGACACCCTCAACCCGCACGACCCCTACGAGCGCGAGC
>ERZ773022.2232-NODE-2232-length-11898-cov-21.604830_pt1 | contig 11898 bp, 9 predicted proteins | sample MGYA00580839_ERZ773022 | MGnify/ENA primary metagenome ERZ773022 (study PRJEB29015, sample SAMEA2738020) | human oral metagenome | biome: human oral; feature: human-associated habitat; material: dental | place: China | collected 2044 ... | reverse complement strand
AAACCCGGCCGGAGGACCTCCTCGGCGACCTCGACTACGCCACCGTCGTCGTCGACCGGGAACTTGGCCGGCTCGTCGCAGCCATCCCCGAAGCGGTGCGGCGGCTACTGGCGCAGGACCCCATCGACGTCGACGCCGTCACACAGCAGGACCCCGAGTGGTGGGGGAGGGCCGAGGACTTCCTCGCGAGGCACGGGGCCCGCACCACCCGCATGTACCAGCCGTTCTCCAGCCGATCGTGGCGCGACGACCTCCCCGCCTTTCTCGGAACGGTCGCGATGATGGCGCACACCGAGCGGCGCGAACCAGTCGCCGCGCGACCCCACACCGACCTGATGGCCGAGGCCACCGGCCGGCTGCCCCGGTTCCTGCGCCGCCGGTTCCTGCGCCTCGTCGACGACTACCGCGCCGGTCATGTCACGCGGGAAGCCGGGGTGGTGGACTTCGAGGAGCTGGGGGAGCAGATGCGCCGCTTGGCCCTCGAGGCGGGACACAGGATGGTGGCGGCCGGGCTGCTGGCCGAGCCGGGGGAGGTCGCGCTGCTCGGTTTCGATGAGCTGCTGGGCTGGCTGCGAGGCGAACCGGTGGACGTAGCGGGGATCGTTGAGCGGCGCCGCCGCGCCCGGCACCGCGCCCTGGCGGCGTGGCAGCCGGAACGCGACCCCGTGAAACCGGGGAGCGGCATGACCGGGGTGGCGGCCAGCCCCGGGATCACCTCGGGGCCGGTGCGGGTCATCTCCGGCCCGGCCGAGTTCAAACGCCTGCGGCCCGGCGACGTTCTGGTCTGCCAGGCCACGGACCCCGCCTGGACCCCGCTGTTCGCCTCCGCCTCCGCGGTGGTCGCGGAAACCGGGGGACTGCTGTCGCACGCCGCCATCGTCGCCCGCGAATACGGCATCCCCGCAGTACTGGGGGTCCTTGAGGCCACCACCCGCCTCCACGACGGCCAGGTCGTCACGGTCGACGGTGGCGCGGGCCGGGTGCGAATCGAGGAATCGGCCCGGCCCGTCGCCAGGTGAGATTGTATCGTCATGCCGGCACGAACTTGCTTATGAGATTTCCTTCTTCGTCGAGCTTTATGAAGAGTCTACCGCCCAAATCGAATTCTCGGACTACTACCTTGCCGTCGGTCCTGGCATTGGTCGTCTCGTAAATGACCTCGACCCAGTCTTCCTTCAGCTGCTGAAAAAACGCTGCCCGGGTTTCCATGTAGCCGCGGAAGAGTAGCTTTCGGTCAGTTTCGGCTCGTCGAGCCAAGTCTGGGTTGGCCTCCAAAACTCCTTGTCTCCACTCCCAGAGATTCTTATACTCCTTGGGAATGCGAGGAGAGGTATCGTGGTTGAGCTCGCGGGCGACAAGTCTATCCTTGATCTTGGGAGCCAGTTCCTCATTTGAGGGAACGGTCATGGTTGGGTGTTCTGTGTCTGCTATTGCCGTCTGGAGGCGGGGGTCTTGGTTTTTGCCGGTTAGCAGATCTGCTGCATAGGGCCAACTTCCTTGTTCCGCTTTCTCGCCGTTGGCGATCGTGCGGCTTCCAAAGCTGGGCTTGTTCCCTCCTTTGTTTTCGCCGACCACCAATCTGAAAAATCGCCTCGGCTTTCTTTCGGAACCCAGGAGCTCTTCGATATCCAGGCGATCCAGTTTTCCGCTGCCGATGATATCTAGGTGCCTAGGGGATAGGTAGAAATCCTGCTTCCCAAGGAGGGGGAGGCGCGCTATCACTTTACCCTCTGCGGAAGGAAGTGGCTCGGGGGGCCATATCTCTGGGTAGCGATCCTTGAGGTAGTTTGGACTGTTGTCCATGGAAATATTGTTGCCAGCCTGGTCTCCGATCCATTCAGCAATCTGCGTTATGGCGGATGCGTTCTCGTAGTCGAGGTCCGCCAGCAGTTGTTTCTCGTTGATTTTCTGGGCATCCTCCAATTTCTTGAGGGCGTCCTCTACCTTGGTTGCGGCGGTTGAAAACTGCTGCTTCGCGTCCGCGAGATTGGTGTTTGATTTAAGATCGGAAAGGGTTTCCTGCAGTGCATCCTTGATGCGTTGCAGGTTGATCTTTCCTTCCTTGTCTTTTATGTTGCTCAGATCGATAGACAAGGTTTTCTCATTGCTGATTTCGATTTCTAGTCGTTTTCTTTCTTCGGTGAAGCTCACCCCACGAGTTCCTTGGAGGTCTTCGCACCAAGTTTCATAGATACTTTCGGCTTTTCTTCTCAGTATCCCTCTGTACAGAGCGGCGTTGCTGTGCGATCGCCATTCAAATAATGGATATTCCCACTCGTACTGGTGTGCCGGGGATTTGTATCCCAAGCGCCTGTGATCTACTGGCCTAGGGCCGCTGTGGTAGGGATCATCCTCGCTCTTGGCATACCCCCTGGCATGATTCTCCGGATTGTCGGTGTAATATTGAAGTTTGTGGTCAGCCCCCTTGTCGCGATATGTGCCTTCTGGGTCGCTGGCGTAGTGCAGTCTGTCATCTCCGCGATCTGCTTCGCGCGGGTTGCCATTCTCGTCATAGAGCGGTTTCCCATTCTCGTCGAAGGTGGGCTTACCATCCGGTTGGTGTACCTTGGACTTCGCGGAACCGCGCTCTGGCGAAACTTCTTCCGGACTCTGGTTGTTTTCTTGGCTGTGGGGGTCTTCGATGTGCTCATCAGTGCGACGAGGATCGTTGTCTGTTTCGCGTGCAAACTCGGTACCCGCTCTCTCGTTCGTTTGAGAGTGGCTGGTGCTTACATCGTGTGATTCGACTAGCTGCGCATCGTCATCCGGGCCGTGTGTCGATTCGGCTTTCTTGGATTGTTTTGCAACTTCTCCGGTTTCCTCGGAGAGGTGATTCCCTGATGTTTTCCCACCACGTTCATGGTCGTTCGGGATGTTCTCTTCCAGAGCATGCCTTGGGGAGAAAGCGTCTCTGGAACCAGGCGTGTGGGATGACGAGAGCGGCTGCGAGGGATCACCGTTTTCAGGGCCATGACCGACGTATCCGCCCTCAGGGGTATCACCATGCGATGCTGGGTTGTCGCCATGGTGTCCCGTGGGGAATCCTGTGCCGCCATCGCGGGGTGTGCTACCGCCACCGTGTCGCATGTGGGGCAGGTCGTCGCCCACACCTGCGCGGGCCTGGTGGGCCTCCGGAGTGGTGGGGGTGCCGTTCCCCGTCTCGTTCGGGGTCAATGGTGGTTCCGCGTCCAGCAGACTCCGGTCCCTCATCTCGAACGGCGCGGGCCCGCGGGACTGAGCAGGGGCGCCGACCAGGGCCGGTTCACGGAGTAGAGCGGGTTCGCGGGTTTCACCGAGGTTCGGTGCCGGTGCCCCCGACCGTGGTATCTCGTACGGGGAGGGAGTCAACGGCCCGGTTTTGGCCGCCAGCACGGTTTCCTCCGCCGGGAGCAGGGGTTTCCCTTTCGGGATGAGATGGGGAATCTCGGCCCCCCGGAGGGTGTTGGAACCGAGGTCGACGAGTTTCGTTCCACCCTTGACGAGCCACCCCCCGCCCGGAATCGCGAAATCCGCGCACTTCGTGGCGAACCCAACGCTCTTCGCGGCAATGCCACCCGTTTTCGCGCCCAATGCGGCGGTTTTCGCCACGGCACCACCGGTTCCCGGGCCGGGAATGAAGAATGTGCCGACGTTCAACGCGCTCTCGGTGAAGGCTGCGACCCCATCCTCCTTCCACTTGTGCCAGCCGTCCTTACCGTTCTTGCGAGCGGCGTAGTCGTAACCGACCATGCCGGTCAGTCCCGACTTGGCGACGTCATGGCGCCGATCGACCCAGGAGTTCACCTTTTCGTTGCCGAAGAGCTTGGCCGCATGGCTGACCGGGGAACACAGAACCGCGGTGGAGAAGAAGAAATCACCCGTTCCCACCCACGAGTTCTTCAGCGTGCTCGCGCTCCATCCATTCGGGCCGAAACCAGCCAGGCCGGTGGCGCCGTCCCACGTGTTCTTCAGGAACCCCCCGGCACCGTGAAGCACCGACTCGCCACAGTTGCGGTTCCTGCTCACCGGGGCGCCCCAGGGCATCATCTCTCCGGACTGCATGAGCGCATCCGCGGAGACGCCTTCCACCGCGGCGACACACACCCCGTCCAATAGGCCGTTGATTGCGTTGGCGCACGTCGCGGATGCCGTGGTCAGGCGTTCCACGATCTTGGCGTAGCGACCCAGCAGCTCGGTGTTGCGATCCACCGCGGGCTGGTGCTCCTTCCAGGGCTTGCCGTCGTACCCGGCCAGTGCTTCCTGCCGGAAAGCGGTTGCCTCCTTCTCCAACGCGGCCAGTTCTGCCTTGACCGGTCCCACCTCGTCAGCGAAGGCGTCGAGGGCCTTGGATGCGCTCTCGAATTTCCTCTTGATCGTCTCCGAGGCCGCGGCTGCTGGTTTCATGAGCGCGTGGACCTGCTCACCCTCCGGGGCCTGGTACACCCCGGGCATGCCGTTCCAGTGCCCAACGACGTTGTCCATGTGGGAGTCGATGGACTGTCCCATCGATTTCAGTTTTCCTGAACCGGCCTTGATGCTCTCGACATCGATGTTGTCACTCCTGCACGGGAAGGCCTCCGGCATCACCAGACCGTCACCCGACTGTGGCTGCTCTGCCATCACATACCCTCACCCTTGTAGCCGTGTTGCTGGAAATAGGAGAAATCTCCGCTCGCGGCCGAGGTGGCCATCTGGCGCTGGAACTCTCCTGCCATTTCCTGCTGCCCGTTGTTGTATGCGGCGACAGCATTGGAGACACCGCTGATGCCGGCGGCAATTCTGTTGGTAACCGCCTGCAGATTTGCTTTCTGATTCTGCATCAATGCCTGCAACGCTTTCGGAACCTCGGCGACCAGTGCGCCCGCCCCGCTGATTCCGGTGAATATTGCCTGGAATTCACCATCTGTCAGCACGTTCGCGAGCGCTTCCTGCTCGCTTGCCACATTGTTCAGAATTCCTGCCACGCCGGCAGGGTCAATTTTCCAAGTCGTCATGGTGTCAGGCCCTTTCGCTGGTCGGGCGGACGAAGTCTGTGGTGATCACGATGGAGGCCGGTTCCCGTGCGTCACCCGGGTATGGCGGAGCGAGCTGTAGACAGCGCCCTGGCCGCGACATCGTCGTTCTCTGCCAAGGACTGGCGAATTGCGCCGATCACTTCACGCACCTGACGGCCCGCGGCGTTCCACTGATGCTCAAGATGTGCGTACTCGTCCGAGACGCCGTCCGCCTGGTAGTCGCTCATCGCCTGTTTCACGTCGGCATCCCTGCGGTCGAGAGCCGCCTCCAATTCAGAGGCGACAACCTCAAAATTTCCCTGTGCGGCCTGGGAAGCAGCAACGCTGTAGTCATTACGATCCATTTGGTTGGTGGACACTAAATCCTCCTGAGGGCTTCAAAAATACACATCGGACATGGAGCAGGGTGAGCTGTGCGAATCGGTCATTGCGGGCCGATGCGAGCCAAGAAGGCCTGGCTGGTGAAATCAGCCGCTCCCTCGGCTGATTCGTGTACCGAGGCGCCATCTTCGGCCGCAGTCTGGAAGGCCCTGTTCTGCCCGGCAATGGACCCCACAATTCCCGCCAGAGCGCTGTTCAAGGAACCGGAGATGTCGTCAATACTGCTCTTGAACCTGTCGAATGCCGACCGGGCCGGACCGTTCATCTGACCCGACAACGGCTCGGCGGCCTCGAACAAACGTCGTACCAGAACCCCGAGATCCTCCGACTCGGTGTGCGACCGCTGCCCCAGTACGACCAGCGTGTCGCTTTCCATTGCAAACTTCATGAGTGTTCAACCCTTCAATTGTTCTTGGCCACGTTCCTGGGCCGCTGAGGCAAGCGCTGCGACTCTAGTTGGATACAGTGTTGTATGCAAGCGTGTGGGTTGACTTTGGTTAATCCCCATCGGGGGGTTGTGGCGTGCGGCTGCCCCATGGTTCGCCCGCTACGCACGCCTTGGGGGTGGCTCGGCGGTCTCTTCCCGGCTGCTGTCGTGTCCTGATGCAGAGTGGTGTGGCTCCGCGACCCGTCCCCAAGGGTCTGGTGGGCTGAGGTGAGAGCCGTGAGTGGCGGTGTCAATGTTTTCCTCCAAGGAGTTTCTCGGAGGGGCTGCCTCGAGGATCGGGAATGGGTGAGAAATATCCTCAACGATACCGATTGTTAATTCCTGTAAGTAAAGATGAAATAAAACGTTAAACAGGGCTAACATGGCGTCGCTCCGAGGTCTAATTTCTCGTTCCCCGGAGCCGTTGATCGATACGTGAAGGGGGATTCCGTGAGGAGAACAACGACATCGCGAGGGGGGTGGCGATCAGTTGCTCTGCTCATGTCGGCATTGATGGGCGTAACGGGAGCATGGATCAGTCCACCGCTCTCTCATGGCCTGGCGCCAGATTCCGGTGGGATGAAAGCGCCCGGCCTCGTGAAACAGGACGGCGGCATAAACAAGAAGATCGTGGGTGTAAACACCGACAATGAAGGTGTTCTGACCGGAGACCCGACCGATGGTGTCAAATGGACCATCACCGTTCCGGGTGGGGACCTGAAGGACAGCGACACGCTCACGATCAAGGACAGCTACAAGCTGACCGGTTCCACCTTCACAGTGAAGGAGAACGGCGTCACCCTCTACCGCGTCCGCAACACCGCGGAGTGCCGGCAGAACACGACTGCCCCTGACTGCAACCAGACCCTCTACCCCGAAGCGGGTGGGGCCGGTGGCAAAGCCACCGTGAAGATCGATGACGATGCGGATACCGTCGACGTGACCTACGCCAACGGAGCCAATTTCACCGATGAGTACGTCTACGTCCTGGAGGTTGATCTCAAGGTCAAGGAAAAGGTCCTGCCGGGGACGTATTTCAAAAACGAGGCCCAGATCAACGGAAAATCCGCGCGAGGATTTGTCATCAAAGAGGCCGGAGCCGAGCCAGGTGTAGGTACTGTCGTCCTCAGTAAAACGTTTGGTAATCGGATAGGCCCTCCGCCCCCGATCAACCCGCCACAGTTCCTGCCCAGGCCGCAGGCTCTCCCGCAGGGTCCAGGTGGGAATCAGGTCCCGGATGACGCGGTTTTCACCGTGCACTACCGCTACACCCACGAAAGCGAGGAGCGCAGCGGAACACTTGAAATCAAGGGGCCGCAATGGACAAGCGAACTGTACAACGTTCCTGTTGGAGCCGTCGTCACGCTCACGGAGGATGAACCCGCCGTGGCGGGGGTCAATTTCGGTGATCCGGAGTTCTTCGGACGAGGTGTGACCGATGGGGTTCCGGATGCCCGAAGTGCCCAGGTCACGGTTCCTGCTGCTGGTGGTGGTTTGCCGGCTAAGACTGTGGTGACGTTGAAGAACCCGATCGCCAGGCAGCTGGCCGTTGTCGACGTGACCCCGGGTGTGTGCTCTGCGGACTCCACGCAACCATCCGACCCCACCGTGAATATTGGTCAGAGCGAGGACATCACCTACTCCGAGCCGCAGATCACCAAAGAAGGAAACCAGGCGACGGTGACGATCACTGCGCGCCCGGCCCCGAACAGCGGCAAGGTGATCGATGAGAAGAACCTGTCTGAGGGGTGGAAGGCTAATGGTGATGGTTCTTTCACCTTCACCAAGACTGTTACCCAACCAAACTGCGCAGCGGTTCCGGCAATTCCGGTTGTGAAGGCGGGGGTGTGTCCGGTGGATTCGACTACGCCTAGCCAGCCGAGTGTGACGGGTGTTGAGGATACGGATGTCATTGATTATGGGGAGCCTATTGTTGCTGTTGATGGTGATCGGGTGACTGTGACTGTGACTGCGACGGCGAAGTCTGGTTCGAGGATTGATACTGCGAATTTGCCTGAGGGTTGGACTGTTGTTGGTGGGGTTGTGACCTATACGACGACGGTGACGCAGCCGAAGTGTGTGGTTCCGGTTGCTCCGAAGATTGATGTGGGTATGTGTCCTGCGGATTCGTTGACTCCGACACCTCCGACCGCGTCGTTTGATCCGGTTGAGGGTGTGGAGTTCTCCGAGCCGAAGATTGAGGTCAAGGACGGGAAGGTGACCGTCACGGCGACTGCTACGGCGAAGCCTGGGTTCCAGTTTGGTGGTGTCCTGCCGGAGGGCTGGACCCGGGTTGATGAGACCACTGCGACGTTCACTACTACCAAGGATCAGCCGGTGTGTGAGGCCCCAACACCAACACCGACCCCGACCCCAACGCCAACACCGACCCCGACGCCGACGCCGACGGTCACTCCGACTCCGACGCCAACACCAACACCGACTCCGACGTCGACGGTCACCGTCACCCCGACCCCGGTCAGGCCGCTTCCGCCGCCGGTGAAACCGGGTCTGCCGAAGACCGGCGCCTGAAACCCGAACGGTGTGATGAATACTGGGCCCCGATTCCACGGAATCGGGGCCCAGTCCTCATGTGCAGCACCGTAGACTCGCCCCATGGACGACACCCCAGCGCTCAGGACGCTCCGGGAACTCGGAGTGGAACACACCGAGGTGCGGCACGGACCCGTCGGTTCGGTCGCGGAGGCGGCTGCGGTGCGCGGCATCGAGGTGCGCGACCTCGTCAAAACCATCGTCGTGCGGCGCGGCGACGGCGACTACATCTTCGTTCTGGTGCCGGGGGACCGCGAGTTCTCCTGGTCGAAGTTGCGGACCCTGCTCGGGGTCTCCCGCCTGTCGATGCCCGACGCCGACGAGGCGAAACGGGTCACCGGATATGAACGGGGCACCATCACACCCTTCGGTTCCACCCATCCCTGGCCGGTGTTCGCCGATTCCTCCATCGTCGGCCGGTCCATCTCCATGGGAGGCGGGGCCCACGGGGTGGGGGTGAAACTCCAGGCCGACGACGCGATCGCGGCCCTCGACGCCACGGTCGCCGACCTGACCGCTCCGTCTTCCCACGCCGGCTGAGCCGGCCAGATCCATCGAGGCTTAATTCATGGCCCTCCCCAAGTGTGCGCTGACCAGGAGTTTTCCGACCGGCACACCGTCTGTGAATAAGCCTCATCGTTATGTTACGTGGAAAACTTTTGGTCATATCGTGAAAGGTTTTGTGCCGTACACGGCACAAAACCTTTCCGAATGACATAACGATTCCGTGGGGTGATTCTTCAGCCAGCGGCGGGAGTGCTGGGTTGGGAAGTGTTGTCCCGCTTGAGGATGATGGCGCCTGCGATGAAGAGGATCGCGACGACGGGCCAGCCTCCCCATCCGGTGAATGCGGCGGCGACGGGGTCGTAGGGGTGGTTGACGTCGTTGAGAGGCGCGAAGATGAGCAGCGCTGGCGCTATGGCGTTGATGGCGGCGTGGGCGGATGCTGCTGCCCAGACGGAGCCGCCCCAGTTCATGAGGAGCTGGATGGGGATGGTCAGGCCTGCGCAGGTGATGATGAACATGAGGACGCCGAGCTGGGGGTTGTCGGGGTAGTTGTGCCCGAGCAGGATGGCGGGGGCGTGCCACAGACCCCAGATGATGGCGGTCAGGGCGAGGGAGGCGGTGACGCCGAGGCGGTCGCGCAGGCGTGGGTAGAGCCAGGCATGCCAGCCGATCTCCTCACCCAGGGCTCCCACCATGCCGGCCAGGAACAGCATGGGGATGACTCCTGCGATTCGCGGCCAGAAGGCGTCCCACACCTGGGAAGTGGTGAGTCCGGTCTGCCCTGATGTTTCCAGGACCTTTTGGAATTCGGAGAGGTTCGTCAGGTCGAAGTGGTAGGTGCCCAGCAGGGCCGAGGAACCGAGGGAGGCGAGGATCAGGATGAAGGCGATGGGGATGGAGAGCAGTGACCAGAGGAGGGTTTTCCTCCAGACTCCCTTCAGGCTGATCTTGAGGGTGGAGAACAGGGGCTTCTTCTCGATGAAGCGGACCACCGCTGCTGCTGCCACCGCCGGGGTCCACATGAAGGTGGTGGAGAAGATTGTGCCGATGAGTGTTGTGGGTCCGGCGTTGAGCAGGAGCCCCGGGATGTACATCATCCATCCCAGGCCGAAGGCCAGGGCCGTGTAGATGATGATCGGTTTCCACGACCGGTCGACGGTGTTCTCGGCCGGCGTGGAGACCGACCGGATGGGTTGGGACATGGGGATTTTTGACATGGATTTCTCTTTCCAGTGAGAAGATTTCTGCTCGCGTCGTGAAAGGTTGTGTGTCGAGTGCGACGCAAAACCTTTCCGAATGACATGACGACAGGAGACCGGGGATGGTCAGGGCAGGGGCCCGGGATGTTCAGGACTCGACGGGGAGTGTGATGTGCGCGGACGTCGGACCGCCGATCGGGCTTTGGATCGCCAGGAGGCCGTCGAAGGCCGCCAGGCGTCGTTCGATTCCGCGCAGACCGGTGCCGGTTTCGGGATTGGCCCCGCCCTGGCCGTTGTCGGTCACGCTGATCCGCAGCTCGCCGTCCTCGACCCGCAGGTCGATGTCGACCCGGTTCGCGCCGGAGTGTTTCACCACGTTGCCCAGCAGTTCGGAGACCGCGAAGTAGGCAGCCGACTCCAGTGCCGGGCCCACCCGCTCGGGAATCTCGACGTTCACCTCCGCAGATATCGCACAGTCCGCCGCCAGGGCCCTCACGGCGTCGCCCAGTCCGCGGTCGGCCAGCACCGGGGGATGGATTCCGCGCACCAGGTCACGCAGCTCGCCGAGTGCCGTCGCGGAGGCGTTCTTGGCCTCGGTCAGCAGCGCCTCGGCTGCCTCCGGGTTGCTGCGCATCATTGCCTGGGCGGTGTTGATGGTCATGCCCATCGCGACCAGACGGGCCTGGGTGCCGTCGTGGAGGTCGCGTTCGATGCGGCGCAGCTCGGCCGCGGAGGAGTCGCGGGTCTCCCGCCGGGTCTGTGACAAGGCAGCCATCCGGGTGCGTTTGGTCGGGCCCAGCGCCCACCGGACGAAACGGTTGTGCAGGTTCACCCACCAGGGTGCGAGAAACAGTCCGACGAGCAGCACCAGCAGGCCGGGAAGGGGCATGAAGGGCGCGGTGGTCTCGTTCACGGGGACGAACAGGTAGAAACTGCCGTCGGGCCAGTTCTTGGCGAACGGTTCCCAGATGATGGGCATCGCCAACCCTAACAGCCCGCCGATGACAGTGGCCATGCTGAAAAGCGCGAGCATGGGGGAAACGCACAGGTCCATGAACAGCCAGGCGACGTCGCGCCAGGTTCCGGGGTCCTTCACAAGCCGCACGGCCTCGTCGAACCGGCCCCTGAAACCCGGCTCGGCCGGTAGCAGCGGCAGGTACGGGGACTCGACCCGGATCCCCGACCACTGATGGGCCATGCGGCGTTTCCACTCGGCCAGTGATCGCAGTGCCTTCACTGCGACGGGTACCAGCAGGATTCCGATGCCGAGCGGGATCAGGGCGGCGGCCATCCAAATTGCGATGAACAGTGCAATCGACACCGGCCACAGGGCCAGCAGCAGAAGGCACCGGCCGAGGGCTCGCACGCTCAACCCGATGCCCGATCCGCGGGAGGTCGGTGCGCTGAGGTGGGTGTTCATGTCATCTCCTTGACTCTCTGATACCCACAATCCTGCTGGCGCATGGCTCAGAAAACAGTGGTGAAAATACCACCTTTCAGAGCGGTCCGAGCCGCCCCCGCATCTCCAACGCTGGTTGAGCCGGGCTGCGACGGAGGAGCTGCTCGTGTCGAAACCAAGTGGTGGTCAATCTGTACGCCCGGCTGCCCACGGCATGCTCCGGCGTGACCGGCCTCGGGGGAACACCCAGCCCTGCGTAACCTCGTGTGGGATGGCAGACTCCTTTCCGGAGGTGATGGGCGATGCGTGTGTTGATTGCCGAGGACCAGTTCCTGCTGCGCGACGGTCTCAGTCGGATGCTGCAGGCACTGGGCAATGAGGTCGTCGCGGTCGTGCAGACCGCTTCCGAGCTGCGCAGGGCGCTGCTGACCGAGGACG
>ERZ773022.2231-NODE-2231-length-11903-cov-11.475861_pt1 | contig 11903 bp, 11 predicted proteins | sample MGYA00580839_ERZ773022 | MGnify/ENA primary metagenome ERZ773022 (study PRJEB29015, sample SAMEA2738020) | human oral metagenome | biome: human oral; feature: human-associated habitat; material: dental | place: China | collected 2044 ... | reverse complement strand
CGACCTTGCGGAAGTCCGGCCACAGGGCCTCACAGAAGTAGAACTCACTGTGCGCCGACTGCCACAGCAGGAAACCGGAGAGCCGCTGCTCCCCCGAGGTGCGGATGATCAGGTCCGGGTCCGGTTGGCCCTTCGTGTACAGGTGCTCCGAGATCTCGTCGATCTCGACGGTGGCCGCCACCTCCTCCAGGGTGCGGCCCTGCGCGGCCCGTTCCGCCAGCAGCGACCTGAAGGCGTCGCGCAGCTCGTGTCGGCCGCCGTAGCTGACCGCGACGTTGATGTGCATGCCCTCCACTGCTTCCGTTCTGGCTGCCGACGCCCTGAGGCTGGCGGCCCGCTCCTTCGGGAGCAGGTCGAGATCACCGACCGCCTGCACCCGCCAGCGTCCCGTGTCGGCCAGCTTCACCACCAGTTCGTCGATGACCTCCAGCAGCGGTTCCAGTTCGTCCGCGGCGGACCGGTCGAGGTTGTCGGTGCTCAGCACCCAAAGCGTGATGACGGGAATACCGATGTCGTCGCACCACTCGACGAACTGCTGCAGTTTCGCTGCCCCCGCGCGATACCCCGCGACGAGCGGCTGCCCGGGGGCGTTGAGCCGCGCCCACCGCCGGTTGCCGTCCGCCAGCACCGCCACGTGACGGGGCATGGCGGAGCGATCCAGCCGCTTGATCACCTGGGCCTCGTAGGTGGAGTAGAGCCAGGCTGGAGGCCAGACACGGTCGATGAACCGGCTTATCGCAGACATGCACCAAGGGTAGACCCGGGAGCGGGACTCATCCGCGCGACGTGAGGAAAGTACCTCCTCAGCTGCAGGTCTTGCCGTCCTCAGGAAGGGTGCCGTCCTCGAAATAGGCGGTGACCGTCTCGTCCACGCACGCATTGCCCGAGGTGACGGAACCGTGACCGGGACCGTCGTAAGTGAGCAAATGCCCGGATTCCAGTTGCTTCGCCATGGTGACCGCCTGCTGGTATGGGGTGGCGGAGTCCCCCGTCGCCCCCACAACCAGGATGGGCGCCGCGCCTTTGCCGGTCAGTTTCAGGTTGGGTGCGGAATTGGCGGTCCAGCGTTCGCAGACCAGTTCCGATCCCATGTTGCCGCCGAACACCGGTGCCTTCTCGGCAACCTTCTTCCGTGCTTCCTCGGTGGCCGCGACCCCGGCGTCCGGCTGGTCCACGCACCGAATGGCCGGGAAGGCGTAGGCGACGGTCTCCCACCCATTGTCGGTGCGGCCCGTCAGGAGATCGGAGGCCTTGAGAATGGCCCTGCCGTCGCCGTTCATCGCCGCAGCAAGAGACTGGGTGAGTCTCGGATAGACCTCTTCCCCCGAGTAGAGGAACAAAGCGATCCCCGCCGCGCCCTGGCCCTGCGTCACCTGCCTGTCCCCGACCTTGAGCGGGTTGGCGTCGAGCCCTTGCAGGAAGGAATTGATGCGGGAGGTCACCTCGTCACGCGAGTTCCCGAAGGAGCAGGACCCCTCACTCGCGCACCAGTCCGCATAGAGCCCAAAGGCCGTCTCGAAACCCTCGGCCTGGAACACCTCTCCCTCGTTGGTGATGTCGACGGCGGAGTCCAGCACCAGGTGTCCCGTGCGCTCCGGGAACAGTTCCGCGTACATCGAGCCGACGAAGGTGCCGTAGCTGACACCCAGGTAGTTGAGTTTCTCCGCCCCGGTTAAGAAACGCAGCAGATCGAGATCGCGGACGTTCTCGATGGTGGAGACGTGGTCCAGCAGCTCCCCGGAGGCCTCCCGGCATTCCCGGGCGAAGGCGGCCCAGGCGTCGTTGAGAGCGGTCTTCTCCGCATCGTCGTCCGGGGTGCCGTCCGCGAAATATGCCTTGTCCGTCTGCTCGGTGGTGCCGCACTGCACGTGGGTGGATTCCCCGGAACCGCGCGGATCCCAGGCGATGATGTCATATCCCTTCCATTTGTCACTTCCCAGCTTCGTGGCAAATGATCCCGCCTCCACGCCGGGGCCACCGGGGTTGACGAACAGCGGACCCTTCGTCGGGTTGGTGGAGGGCACCTTCGTGACCTTGATGTCCAGCGCCGCCTTGCCGGGGTTGTCCCAGTCCAGCGGCACCTTCATGGTGGCGCACAGGGCGTTGCCGCAGGGCTGCCAGCTCAGGGACTGCTGCCAGTAAGGAGTCAGGTCGTCACCGAGGGAGGCCGGGAGCTGCACCACGGGATTGGATGCCTTGACGTCGAGCTGCCGGTCGGAGTTCTCGGTTCCCTCGCGCGGCCACATCTCGTGTTCGGGCACGGGGACCGCGGGCACCCCGGGTTTCTGTTCATCGACGGTGGGGGCGGACTGCACCGACGGCTGCTCGGCCGATGGCGGCCCCGACACCTGCCGTCCCGGAGCCAGCATCCCACTGGCGAAGAACGTCACCACGAGACTAACCGCAAGAAAGATCAGCATCCCCTGGAACCAGATAATCCCTCTTCGCATCAACTCTCCTCATCCGGAGTGGCGCGGTACGCCACTCGGTTCCTCTTCCTGACGCAGACCTGCACCAGCGGGCAGCGTCTCACCCCGTCAGCGGTTCGCACCGCCACCTCTCCCGTCGGCACCACGTGCCCGACCACCCGTCCCGGGCCGTCCGGGGTGGTGACCTGTTCCCCAATCTGCGGTGCCTGGTTCAGGAAGTCCACATACAGCGGATGCTCGAAAGCCAAGCAGCACAGCAGCTTCCCGCAGACCCCCTGAATCTGGAGGGGATTCGCCGCCAAGTTCTGGCTGCGCGCCAGCCGCATGGACACGGGCTCGACCTCATCGAAGAACAAGGTGCAGCACAGTTCCCGGCCACACATGCCCACCCCTCCGGCCAGCCTGGCGGTGTCCCGGGAGGATATCTGCCGCAGGTCGATGCGCGCCCCGACGGCGCGTGCCAGGTCGCCGATCAGGGCGCGGAAGTCCACCCTGCCCGGGGCCGTGAAGTAGATCACCGCCAGCTTGTCGTACTCCTTGGAGGAGTCTATGTAATCGGTGGCCATCACTTTCATGGGCAACCCGTGGGCGGTGATCCGCTCGACTGCCACCTCACGAATCCTGCGACGGTGTTCCCGGTTGGTCTCGTCGCGTCTCAGATCCGCCTCGGTGGCACGTCCCACGCATCTTGGGAGTGGGGCATCCAGCGTCGTCTCCTCCGGCGCCCACACCACGCGCGCCACCTCCTTACCGTCGTCGGTGGGGTAGAGCACCCAGTCACCGACGCGGTAGTCGGCACCATCCGGGTCGAGGTAGTGCAGGCGGCCGTACTGCTCGAAGGTGACGGCCATGACTCTGGGCATGACCAACAGAGTAACCGCAGGAGCCGACAGCCCGCAGAGCGCTCGAGGTCAACCCTCTCCGGGCCGACATTCGCGGGTCGGATCGCCCGCCCTCAACGGGCTGCTCGTTCGACGGGTCCCTTGACTTGTGGTCAGAGTTTCAGCAATGCCCCACGAAACCCATCGTGTGGTTCTAACCTCAGAGGATCCCGGGTTGGAAACACCGACCGGGTCCATGACACCAATGGAGGTGTTGAACCATGAAACATCGCATCGGAAGAACCATCGCAACAGCCACCACGGCCGCGGCCTTGCTGCTGTCCTCATGCGGCGGCAGGGAATCACCCGGACCAGGAAGCAGCGACTCGGAATCCTGGAGGACCGCCCCACAGCAGCCCTCCCAGACCACCACATCCCCCTCACCGCCGCCGACCCCACCACCCTCGGGACCACAACCATCAAAGACCTTCACCCCGGAACAACTCGAAGCAGCCAACACCGTGATCAAGTACTTCCGCATCTCAGATGAGGTGTCCAGCAGCCTTGATTCCGATCCGCAACCCCTGCGAGACATCACCACGGGACAGACCCAAGAAATGGACATGAATGAACTCAGTGAATATCGCGAGCATGGGCAGGTCCAGACTGGAGCCACAATTGTTCGTATCACGAGTGCCTCGGAGACGAGAAAAGAAGACGACATGGAAGTCATCACGGTTCAGACCTGCACAGACACCAGCAAGGCCGATTTCGTGGACTCGAAAACCGGCCAATCCATATTTGAGACAGGGAAACGTTCGATGTACCTCGCGTGGAACATTGACGTGGTCAAAACCGGAGATGACTGGAAGATCGGAGATGCCACAAACGACGCCGATCTGAGGTGTCACGCATGAAACGCATCTTTACCATTCTGATGGCCTGCGCACTGACAACAACCTGCTTACCCATAAATCAGGTTCAGTGCCGATCCTGGTATTCGCTGCACAAAGAGAGGGCACAGGGACGGCTTCTGTAGGTTTGAGGTCGGGAATCCGGGATCCGGCGACCAACCCGGCAAGCCCAAACGGAACCCGATCACCCAACCCACCACAGGCCCCTGCATCAGCTACACCACCAACGGCTCCTACCCCCACCCCCAACACCTAGAGACCCATGACCACAACCATCGCCCACACCGGACACCCCGAACACAAAACCCACAACAAAAACCCCAACTGCGGGTATATCCACCACCAAACCGGCAACTACACCATCACCGCCACCGCGCACTGGGTGATCGTCTGGACCGGTCTCGGACAGCAGGGAACCATCGAAATGGACCTCACCACCCAAGCCCACACCAAAGTGGTCGAGGTATCCGCAGTCAACATCCCCAACGACAGGCACCACAACCCTGCCCCGTCACCACCACCAAATCAGACCGGCACCCCCAGCAGAGAAGCCCCCTGCCCCACCAACCACAACAAACACGGCTGCTGACAAAGCTTTATCTCCCGCCACCCGAGCCACGCAGCAGAACTCCCGCCGACAAGTCCGCCGCGCTCGTCAGAGCAGAGGCAGGCGCATTCTGACCGTGGTTCCCCGGCCTTGGATGGAGCTCAGTTCGCAGGAGCCGCCGAGCCTGCGCAGCACCGCCGCCACCATCGGCAACCCCAGACCGTTGCCGGGAATGTGCCGGACCTCCTTGGAACGAGCCAGCTCACCCCAGACCTGGTCCACCTCGGAGGCCGGGATGCCACGCCCCGTGTCGGAGACGTCCACCACCACGTACCCGCGCTCCTCCATGCCGCGCACCTCCAGCGTCGCCCCCGGCGAGGAGTACTTCACGGCGTTGCTCACCACGTTGTAGATGGCCAGGAACACCAGGTCGCGGTCGCCGCGCACCGGGGGCAGGGGGCGCGGGGCCCGAGGGAAGGCCACCACCATCTCGCGGTCACCGGGCACCACCGTCTCGATCACCTCGGAGACCACCTCCGACACGTCCACCGGCTCGTCGGCCACCGGGTAGGAGTCGATCTCGCTGATCTTGCGGAGCTCCGCCACCAGCGACGCCAACCGGTCCACCTGCACCCGCATCGACTCCGCGAGCACCGGATCCCGCACCTCACCGAGCCCCACGCGCAGCGCCATGAGGGGGTTCTTCAGTTCATGGTCGAGACGCCCCACGAAGGTGCGGTGGGCCTCCCGCGCCTCCGCCTTGACACCCTCCGCTGCCTCCTTGACGGCCCGGGCGTTCCTGCCGCGACGCCACCCGGCAAGCATCACCACCGCCGGCACGAGCAGCCCAGCCAGCAGGGGCAGCGCCCACAGCTCGACGCCCACCTTGAACATCTGGGTTTCCCCGGCGATCCGCATCCCGGCGGCGGCGAGCACCCCGACCACGGCGACCGCCCAGACCCACACCGGTTTTCTCACGCGGCTCTTACCTCGGGATGGAAGCGGTACCCGACACCCTGGACGGTGTCTATGACCTCGAGTCCCCGCGCCCCCAGCACCTTGCGGAGCTCGGCGACGCGATGATCGACGGCACGGGTTGTGATCGCGAACTCCACCCCCCAGACCTGTTCCAGAAGGTGGTCGCGGCTGAAGGTCTCACCGTGGTGGACCATGAGGTACTCCAGCAGAGCGAGGGCCTTCGGGGTCAACTGCACCGCTTGGCCCCGCGCGGTGACCGTCTTGGCCAGCCGGTCGAGTTCCAGGCCGCCTCCCCGGATGCGCGAGGCGTGGGTGAGGGTCCGGCCCAGCTGGCCCCGCCGCAGGACCGCCCGGATCCGGGCCACCAGCTCGGCGGGGTCGAAGGGCTTGTTGAGGTAGTCGTCGGCCCCTTTCTCAAGGGCGTCGGCGCGGGTTCCGGACTGCCCGACGCCGGTCAGCAGGATCACGGGGGTCCAGTCCCCTCCCCTGCGCAGCCTGGCCAACACCTCCCGCCCATCGGCACGCGGCATCAACACATCCAGGACGATCAGGTCGGGGTGCTGTTTGCCGACCACATCGAGGGCCGCCACGCCGTCAGCGGCGGTGAACGCGACGAACCCCGCCCGTTCCAGGGTGCGGGCGAGGTGGTCGCGGATCATGGGGTCGTCATCGACGACCAGGACCGAGCTCACGAGAGGCTGTTGCCGCTACCCGTGTCGTTCTTCTTCGCGATGCCCTTGGAGGAGACGGTGTTGCCGCTGCCACTGACCGTGACCTCGTCGAGGTCATCGGTGACATTGAGGCTGTTGCCGCTGGAGGTGATCTCCACGTCGTCGAGTTCCTGACCGGTGACGGAGTTGCTGCCGCCGGAGAGGATCACCTTGTCAGCGGACTCGAAGGTGATCTGGTTGCCGCTGCCGGTGATCTTGATGGTGTCGCAGTGTCCGCTGAGGGTCACCACACCGTCGCTGGTGGAGACGTTCGGGTCCCCGACGCAGGGCTTGTCGTCGCTGTCGCCCTTGCTCTTGCCATCGTCGTCGTTGTCCCCGGTGCTGCTCTTGTTGTCAGAACCGCCGGCGCTCGCGGTGGCATTCGTATCGTTTCCGTTGCTGGTGGTGGCCACGTTACCGGCGGACGGGGTGGTCGACACTGCCTGGGTGTTCCCGGCTGGTTTGGTCTCTGCACCGGCGGAGCAGGCGCTCAGGCCCAGAGCCGTGATGGCAGCCGTGGCGAGGGTGATGCGGATCAGGGTGGTCTTCATGATGTCTCCAGGGGGGTAACTGGTTTAGAAAGCAAGCACATTGTGCCGAGGGAAAGATAGTGCGAGAACACCCGCCCACCCAAAACCGTGACCGGTCACGGATGAGCAGCGTGCCTGGAAGGTCAGTTGACGGCGTTCGCGGTGCCGGTATCGCTGACCTTCCCAACAGTTCCAGAAACTTTGACGGCGTTTCCGGTGCCGGAAATGGTCACCTCATCGACGTCACCGCTGGAGACGACGCCCGCCCCGTCTCCGGTGATCCTGAGAGACTTGATGTCACCGCCCTTGACGGCCACCCCTGTTCCCTCGATGATCAGCGTGTCCACCCAGTCGTACTCGACAACCGCCCCCGCGCTTTTGATGACGATGGAATCGCAGTGCCCGGAAAAGCGGAGCACGGCACCGGTTTCCTGCACCACCGAATCCTTATCGCAGTCGGCGGAGCGGATGCTTCCGGCACTAACGGTGGCCCCGCCGGGACCGGCGGTGACACCGGGAGCGGAAACCCCACCGGGACCGACCGTGACACCAGGCGCAGAAACCCCACCGGGACCAACCGTGACACCAGGCGCAGAAACCCCACCGGAACCGGTCTTGGTCTCCTCGGAAGATGTGTTCTTGCTCTCCGTCTGCTGAGGGGCCGGGGAGTTCGTCTGCGCCGGAGCCTGCTGGGAGCTGCCGGCGTTGCCGGAAGCATCCTGCGGTGTGGCCTCCACACCCGCGGTGCAGGCGGCAAACCCGAAGCTAGCGACGGCCAGGGCGGCGATGGCGGTGCGGGTGAGGATGGTCTTCATGGCTACTCCTTGGAGGAACGTGTTTCTCGCTTGATGACTCAAGCTTGTCGGTTTCGGACCTCGCACGGCACGTTCGTCGCAGGATTGCGACAAACGCTGCGCTGGCTTGCGGACGCGATGACCTCACGCGCCCACCGATCTCCCGTAGGCTCCCCTACATGCATGGCGAGTACAAGGTCCCGGATGGAAAACTGGTGGCGGTCGACCTCGAGGTGGTCGACGGAAAACTGTCACAGGTGGTGGTCTCAGGAGATTTCTTCCTGGAGCCCGACGAGGCCCTCGACGACATTGTCCGAGCACTGACCGGCCTGCCCCACACCTCTTCGGTCGCCGACCTGGCCACAGCCATCAACTCCTGCCTACCGAAGGACGCGCGACTGCTCGGTTTCACTCCGGAAGCCGTGGGCATCGCAGTGCGCCGCGCGCTGGGGCATGCCACGAACTGGGACAACCACACCTTCGACGTCATCGCTCCGGTCACCCTCGATCCGCGCCTGCACGTCGCCCTCGACGAGGTGCTGGCGGCCCGCATGGCCCGTGGCGAGATCGGGCCGTCGCTTCGGATCTGGGATTGGGACCAACCGCTGGTGGTGATCGGTTCCTTCCAGAGCTACCGCAACGAGATCGATGAGGAGGGACGTGAACGCCACGGCATCAATGTGGTGCGGCGCATCACAGGTGGTGGCGCGATGTTCATGGAGCCTGGGAACTGCGTCACCTACTCGCTGCTGGTACCAGGCTCCCTGGTGGAGGGCTTGAGCTTCGAACGCAGTTACGAGTTCCTCGACCAGTGGGTGATGGGAGCCCTTGCAGAGCTGGGGGTGAAGGCTCGTTACGTGCCGTTGAACGACATCGCCTCGGACAAGGGCAAGATCGCGGGTGCGGCGCAGCGCCGGCTGACCAGCGGTGTGGTGCTGCACCACGTGACGATGGCCTATGACATCGACGCCGACAAGATGCTTCAGGTACTGCGGATCGGACGGGAGAAGCTCTCGGACAAGGGAACGAAATCAGCAAACAAGCGCGTCGACCCGCTGCGGTCGCAGACCCGCCTGCCCCGTGACCAGATCATCGACTCCTTCCTGAAGCACTTTGAGTCGCGCTACTCCACCCGTCGTCGCGACTACACCGACGGCGAGCTCACGGCTGCCGCTGAGCTGGTGGAGAAGAAATTCGCCACCCCGGAGTGGACCTATCGCGTTCCCTGACCCGGTGGGGGTCTCGGCAGGACCGTGGACTTCCAGGGACACCCAGTATCGCTCCACGACACCCCTTGTGGCCGGTGAGTCTGGTCTCAGCGCAACCAGAACGTAAAGTGTTGTGAACGATGTCCAATCGTGCCGTCAGTTCAGGAGACCGGAGCGGACATGGTCACAACACGAAATGGGAATACGAACAACCAGGATCCGGCCCCGGCTCCGTCACCCAAACGGGAGGTACTCGGGGGGGCCTCGCAGCCCGTCGTGCCACGAAAGTCGTCGCAGGAACGGGAGGCCCTACTGCCTGCTCCCCGAGACAGAGCACCACTCAAAAGCGCTTGGCCGGAGTCCCGGAAAAGCGCCTTCCCACCCGTACCGTCCCCCTTCGCGCCGCCGCCGGCTCTGTGGCCGGAGCTGACCGGGGCGGCAGCTCCCCAAAGATCCCTCTCCACCATCCCGAAACGCCCCGATACCAGTTCGGGTGCCCCACGTTCCGAATCGCCCGATTCTCTGGCTGACCCGATAAGGCCCAATGACCGGATACCTCTGAGTTCCGCCGGTGAGCGCACAGCGATCCCGGCATCCCCACCGGCGCATCGGGCTGACGACGATGACGAGGAAGAACCGCGGCGTGGGACGTTGACCGATGCGACCCCGGCCTACGTCTCATCGTCATTTCTCCACTCCCCGGACAAAGCGGTGCGGCCTTCCCGGGAGTACGGGTCTGCCCTCTCGGTGACACATCCGGTGGAGGACCCGGACCCAATTGAAAGTCCCACCGAACCACCGCCGGCCCCCGGCCCCGGGGAACCCGCAGGGACCCGACCGGGTGATCCCGCGGGGTCAACCACATCCACTCCTCACAACACGCACGTCGGAAGGCTTCAGCCAGGCGAGACATCGACCCCGTCACAGGACAATGAGGTACTGCAAACAACCCAGCAGGCCGTAGAACCTTCTCCCCCCGGGGAAATACCATCAGGGACATCCGAACCGATCACCACGCCACTGCCTGGTGGCTCACCTGAACGACCTGTCCACCCCGTGACCGGACCAATCCCCATCCTCGGAGAACCACCAGCGGACTCGCTTCCCACCCCGGATCCAGAATCCTCGAGATACGAGCCGGAACCCGCCGGAGAGGATGACCACACGGTCAACGCCAACACCTATTCACAGATTCGCAGCATCTCCCGAGGCCACTGGGGGCTTACCTTCCTGTCCAGTCTCGGGATTCTCGTTCTGACAACGGTGCTGGTCATTGTCACCTCCTCGATCCAGCAGTTCACCATTTTCGGGGGCCTGCCGAATTCCGCTGCCCTGCTGGAACAGATCACCCGCACGTGGAAACAACTCGCGACCGATGAATTCGCCCAGCTGCTGGCGATCATGCTTCCAGTGCTGCTCGCCCTCCTGACCCCCCTCTACATCGCCTTCTCGATCCAGGGCAGCCACAGCCCAGACCGGGACGCCCACGTGACGAACGAACAGATCGCCCTCCAGCAGATGCGAGAGGGGATCGTCCTGATGCTGGCAGGTCTGGCCGGGGTGGCGATCACCCTGGCAATTCCCTGGCTCACGGAACGCGCCCCACTCCTGCTTCCCCTACCCATCGGCGGGGTGTTCACCTGTGGATTCATGATTGCGATCCGAAGCCGTTCGCTGGAAAACGAACGGATGCGCCTGGCACGCTCCACTCAGCAGGAAGCAGCCCTCACCCGGAAGAATGCGGAGGCAACCGAGACCCGCATCAGGAAACTGGGAAAAGACCGTGACCATCAGCACAAGGAGAAAGGGCAGGACGAGAAAAGAAGAAGGACCAACCGGAACAGGGCCTCACGGGAAGCGCTTCTGCGTCACACGCGACAACAGCTGCTGACACGGCATTTCATCGTCGCCACCCTCCTTGCCAGCCTGAGTCCGATTCCCCTGGCATGGCATCTCGCGCACAACGTGACCACGGTCTGGGAGGTTGTGTTGTTCTACGTCCCGACGGTCCTGTGGATCAGGTTCTTCTGGGGTTACAGCTTCACCCTGATGCGAAAGGATGTGTTGGCCGAGGCCATGAAGCCCGGGAACAACCGCCTTGCCAGGCTCGGCGCATGGCTGATGCGCACGACATTCGAGCTACAGGCCACCCTCATAGCCCTGGGACTGACCATCCTGGGCTTCGTGAGACTCCCGGGGCTGTCCGACCTGCCGTTCATCGTCGCGTGCACGATCTGCTGGCACCTGGTTCTCGTGGCGATCCGCTGGTTGTACCAGCAACACAGCAGGACGGGTCGCGGCATTCGGCAGATGGACCGCCGCTTGAAACTGCTCAGGCTACGGCGAGAGGTTACGGAGCTCCGCGCGGGTATCGGCACCCCCTGATCCCATGTAATTGATCTAAGCTCGGGGCGTGTACGTGGCGAAACATTTCGAGATTCCCGACGACCACCTGACCGAGCTGCTCAGCCAGGTACGGGCTGGCAACCTCGTGACGGTCCACGAATCAGGACCGCAAGCAACCTTCGTCCCGTTCCACCTAGAGACACGCGAAAGCGAACAGGTGCTCGTGACGCACCTGATGCGCAACAATCCGCAGGCCGTCGAGCCCATCACCGGTCCGGCGCTGGTGGTCCTCGACATCGACGACGCCTACATCTCCCCGACCTGGTACGCCACCAACAAGGACCTCCCGAACGTTCCCACCTGGGACTACATCACCATTCACATCACCGGGAGAATCCATATCACCGCCGACCCCGAGGCCTCCCTCGAAGCAGCCCGTGAACTCACCTCGCGAATGGAACCGCCCGAGGTACTGGAGGCCGTCGGCGAGGAGAAGCTGCGCGCGATGGCGCGAGCAATCGTCAGGGCTGACATTGTGGTGGAGAAGATCCAGGGCAAGGCGAAGGCCAGTCAGAACCGCCACCCCGACGACGTCAGCAGCCTGCTGGCCCACCTGGAACACAAGG
>ERZ773022.2230-NODE-2230-length-11909-cov-10.261178_pt1 | contig 11909 bp, 11 predicted proteins | sample MGYA00580839_ERZ773022 | MGnify/ENA primary metagenome ERZ773022 (study PRJEB29015, sample SAMEA2738020) | human oral metagenome | biome: human oral; feature: human-associated habitat; material: dental | place: China | collected 2044 ... | reverse complement strand
AATCTTAAAACTGCGCCGTAGCCAAAAAGAGGAAGCCTCTCATAAGGAGAGCACGGTTTTCCATCCCCATTACGTGGTTTTAGTGACAGATGAAAAGCTGATCTTGGATCATGTGATTATGGAGTTCTTTACCGAAGATCCGACGGAATTAGGCTGTTCTCTCGTATTTGTAGAGGATGTGATGAGTTCCTTGTCTGAGAATATCCAGACAGTGATCAATATCAAGGACCGCAATACGGGACAACTGGTTATGGAAGAAGGGGTTTTGAAAGAAACCGACTTCCACTTGGATCATTTTCCAGCAGATTATGACAAGGAGCAGATTGCTCGTACCTTGGCACCGCTCAATCACCTCCAAAACCTCAAGAGCTCAATCCCAGATTCTGTGACATTTATGGAAATGTATGGGGCAGAGACTTTTGAGGACTTGCAGGTATCGAGTCGTTGGAAAAAGAATGCCCCTTATAAGAGCTTGGCTGTTCCAATCGGTCTACGTGGCAAGGATGACCTGGTTCAACTCAACCTCCATGAAAAGGCCCATGGGCCACATGGTTTGATCGCAGGTACGACGGGTTCAGGGAAGTCCGAAACGATCCAATCCTATATCCTGTCCCTTGCCGTCAACTTTCACCCTCATGATGTAGCTTTCTTGCTTATCGACTACAAGGGTGGGGGAATGGCCAATCTCTTTAAAAACCTACCCCACCTCTTGGGAACTATTACCAACTTGGATGGAGCCCAATCCATGCGGGCCCTGGCTTCGATCAATGCGGAGATCCATCGCCGGGAACGGCTCTTTGGAGAGTTTGAAGTTAATCACATCAATCAATACCAGAAGAAATTTAGGAATGGGGAAGCGACCGAGCCCTTACCTCACCTCTTTCTCATCTCGGATGAGTTTGCGGAGCTCAAGGTCAACCAGCCTGACTTTATCAAGGAGCTGGTATCTATCGCTCGTGTCGGGCGTTCCCTTGGGGTCCACTTGATCCTAGCGACTCAGAAGCCGTCTGGGGTGGTGGATGATCAAATCTGGTCCAACTCCCGCTTTAAGTTGGCGCTTAAGGTAGCGGATCGTGGAGACTCTATGGAGATGCTTCATACGCCAGATGCGGCAGAGATCACCCAGACAGGACGAGCTTATCTGCAAGTCGGTAATAATGAAGTCTATGAACTCTTCCAGTCAGCCTGGTCGGGGGCAGACTACCAGCCGGACAAGGATGATATGGGCATTGAGGACCATACCATCTACCTGATCAATGACTTGGGCCAATATGAAATCTTGAATGAAGACCTATCAGGCTTAGAAGAGGTAGATGAGATCAAGGAAGTTCCGACAGAACTGGACGCGATTGTGCAGAACATCAAACTTCTGTGTGAAGAGCAGAATATTCCTCCAGTACCACAGCCTTGGCTGCCACCGTTGAAAGATAGAATCACGCTAGAGGACTTGGAAGTCGTGCAGCCAGCAGAGGCTTGGAAGCAGAAGAAACCTGTCTCTGTACTACTGGGGATGGCGGACATCCCACAGGCCCAGAAGCAAGAAGCTGTGTCTATCGATCTATCCAAGGATGGTCACATCCTCCTTTACGGAAGTCCGGGTACAGGAAAGACGACCTTCCTTCAAACCGCAGCCATGGACTTGGCGAGAAAGTTCAGTCCCAAGGACCTTACCATGTACTTGATGGACTTTGGGACCAATGGTCTAGCGCCCTTGTCTAAGCTACCACAGGTGGCTGACACCATGCTTTTAGATCAAACAGAGAAGATTGCTAAGTTTGTTCGTATCATGGAGCGTGAACTTAATCGTCGTAAGAAACTTCTATCAGACTATGGTGTAGGAACCTTGGAGCTCTACCGTCAGGCTAGCGGTCAAGAAGAGCCGGCTATCGTCATCCTCTTAGACAGCTATGAGTCTATCAAGGAAGAGGCTTATGAGGCGGAGCTCTTCAAACTCTTGGTGCGCACCTCTCGTGAAGGTCTCAGCATCGGAGTGCATCTCTTGATGACAGCGGGTCGTCAGTCTAACCTTCGTGCTCAACTCTACTCTAACTTCAAGCACCAGCTGAGTCTGCCACAGAATGATGTGAGCGAAGTTCGCTCTATTGTGGGATCTACGCCATTAGCTATGACCATGGAAGACATCAAGGGCCGTGCGCTCATGAAGCGTGACGAGGTGGATGTCATCCAGCTGGCTCTGCCAGTAGCAGGTGCCAATGACGCGCAAGTCCTCAACAACCTGCGTCAGGAAGTGGCTTCCCTCCAAGAAGCTTGGACAGGACAACGCCCAAGTACCATCCCGATGGTACCAGAGGAGTTGATGGTGGAAGAATTTTTGAAATTGCCTAGTGTACAAGAAGCTATTGAGAATGGTCAGATTCCTATCGGTTTGGAGCTAGAAATGGTTGGAAGTGTCAATATATCTCTTAGCAAATTTAAACACATGGCTTATGTATCAAATGCAGAAGATGCTTTTGATAATATAACTCATCATTTATTAAGAACTATTCTTAAAATGCCTAACGTTCATATGATGTTGATTGATGCTTTCCAAGAATATGAATCATATAGTAAGCAGGTGAAAACCTATGTTGGGAGTAAAAAGGAACTATCGGACATAGGAAATCAGCTAATCTACGAAATAGAGCGCCGTCTTAAAAAAGGAATCTCATCTGAGTGGATTGTTTTTATACCAAATATGAGAGCACTTGTATCCGAAAGCGATTTAAATGTTCAACAGCTTCAATTTATGTTTGAGAAGGGGTATCGAGTAGGGATGAGGTTTATTATTGGTACAGATTATACTTATATTGGAACAAGCGTTGACCCAATTCCAAGATACCTCAAAACAAATGTCCAATGGGTCATCTTTGGTATGCGCCTAATGGATCAAACCTTCTTAGATAAAGGAATATATAGCAGAGATGTGGTTCCAGATCCCGATCAGGTTTATTTACATTCTCGGAAAGAAGTCATCAAACTCAAAATTAGTAAGAATAAGTAACAATATTATTTGATACTTAAGATTCAACCCTGTCTCTTGACGATTTGATAGTAGAAAGGATAATTGAAAAGGTTATTGAACATGGGACAAGTAAAAAGTGAAAAAGGCACGGCAAGTACTATTGCAACTGGAATTGTATCAGCAAGCAATAGCATTACAACTGCCGGTACAGTTACTAGAGATAAGACAAGCTATTATACCGCTAATACGGTAGGAAGAAAATTGATCATCAATGAGGCATCTATTGCTCAAAATATTCAATCGAAAATAAGTGAATTCGTAAAATTAATTCATGGTGTTGCAAATGAATTCGAAGTAGTGGATGAGAATATAAGTACAATGTGGCAGAATAATTTATCGTCGAGTCAAAATAAGGGGACAACTGGTCTATCTTCGCCATACACAAATCCGTCATTTGTTCCTCAAAATAATTTGTTTAAGGAGTGAGGATGGAAAAAACTAGAAAATTAGAAGATATTCAATGTAGTGTTCAACAGATTCAAACGAAATTATCAAAGCTAGAAGAAGAAAGAAATCAGTTTCTTTCCGTTGCGACGGAGATCTTAGATCTTTGTCAAACGAACTTCATTCCATATAGAGAATTAGGCTATTATCCGTTATCAGTTAAAGATGAGATGGATCGTCTTGAAGATATAGAGATGTTAAAAAGGAATGAACAGCTACTTGATGATTTTGTCTCTGAGAGGAAAGAAGAATTAAAAAAAGCAATGAGCAAGCTAGAGGGCGAAAAAGAGGAACTTCTTTTTCAACAACGCCGTCTTGAATTACAAAATGAGGAGAAGGAGGAGAAGAATGGGGATTAAAGTAGATATAGGCTCAGCAGATTCGCAGGGTAGTACAGCAAATAGTGTATTAAGCAGCCGTGTGAATTATTATAACGATGTCATTAGTGCTTTTAATAATTTGATTACAGAGGAGGAGTTGAAAGGGGCAGCCTATGATAGCGCTAAGTCCTATGCGGAAAATATAATGGTTTCCTTACTTAGAGGAGTTATCCTCTTTTCAGAGAGTCTAGGAGGAAAAGCCGGTGAACTACCGACTCTTTACTATTCACAAGTCGGTGGAGAAAGTCTAGATGAGGATATACTTCAACAGCAAATTGAAGCGAAGAATACAACCATTTCGACTTATGAATCTATTTTATATAGTTTATATAATCTAAAGGACGTCGATCCTATATATATAAGTAATGTTCGAGGAGTTATCTCAAATGCGACGAGTAAGCGAGATGAGTTACAAAGGAAATTAGAAAAATTGCAGTCGTTTGCGAGCTCGACTAGTGGTCAGTTTTCGGATTCAGAAAGCTTACAGAGCTTAGTTTTCCAAGGTTTCGAACAAGTCACAGGTGACTTTGGAAAGTTTGATGGAACTTTTAAAGTAGAGGGACAAGCTCCTTGGGCTAGTAATATTAATAGTGAGTGGACGAAGCGTTCTGAGGTAATTCAAAATTATCAGAAGGTTCTTGAGAAAATAAAAGACGGGAAAGAGCTTAATGAAGATGACGTTAAAAAAATCGATGCTTATAAGAATCGATATTCGAATAGGGAATTACCGGAAAATGTTAAGGAGGCTGTAAAAGAAGAGCATAGAAGAAATAGCAAAGAAATTTCTAAAGAGGAGGCGGCTTCAATCCTTGGGATTCCCAGTTGGAATGAGATCTTAGGTGATGCTAAAAGTGGAACCGAGGCTGTATTTACATATAGAGGAGCTAAGGTATTTCTTAACGGAATTGAAATCACAGTGGACAATAAAGGTAGGATGAGATGGGGAAATAAATTTATTTATAAACAATCTTACCGTTATAGCAATGGAAAAGCGCTAGAAAAAGCGTCGGGATTAGATCTAGAAAACTACCATTACTCTGGAAATCTAAATGGCGTTGCTAGATTTAAAGAAATGGGAAAAGCCGGATGGAGCGGATTTAAGGAAGCAGTGAATCCACTAAATGATTTTAAAGGATGGAAAGAAGTAGGAAAATTTGGTAAGGCTGCTAAGGGTGCAGGAATATTCTTAACAGCATGGAATGTAAAGGATAACTGGGAAAAAAATGTCAATGTTAAAGATGGTATTTCAGCGAAAGAAGTTAGAGATTTTGCTATTGATACAACTGTTGATATTGGATCAGGCGCAGCAGCGACGGGAGTTGGAGCAATGGTAGGGAGCGCCTTCCTACCACCTTTAGGGACTGTAGTAGGTGCAGGTGTAGGTGCTTCAATAAACTACTTAATGAATAATTATAAATTTAATGGAGCTAGTCTTGTTGATCATACAAAGAAAGAATTGAAAAAATGGGGAGATGAAATTGGTAAGTTTGGAAATAATGTGTTTAAAACAATCGGTAATTGGTTAGGATAGTGAAATGAAAAAGGGAAATATTGAAAATAAAAACAAGGCTTATTTTATAAGTTTAGCTAATACACGTGCTTCAGCATCGATGATGCTTATTTCCTTTGCGGGTGTATTTGTATTGTTAATAGAAATACTTAGTTTTTATAGTTACTACGATAAAATTGTGGGAGTTAATCCGTTCAGCAATTGGTTCTTTGATATCCTCGTCTCGTATTGCCTTTATCTTATCATCGTATTTTTTATCCCATTAATTGGTAAGTTTGCATATAGAAGGCAAGTATTATCAACGACTCTGCTCTTATTGACCTATATAGGAATATTTTTATCACTCCAAATCATGGAATTGCTCATCATTGTTTCTGCTCTGGCAAATAAGGAATTTGAGATAGGTTATACAAAGTATGCTGTATTTGCCGTTCCGTTTGTAGTGATATGTACATTACTGGGTTTTGTCTATAATTATTTTTGGCTCAAGAAGCAGTTAAAGATTGGCTTTTCACCAACTAGAACCTTGGGAAATTATTTCACAAAATCAAATAGCTACAGTAAAAATCGTCTTTACATCATTTTTGCTTGCTCCATGTTAGGAGCTATACTTTCTGGCTATTTTGGCGTAGTATTAGGGATAGCCTTAACGATATTATTCAGTTACGCCTTTACTCAGTTGCTGACAGAAGTGTCCTACCTCTTGTATTTGAAAACAAAAAGCAAGGAATACTGGGAAGATGAACCTGAGAATAATCCTACCCTGTGGGATTTGCTATGGAATTGGTTGAAAGGTTTCAGCCTGAAAAAAGCCAAAATTCGTATTCCACTAGAAATATTATTTTTTGTATTAATAATTGTATTACTTGATCATTTAGGATATGATGGTTCGAGTCTAGCACGACCAATTTTACTAGTTTGGAGTATCAGAATTTTATTCACTATAGTAACTATAGATCTAATTGGAAGTATAATTTATTCGATTATAAATAGAATTAAAAATAAAAGGAAAAATGAAAAATGAAATTTAAAACAAGGGAATTAAGCTTGCAAAATCTGATTGGTTTTAGTTTATCTTTGGAACCAAAAGAGGATTTTTTTGAACGACTATCAAAAGATTCAAAGGTATTTAAAATTCAGATGATAGAAAATGGATTCTATACAGATGGACCTATATTTTACCAATATAATCCACAAAAGGAGGAACAAGATGTACTAGTATTCACAACTGTTGGAAATAAACTTGAACTAAGGGGTGAAAATAGATCAAATATTTTCTTTCAAGAGTCTTTAGATTTGATTACTGATTTTTATTACCGCCATTACGACCAAGAAGAACCTATTCCTTATGACGAAATCGAAGAAAAGATTAGTACATTAGGCTATAAATTAATTGATATAATTCATGTAATTTTAGATCTTTATGGAGATAAAGTTATAGATTTGTATTGTGAGGTTGAAAAAATAAAATGAAGTTACCAATAGATGTTGTGAAAATTAATCATATTTCGTTTCAAAATGTTGTAAAAAAAAGAATGAAGTTTCATTATAGTCAGATGGAAGCTAATTTAGATCAATTCATTTCAGGAATTGTTGAATCAGGATATAATTTAGAGGGGCCATTCTTTTACAGTCTAAATAATACGCCATTAGATGAGATTATAGATGTTGAAATGTTCATGCCGATATCGAATACTATATGTAACCTAGATGGGTACGAATTTTCATCTTACTTTGAAATTGAAAATTTACTAAAAACGGTTGTCAAAGGAAATTTCTATACGATGACAGAACAAGGGTTTGCAAAATTAATGATTTCGTTAGAAGAAAATGACTTTGATATTGTAACTCCTTTTTACCATTTTTTCCCAAAAGATGGGTTAAATTATTTAGAATTATTAGTTGGTTATAGTGATATAAGTGAGTAATTTATTTATTATACATATAGTGGGTAAAGGAATATTAAATTTATTGTTTTGTATTAGTAAAATAAGATACCTAAATAATTGTGAGATGATATAAAAAGTAACTACTCCAAGTTGAAAAAGTCTATTTTGGACAATTTTATTCCATTTTTTCTTTTAGCAGATAAAGTGAAAAAATCTTACAATTACCTTTACATCAGTATTTTGTACTGCACCCCAAAAGTTAGTTTTTTCTGTCTAACTTTTGGGGTGTTTTATTTTTATTCCTAGTTTACAATATACTGATCTCTGCTTTTGAAATTTATTCCATGTTTCCCTATATGTTGCCAGGTTACTAAAAATTAAAATATCTTGAGGAATATCGTAAGTGGGAAGGTAAGGCAGTAGAAGAATGGTATGGAATGAAATATTTAAAAAAACACAAGGAGTTATTAAAAAATGAATAATAAAAACAAAGAATTATAACCGTTAGGTAGTATTGTCTATCTTCAAGAAGGAACGCAAAAATTAATGATTATTGGTCGTGGAGTTATCTTTGACGACGAGGAAACTGGAGAAAAAGCATTTGCTGATTATATGGGTGTTTTGTACCCAATGGGCTTTCAAACGGAATCGACGCTTTTCTTTCAACATGAAAATATTGACAAAGTCGTTTTTGTAGGCTATTCAGATGAGGAAGAGGGACGTTTTTTAGAAGTTTATGAGAAGTGGACGAAAACACTTACGATTCCTAAGAAAGAGATAAAATAGAATTACAGTGGAGTAACTATCATAGATTCTCTATATTCGACGTAGTAATGCTAATCCTGTCTTTTTGCTGAAAGCTTTAAAACCATTAAAAGTGTAACAAAATTCGAATAAGCTATATTTTTAGAGATTGTTTAAGAAATCACTATACTTTAAATCAAAATCAAAAACGAGGAGCTGCTTTGACATTAAAGAAACTCCTCGTTTTTTGTCTGTTCCATTTCGTAAGATGAATTAGCGTGGTCATAAGCCTAAATTCATGATACAAATATGGAACGAGGGCTGTTTTGATATTGTGGTATAATAGAACAAGAACATTTTCGTTCTAGTACCTTGAAAATTCTATATTTTTCGCTTGTTTATCCGCTCTGCTATTTACAAAAAATATACCCTGTCCCTCGGTGTCAAGTTCCACCCTCATGATGTGGTTTTCTTGTTGATTGACTACAAGGGTTGGAGAAAGCATTGAGAAAATTGGAGAATGTGTAATACCGTTAGTGAATAAATTAGATGGATTCTTAGGGAGCGCTAAATTTGCGAAGGCATTACCATATGGATTGGGAGCAGCACTTGACTTTGCAGGGCAATTGTTAGGTAGTGAAGAACTTGGAGATGCAGTTAATGGATTTTTCTCGGGGTTAGGTAGTGTTTTTAATTAATAAATTAACGGAGAAATTTTAATTATGAAAATATATATTGGTTATTTGGATTCGAAATGGATTCATTTTGATGAAGAAAACGAAGTATTTCAATATCAAAATCAAAAAAATAGTTCTAATTGGATTATGGTTGCTGCTCCACTTGCAGTCTTTCTTTTAAAAGGAATTGCAAGTGCTTTAAATTCAGCCATAGGTACATTATCGTATACGCTTAATCTCGGTATTGCAATGATTGGAACTCTGATAGTTTGCGGAATGTTGATGATAATGAAGTCGAGAAAAAAATATCCGAGAACTGGTTGGAAAACAGTTGTTTTGAAGGAAAAAGATCTCAAAACACTATTAGTAAAGGTGATTTCAATTTTTATTATTAAGATTCTCTTTATTATTTTAGGGATTTATTTTTTGGTTACTTATATTAGAGAAACTGATTTTTTATGTCTGATGATATATCTACTTGCTTTTGCTTGTGTTATACATTTTCATCAGGAATTTAAGACAAGTAAAATTAAAAAAATATTGAAAAACAAAAAATATTGTTAAATGGTTTGGCATCGGTAGTGCTATATTGTTAATCATGACCTACGCTATTGTAGTACTTGCTTATTTGTTAGGGAGATGAGGTATAGATGTCCAATGCTAGTCAAGAAGCTGCAATTCAATCGCAGATTAGTTCAGCTCAATTAAAAAAGAGGGATATTTAGAAGAGGCAAAAAAGTCAAGGAAATATATGACGAGATTGATAATAAAGCTTTAGAGATGGATAGACTTATTGGTCAGCAAGGAATATTGTTAAACAATATAAGTGGTTTGATTGAAGGTTTCTTCAACTAGCTGAAAAATTTCATTATCTATTTGAATTATTTTTCGAGCAGTATACGCAAAAACACTAGAAATAGTATTTTTTATTGGAACAAATTGATAACTCTTTCATAAGATATCTGTGGTATGGTATAATGGACAGTAGGTTTTTGTATTTTTTTGATGATAGATAGGATCTTAAATTGAAGGAATTAGTTAAGTAAGAACATGAATACTAAGAGTCTACTATCAATCAAATCAGAGTACAGCCTCAATATGAAATTATGAAGATAGTCCCATAAGGTGAGATGTTACAAATAGTACTTGAATTCGCTAGATAAACATACCGGATTTTCAAAAGGGTTGAAAAAATGGTGGGCAGGAATTGTAGGAGGATAAGATGAAAGAAAGATATTATGAATTTTTGAATTTAGCGGTTGTGGATTCTAGTCCTATAAAGAACTCTGAATTTTTAAAGTCAGTAGCGATGGAGGTAATTTTTTCCTTACTGATATTGATATTTATAGTGTCTATTTTTAGAGAAGGTGAGATACATGATGTGAGTATGATTATCCTTTACATCACTATCTATCATATATTGGTTTCGTTGTTCATGTTTTTGTTATTCCAAAAATTTTCCAAATCAAAATTATTGCAATTGATTCCAGCTAGTTCTATTCTAATTTCTCATGTTGAGTTTCTCTTCTGGGGTTCTCTATTTTGGGGTAAGAACTACTGGTCTGTATTCACGATTTTAATTAGCCTAAGCCTTATTTTTCAGTTACTAACCTTTGTTTACCAGTTGTTAATTGTCCCTAAAGCTAAGAAATTACCACATGGTGAGTATAGGAAGAATCTTTTATTTCTTCCTTCTGTTATTTGCATATTAATTTCAGCAAGTGTAGTAGCTATAGCACATTTAATTACGTTGCCAGGAACATATATAATTACTTCCCTCGTCGCAGGGAGTATAGCATGCCTTCCCTACTATTGGCTTGAGTATGCACGAGTATTCACCGGTTGGAAAAAGAAAAGCACGAAAAACTTTATTTATAGAGGAGAAATAAAATAAAATTAATGAGAATGGCTAGTAGTAGCATAGATCATGCTAGGAGGATAAGATGAAAGAAAGATATTATGAATTTTTGAATATACTGATGACAGGTCATAAACCAGTGAGAAATTTGAATTTCTATCTTGTATTTTTAGTCGAATTTCTATTTACTTCAGTAGTACTGATTGTTTCCATATTTACAAAGAATCAAATGCATAATCTTAGTATATTTTTGATTCATGTTACTATTGTCCATATGGTAATAGTACTGCTTGTATTTTTGTTGTTTCAAAAATTTTCCGCTTCAAAATTATTACAATCAGTTCCGACGACTTCGTTTCTTTTTCTTCATTTTAAACTTCTTTTTTTGAGCTCTATATTCTTTGGGGAACAGTATTTATCGATATTCTTTCTTTTCATTGGATTGAGCGTTGCTTTTCAGGTGCTAAACTTTTTTTACCAAATATCAATTGTTTCGAAAGTAAAACAAATGCCAGATACTGAGCATAAGAAGAATTTGTTACACTTACCAACCCTTATTGTAACAATAGCGTCAGCAGCAATAGTACTAATAACACGATTCTTTATGTTATCTGGAATCTATGTTATCATCGGATTGGTAGGGATGATTATTTCATGGAACTCGTTCTTTATTCTCGGCTATACTCAAGTATTCACCGGTTGGGAAAAGAAAAGCACGAATAACATTATTTTTAGAGGAGAAATAAAATAAAATTAATTAGAATGGCTAGTAATAGCACAGCTCATGATAGGAGGATAGGAGGATAGGATGAAAGGATGAGAGAAAAGTACTATGAATTTTTAAATATGGCAGTTGTGGATACTAGACCTATAAAAAACTCTGATTTTTTAAAGTCATTTGCAATTGAAGTAATGTTTGCAGTGCTGATATTTATAGTGTCTATTTTTATAGAAGGTGAGATACATGATGTAAGTATGAATATCTTTCACATTGTCATTTATCATCTATCGGCTTTGTTATTCATGTTTTTACTATTTCAAAAGTTTTCCAAATCAAAATTATTGCAAATATTTCCGGCTACGTCTGTGTTAATTTTTCACATTGAATTTCTTTTCTGGAGTTCTATATTTTTGGGAAATGACTACTGGTCTGTCTTCATGGTATTGATTAGCCTAAGCCTTATTTTTCAGCTACTCACCTTTATTTACCAGTTGTTAATTGTCCCTAAAGCTAAGACTTTGCCATCTGGAGAGTTCAGGAAGACAATGTTACATATCCCTTCTGTTATTGTTACTTGTTCAGCAGCATTTGTAATAGTTATAGCATGTTTATTTACGTTTCCGGCGGTATATGGTGTTACTAGTCTTGTGGCAGTAAGTATTGG
>ERZ773022.2229-NODE-2229-length-11916-cov-10.181772_pt1 | contig 11916 bp, 11 predicted proteins | sample MGYA00580839_ERZ773022 | MGnify/ENA primary metagenome ERZ773022 (study PRJEB29015, sample SAMEA2738020) | human oral metagenome | biome: human oral; feature: human-associated habitat; material: dental | place: China | collected 2044 ... | reverse complement strand
ACGTTCTCGTCGATCTCAACGAGTACGGCGTCGCCGTCGGCATCGAGATCCTCGATCTCAACGCGCAGCTCCCTCTCACTGACTTATGCCGCCAGCTACACATCCATTCCAGCGATGAGCCCTACCTCGTCAAGCTCCTGCCGAACCTGAGGTACTCCCTCCGGTTCACGCTCCGCTCGGCTCCGGACTCGACGATTGCCGCACGCACCCTCGACCCCTCGAGGCTCGCCACTGTCTGACCCACAATCAACAGCAGCCGGGCCAGATGCGGCGCGCCCGACATCAACGGTGGTCTGCAACGCGCAGATACGTTCACGTTCCGACGCGCTCCGCCCGGGCGCCCGGCTGTCAGCCTCCTCCCGGGGCCGGAGAACCGGACGGCAGAAGCGGTCTTGGCCGGATCTCGCGAGACGCCCCCGGGCACCCGGTCAGCAGGACTGGTAGAACGAGAAGGGCACAGACGACGAGATGTCGTCCAGGGCGTGCAGGGTGGTTGGGCGTGCGGGGCGGGGCAACGGCCGACCACGAGGGGGAGCTGCACATGGGAGAGAAGGACCCTGCCGGTGCCGGCGCCCGTTTTCCGCGTGATTCCGCGATTCTCCGATATCCATCAGGATGAGTCGACGTGCTCCCATGTGCACAGACCCCCCTGCACGCACATGGGAGCGCATCAATCAATCTCGACGATCCGAGCAGAACCGCGGAATCTCAACGGAAAGCGGCGCCCGCCCCATCGGGCCCCCTTTCTCCCATGTGCGAACCACCCCTGTTCGACGGGCAGGGCGCCTCGCGAACCGATCTCGAGCCGGAACCGGACCGATCTCGACCCGGAATACGACCGATCTCGGCGAAGCGGCAATCGCCGCCTCAGTAGCGCCAACCGCTTTGAGCACCGCCCGGCCCGGCCTCACCGCCGCCGTCGGTACCTGGTGGCCTCGACCTCGTAGTCCTTCTCCCCGGCGACGATGGCGCGCAGGAGCACCTCGGCCCAGCGCAGCAGCTCCTCGCCCTCGATCGACCCCCCGCCCATGCGGGCGGTGCCCGGCGCCGGGACGACGATCGTCCGAGTGGCAGGCTTGAGGGTGGTGCCCGGGTAGAGGCGGGTGACCTTCATGCGCGCCGACTCGGCCAGGCCGACCGGGGCGAAGCGGACCGACTTGCCCTGGGCGACGATCTCGCGCACCCCCAGGTGGGCCGCGAGCGCCCGCAGCCGCGCCAGGGCCGCCAGGCGCTGTGTGGCTTCGGGCACGGGTCCGTAGCGGTCGGCGAGCTCGTCCAGGACATCGCGCACGTCGTCCTCGCTGCGGGCGGCGGCGAACTTGGTGTAGGCCTCCAGGCGCAGCCGCTCGTGGGGCACGTAGTCCTCCGGGATGGTGGCGTCCACGGGCAGCTCGACGCGCAGGTCCTCGTCGATCCCGGCCCCGGCGTCGTCCCCGGAGCCCGCGGCCCCAGCGCCGCTCACGCCGTCTCCGCCGACCTTGAGGGCCTTCTTGTAGGCGGCCACGGCCTCGGAGACCATGCGCACGTACAGGTCGAAGCCGACCCCGGCGATGTGCCCGGACTGCTCACCGCCCAGCAGGTTCCCGGCGCCACGGATCTCGAGGTCCTTCATGGCCACCTGCATGCCGGCCCCCAGGTCGGTGTTGGAGGCGATGGTGCGCAGCCGCTCCAGGGAGGTCTCGGTCAGGGGCTTGTCGGCCGGGTGGAGGAAGTAGGCGTAGGCGCGCTCCCGGCCGCGGCCCACGCGTCCGCGCAGCTGGTGGAGTTGACTGAGCCCCATGCGGTCAGCGCGATCGACGATGAGAGTGTTGGCGTTGGACACGTCCAGCCCGGTCTCGACGATGGTGGTGCACACCAGGACGTCGATCTCCTTGTGCCAGAAGTCGTCGATGACCCTCTCCAGGCGCGCCTCGCTCATCTGCCCGTGGGCGGTGGCGACTCTCGCCTCGGGCACGAGGTCGGCCAGCTTCGCGGCGACGGCATCGATGTCCTCGACCCGGTTGTGGACGTAGAAGACCTGCCCGTCGCGCAGCAGCTCGCGACGGATGGCGGCGCCGACCTGCTTGGTCTCGTAGGCGCCGACGTAGGTCAGGATGGGGTGGCGGTCCTCGGGCGGGGTGGCGAGCGTCGACATCTCGCGCAGGCCGGTCACGGCCATCTCCAGGGTGCGGGGGATGGGGGTGGCGGACATGGACAGGACGTCGACGTCGGTGCGCAGCGCCTTGAGGGTCTCCTTGTGCTCGACGCCGAAGCGCTGCTCCTCGTCGATGATGACCAGGCCCAGGTTCTTGACGTGCACTCGCCCGGTGATGAGCCGGTGCGTGCCGACGACGACGTCGATCGTGCCGTCGGCCAGGCCGGCCAGGACCTTGGCGGATTCGGCCGGCGTCTGGAAGCGGGAGAGTTGGGCCACCCGCACGGGGAAGCCGGCGTAGCGCTCGGAGAAGGTTTCGGCGTGCTGGGTTACGAGCAGAGTCGTGGGTACGAGCACGACGACCTGCTTGCCCTCCTGGACGGCCTTGAAGGCGGCGCGCACGGCGATCTCGGTTTTGCCGTAGCCGACATCGCCGCAGATGAGGCGGTCCATGGGCTGGGCGGCCTCCATGTCGCGCTTAACGTCGTCGATGGTGGCGAGCTGGTCGGGGGTCTCGGTGTAGGGGAAGGCCTCCTCCAGCTCGGCCTGCCAGGGGGTGTCGGGGCCGAAGGCGTGGCCGGTGGTGGCCGAGCGGGCGGCGTAGAGGCGCACGAGCTCGCCGGCGATCTCGCGCACGGCCCTGCGGGCCCTGGACTTGGTGCGCGCCCAGTCGGCCCCGCCCATCTTGTTCAGGGCGGGGGCGTCGCCGCCGACGTACTTGGTCACCTGGTCCAGGGAGTCGGTGGGCACCAGGAGGCGGTCGCCGGGCCGGCCGCGCTTGGAGGGGGCGTACTCGATGACGACGTACTCGCGGGTTGCCGGACTGGCCGCGCTCCTGGCCGATCCGACCCCGCGGCGCATAAGCTCGACGAACCGGCCGATCCCGTGCTGGGCGTGGACGACGAGGTCGCCGGGGTGCAGGGACAGCGGGTCGACGCTCCTGCGGGAGCGGCGGGCGGGGACGGCCTTGCGCTCGCGCGGGCCCGACCCGGCGCGGCCGGTGAGGTCGGACTCGGCGATGAGGGCGAGGCGCTGCCCCTCGGCGATGAAGCCGTGGCCGGCGGAGGCCTGGGTGATGCGCACGACGCCGTCGCCCTGGGGGGCGCCGCCGGTGTCCGACCAGCCGAGGTCGGCGGGCTCGTCGAGCTGGGTGACGATGCGCGCGGGCACGCCGCCGTCGGCGAGCAGCTGGGCCATGCGGCGCCCGGGGCCGGGGCCGTCGGTGGCCACGACGACGCTCCAGCGCTCGCGCGCCAGCGCACCCAGGTCCTTGACGGCCTCCTCCAGGCGACCGCGATAGCCCTTGGGGTCGCGCAGCGGCAGCTCGGCGGCATCTGGCGAGGGGGCGAAGGAGGACATGGACCACCAGCCGCGATTCGTCGACAGCGCCAGGGCGCGGGCCTCGGCGAGGTGGGCGAAGGCGGCGGCGGACAGGTCGATGGGGGCGGTGCCGCCGGAGGCGGCCGACGTCCAGGCCGCGGCCAGGAACTCGGCGGTGGTGGCCACGAGGTCCTCGGCGCGCTTGCGCAGGCGCTCGGGCTCCAGGCCGACGACGAGGCGGTCGCCGACCAGGTCGAGCAGCGGCACCATGCGGGGCACCAGGACGGGGGCGAGGGACTCCATGCCCTCCACCGGGATCCCGGCGGCGATCCGCTCCAGCATGTCGGCGGCGCCGGGGATGACGCCGGTCAGGGCGCGGGCGCGCTCGCGCACGGCGTCGGTCAGGACGATCTCCCGGCAGGCGGTGGCGGTGACGGCGCCGATCTCCTCGATGGTGCGCTGGTCGGCCACGGCGAAGGTGGAGACGGACTCGATCTCGTCGCCGAAGAAGTCCACGCGCACGGGCCGTGCGAGGGTGGGCGGGAAGATGTCGAGGATGCCGCCGCGCACCGCGAACTCGCCGCGGTTCTCCACCATGTCCACGCGCGTGTAGGCGGCCGCGGCCAGGCGCTCGGCGGTGGCCTCCAGGCCGACATCCAGGCCCTTGGCGAGGTGGACGGGCTCGAGCTCGCCGAGCCCGTCGACGACGGGTGCCAGGAGGGCGCGCACGGGGACGACGAGGACGCGGATGGGGCCGCGCCCAGGGTCCGGCGCCCCGGAAGACACAGGGTCCGGCGCCCCGGAAGACACAGGGGCGCCAGCCTGCCCGTCCTCGGGGTGGGCCAGGCGACGCAGGACCGACAGGCGGGTGGCGACGGTGTCGGCGCGCGGGGAGAGCCGCTCGTGGGGCAGGGTCTCCCAGGCGGGGAAGACGGCGACGTCGGTGGACGGCAGGTAGCAGGTCAGGGCGGCGGCGGTCTCCTCGGCCTGCCGCCCGGTGGCGGTGACGACAAGCAGCGGGGTGCCCTCCTCGGCGTCCGCGGGGGCGGCCAGGTCGGCGGCACCGGTGGCGCGGGCGACGCCGGAGGCCCCCAGCGCCATGGTGGCCAGGACGGCGGGGCGCGCGCCCGGTGCGACGACGACGGTGCGGTCGGTGCGGGAGCGACTGCCAGCCGCAGCGACGAGGTCGTCGATCGTCGGGTCGGCGAGCAGCGGAGGCAGAAGGGCGGTCAGGCGCACGGCGTGCAGTTTAATGGCTGGTCCCAGCAGGGGCGCAGAGCCGCGGGGCGGGCGTGCAGGACAGGCCCCGCGCAGCCCGTCGCCTCTTCCACCCCTTCGCCGAGATCGGTCGAGTTCCGGCTCGAGACCCCTTCGAGGTGCCGGCCCGATAGGAGCGCACGTAGCGGGGTGCTCGGCGGAGAGCCCGTCCGTGGGGCATGGGGCGGCAGCATTTTGCGGGATCTGGCATCACGCCCGATAGCATTAGTGCTATAAACTGCTATACTGCGGGTTCGTGGGACGGTTCCGTGTGAGGGAGGCACCCGCTCTCGTGCGGGGTGCAAGGGCTGACGCGGGACTCACGCAGGCTGAGCTCGCACGTCGTGCCGGCATCCAGCAGTCGAGCCTCGCCCAGATCGAGGGGGGACGTCGTGCCGTCTCCGAGGAGATGCTGGAACGTATCCTCTCCGCCGCCGACTACAGACCCTCGGTAGCCCTCGCTGCGCATGCGGACAGGATTAACGAGCTGGGACGCAGACGGGGCCTGGTCGACATCCGGGTCTTCGGCTCGGCGCTCGCGGGCGAGGACGGTTTCCACAGCGATATCGACCTGGTTGTCACGCCCGAGGCGGGAACGGACCTTTTCGACGTCTTGCTCTTCGCCGCGGAGGTCGAGGAGCTGACCGGCTTCCCCGTGGACGCGGTCTCGGACCAGTCGCGCGCCGCGCGGGACGGTGTGATGGCCTCTGCGCTCGCCTCGGCGGTACCGCTGTGAGCGGGGGAGGAGGACGCGACGGCGCCGCATCGGGTTCCGGCAGTCAGGATCGTTTCCGGCCCGCGGCTCGTGCGAGTGTGCGGGACGTGCATCGCCTTCGCCTCCCCATTGAGAATATCCGGATGGAGCTGGTGTCGATCGAGGCCCGGACGGCCCTCGTCGCGAGTACACAGAGGTACGAGTTCCGCGACGGGACGGCGGCCTACGATGCGGCGTCGATGGCGATGATCCGCCTGGCCGCACTGCTGGAGCGGCAGGAGATGACCGAGACGGCCGAGGCCGCGTTGAGCCGGGACGAGCTGGCGGCGATTCGGACGACCCGCAATATCGCAGCGCACGCCGGGTACCGGAATATGAATGACGATCTCCTCTGGCTCGCCGTGACCGAACGCGTCCCGGATATTCTTGAGCGTCTGCTGGCCGCGCTGCCCCGGGCCTGACCGATGAGCCTCGACGTCCTGGGAGGCCGAGGGTCCTTGCCGTGCGCCCTCGTCCTGTCGGCGCGGATCCGGGAGGCTGCAAGCATGATTCCGGTGGGGTGCGGGCCGGGCGGGCGCGCGGACGTCATGGGTACTGCGTCCGCCCGCCGCCGGGCCTCCGTCGGCTGAAGACGGCCTTGACCGGAAAAGGCGGCTCCCGCGCACTCTTCAGGCGCTCATCGGTCTTGGGCGCAGCGGGGATCGGCGAATTCACCGGCGACTCGATGCGTCGGTCTGCGGTTGAACGTCAGTTCGAGGTGCTCGGTGATGCCTTGGACCGTGTCCGCCGTGCGGACTCCGAGACCTCTCGGAGGATTCCCGACCTTGCTCGGGTCATGGGGCTGTGGGCCGATCTGCTCGGCCTGAAGGAGCCCGACCCGACGATCCGGCTGTTCGCCCCCGCGCAGGTCGATTTCGGCAGGAGGATGCGGATCGCGTCGAACGTCTTCATCGATCGCAGCTTCACGGCCATGTCGATCGGCGGGATCACCATCGGCGAGGGCGTCGTCGTCGCCGGGCCCCGCCGAGTGCGACGGTACGCGCCGTCTTCGCGAGCGTGTTGACGTGCGGGTGATCGGCGATGCCCGGACGCCGGGGTGTCCGTCCGGCACTGGGAATCGGCGCCCGTGTCTGGGAGACTGACGCCATGACCCCGACAGTCGAGAGCCTTGAGGCGCGCGAGGCGCTGATGGCGCATCGCGACGAGGTCGATGCCCTGCTCGCGCGTTACGGCGCCTCTAACCCGCGGCTGTTCGGCAGCGTCGCCCGCGGTGACGCCGGACCTCTGTCGGACATCGATCTCCTTGTCGACCTGGAGGACCCGCGGCGGCGCACCCTGATGCGGCTCGGCGGCCTCAACGAGGGGCTGCGCCGCGTGCTCGGGCGTCCAGTCGATGTGGTCGCCCCCAGCGTCCTGCGCGCCGGCGTGTCCCGGCAGGCTCTCGCGGACGCGGTGGCGATATGAGCAGGGCGGTCCCGGACAGGCTGCGGGACATCCTCAAGGCGATCGACCGGTGCCAGGCGTACCGCGCGCCGATGACTTCGGCGGACCGGTCCCTCTCCGCCATGGCAGAGGACGCCGTTCTGCGGAACATCGGCGTCATCGGAGAGGCCGTCAACCATCTGCCCGACGACCTTGCCCGCCGGCACCCCGAGGTCGATTGGGCGGCGATCGTCGGAATGCGGAACGTCGTCGTCCACGAGTACTTCGGCGTGGACATCGCGATGCTCCTCGACGTGCTTGACACTGACCTACCGCAGCTCGCCGACGTGCTGTCGGCGGAGTTGGAGGGCGGGTCGGCGGGCTGAGGTATCCGGAAAGAAGGTACTCGCCGTGACCGAGCACGTCCCGGATATTCTTGAGCGTCTGCTGGCCGTGCTGCCCTGAGCCTGACTGATGAGCCTCGACGTCCTGCAGGCCGAGGGGCCTTGCCGCGCGTCCTCGTCTTGTCGGCGCGGATCTGGGAGACTGTAAGCATGATCCCGAAGAACCTCCTTCCGAGTGGGCAGGAGATCGCACGCGCCTGTGAGAACCATGGCGTGGCGCGTCTTCGACTTTTCGGGTCCGCGACGACCAGCCGGTTCGATCCCGTGAGCAGCGATCTCGACTTCCTCGTCGATTTCCTGCCTGGACGACCAGACCGGATGAGTGACTATTTCGGCCTGAGGGAGGAGCTGGTCCGGTTGACCGGTCGGTCCGTTGATCTTGTGGTCGCCGAGTCCGTCCGTAACCCGTACTTCAGAGCCTCTTCCCTGGCAACTGCTGAGGATGTCTATGCTGCCTGAAACTGCCGCCCATCTTTGGGATGCTCTCGAGGCGGCCCGTGCCGCACGGGACTTCACCGAGGGTATCGTCTACCATGAATTCACCGGCGACTTGATGCGTCGGTCTGCGGTTGAACGTCAGCTCGAGGTGCTCGGTGAGGCCTTGAACCGTATCCGCCGCGTGGACTCTGAGACCTCCCAGAGGATTCCCGGTCTCGCTCAGATCGTGGGAATGCGGAATATTATTGCCCATGACTACGGAAGCATCGACTGCCGTCTTGTCTGGGAAGCGGCCACGACGCGAGTGCCCGACCTGGTCGCGGTCCTTGCGCTGCTGCTCGATGAGGTTTCTCCAGACCCGGTTGCTGAATGATCTTGCGAGCAAGTGGAGTCCGGCGTCAGAAATCGGCTCAGTGAGCGTGGATCATTCCGCAGATGCGCGGAGCACCTCGGGCCGGAGCATGACACATCCCGTGCTCCCGGGGCATCACTCCCACGAGCTCTGCCAGGTGCTGGTGGCCTCCATCAGGGCCTCGTAACAGCGGGGCTCGCCGGTCAGGTAGAGCTGCTCCCAGGCGTTGATGACCGGCTCCGGGGCCAGGCGCGTGACCCGCATGACCTCGGCGGTGAAGGGGACCGCGTGGACGCCGGAGGCGGTGGTGATGCCCCGGTCGGTGACCGCGGGGGCGTCGACGTAGCGGTCGCCGCCCCGGTAGCCGCTGGGCTTGAGGAAGTCCGCGGCGTTCGATGTGTGGCGGCGCTCATCCAGGAACCCGTTGCGGGCCAGGAGGTACGTGGCCCCGCAGATGGCGGCCACGGGCACGTCGTGAGCAAGCAGGTCGGCGACGGTGCCGGCAAGGCGCTCGTGCCCGCCCTCGGTGTAGTGGTTCCCGCCGGGGATGACCAGCGCGGCGAGTGAGCCGTCGTCGGCCGGGCCTGCCAGCTCGTCGAGATCCGCGGCGGGGGAGAGCGGCAGACCGCCGAGCGAGCGGACCGGTGCGAGACCGTCGCCCACGAGCAGCAAGCGGAAGCGCCCGGGACGAACCGCCTCGACCGCGGCGATCCGGGTGGTCAGATAAGCGTACTCCCAGTCGGCCATGGTCTCGGTGGTGTACAGCGCGATGGTCTGCATGATGCGAGTCCCCTCTGAAGCTCAGGTGACACCATCCTGCCAATATCGCGAGGTCCTTTCGCGCTGGAGCGATGGCGGAAGACGAGGTCGTGCCGGGCCCGTCCACGGAAGCCGGTCATCCGTGCGAAGGACCGACGACCAGGTCGCGCAGCGGCGTCCACCCCACGGGCAGCGGCCCGCTCATGCCGGCCCGGGCGCGGTCCTGATCTGCCGACCAGCCCTGCGCCGCACTCGCGTCGCCCGTGCCCACCGCGCCTCGCGCGAGCCTCAGCCCCACGCCGTCGACGACGGCGTCGGGCGCGCTGCCCCGACGCGTCGAGGCGCGCACGCTCCACGGGGGATCCGCCCAGCTGCCGCCGCGGAACACCCGGTAGTCGCCGTACCGGGCGGGATCAAGATAGTCCCAGCACCACTCCCACACGTTTCCGAGCATGTCGTGCAGGCCGAAGGCGTTGGGTCGCTTCCGTCCGACGGGCTGCGGGCCGTCGGGCTCGTCGAGCGAGGTCCACGCGACCTCCCGCAGGTCCCCGTAGCGGGGGCCGCTCGTGCCGGCCCTGCACGCGTACTCCCACTCAGCCTCGGTCGGCAGTCGGAATCCGTCGGCCCGCACGTCCCAGTGCACCCGGCGATCGTCGACGGCGTAGGCGGGCCGCAGTCCGTGAGCGGCGGACAGCCGGTTGCACAGGTCGACGGCCTCGAACCACGCCATGCCGCTCGCCGGCCGGTCGCACCCGTCCGGGACCAGCGCCGAGCGGGAGATGGAGAAGGCCTCAAGCGTCACCGTGCGCCGAGTGCCGCGGCGGGCGTCATGGAGATCCACGGTTCCTGGAGCGAGGAGCGCCATCTCGCCGATCCGGTAGTCCACGACGCGAGTCTACGGGACGTCTCCGGCGGACGCCGTTGACGCATACCGTTTGGGATCCGCGGACGACCTCGATGATCTTGTGGCTTGGAGTGCGTGGTCGGTCGGGCGTCCACTCGTGTTCCAGTGCGGGTCGGACCGGATGGGTGTCCATCAGAATGACATTGGCTGTTCGAGACGTCGAAGCGCGAATGGAGAACCGCATGATTGCAAGGATCCCTCTGGGGCGCACAGTACCGGGGCGCCCCAATGTCATACTGACGGACACCCGCCCTGCGCACGGCCCCCAGCTCCACGCCCCGCACACGGCCGGGCACGTGCGCGGGTGAGAGCACCGACCTCGCCCGCTGCCTGGGAATCGATTATCGAGGGGGATTGGCACGCGGGGCCCGTCAGACGGCGGCGCCGGTGCCCGGTGCGGCCGAGCGCCGGCGCATGCCGGGACTTGAGAGATCATGTCGTCGCATCCTGTGGGCGCAGTGCCTCACTTGTGCGCGGCAGGCCGTCCGTGCGACGGAAGGTCAGTTCGCAGGATGCTCGATAATGTCGACCTCCTCGATAACGATCTCCTTGTCGGTCGTCTCGTCCTCGGGGAGCCCGGTGGCGGCGGGAAGCGATGCCAGATACTTCTGCAGGCTTTTGGCGCCCGGCTTGAAGGCGGCATAGGTGAGTCCGCCGGAGACGAGTCCTCCCACCACGGGCACGAACTTGCTGACGCTCTTCGCGAATGTGTCCTTGGTGACCTTGACGCCGACGACGCGGAGAATGCTCTTCATCGGGCTGTACCACCACGTCTTGGTGAGGGCCACTTTTCGGATAGCGTTTTCGACGCCGACCTTCGCCTGCTTTTTGGCGAACTCGGCGGCAGCCGCGGTCGCGCCGCCAACGCCCATAATGACGCCGAGCAGGACGACGAAACGGGCGAATGTCTCGTCATCGATATTCCCCTCCTCATCGACGAAGGCGGGCCAGCCGTAGGCGTAGGCCAGCTTCTGCTCCAGGCGCATGACATGACCGAAGTACTGGGTCAGGTCGGCGGGGATGGTCCCGATCATGGCGAGCCCGCCCGGGAGACCGGCGAGCGTGGACAGGGCGGTCGTCCGACCGACCTCCACCTTGATCGCCGACGCCGCGATAGCGTCCATGGTTTTCGGATCGATGCCGGCCTTGACCGGAGAGGCGGCAATGGCCCGGGCGATGACCTCCTCAGCGGTTCCGTGCTTGCGGAGCTCAGTGTGCAGATACGAGCCCCGGTCGATTCGTACGCCGGGGAGGGCGAGTGCCGAGTGAAGAACCTTCTCGAAGTTCTGCCCGAGCAGGTCGGCCTCCTTCTCGGAGGCGATGTCTGCGAGTCCTGCGGGCGTGGCCTGCGGCGTCAGGGGGATGCCTCTATTTCTGGGTATTTCTGGGGTTGTGAGAAACAGGGACGTCGCCGTCCCGACGGAGGATCGTACAGCGCCGCAGGCGTCCGGGCCAGGCCCTGCGCCGCGGTCGCGACCACACCGCGCCCGCCCGGCCTGGATCAGCTCCAGAGCAGGCGGGGCGCGCTCCCAGGGCGTGCGTTTGTGGAGTCCGGCTGCGCCTTCGGATGACCGCCCCGCGCGCTGCGAGGCCAGAGCCACGGCGAACCGGGCCCGGGCCAGGCCCTGTGTCGCGACCGCACCGCGTCCGCCTGGCTTAGGCTTGGCCCCACGATGAACGCGACGAACTCCCTCTTCGGTGGACTGCCCATGCCCGGCCACGGCACCGGCCCCACGCCCCCGCCAGAGGCGGCACTGCCCTCGCTGGCTCCCGCAGACGACTGGTCGGGCGGGGCCTGGGCCGACGCGGAGCCGCCCGACGAGGACGACGGCTACGACGGCTATGACGACGACCCCGACGTCTTCGTCCCCTCCCAGCAGGACCAGGCCGAGGCCGACGCCTGGGAGAACCGGCAGCACGACGCCGCCGCACTCGTCGCCCGGGCCCAGGCGGATGCCGCCGCAGCCCGCGCCCGCAGCGGCGAGGCGGGCACCGTGCCCTCAGCGCCGTCGCCGTCGTCGTACGGGCCCGGCGCCCCCGCGCGGGGCGTGACCGTGGCCGACCCCGCGGACCTCCTGACCGGCCTCAACCCGGCCCAGGCGCGGGCCGTCACCCACGCCGGAAGCCCCCTGCTCATTATCGCCGGCGCCGGCAGCGGCAAGACCCGGGTCCTGACCCACCGCATCGCCCACCTCATCGCCACCGGCCGCG
>ERZ773022.2225-NODE-2225-length-11924-cov-16.128823_pt1 | contig 11924 bp, 11 predicted proteins | sample MGYA00580839_ERZ773022 | MGnify/ENA primary metagenome ERZ773022 (study PRJEB29015, sample SAMEA2738020) | human oral metagenome | biome: human oral; feature: human-associated habitat; material: dental | place: China | collected 2044 ... | reverse complement strand
GGGCGTGCAGAACATCCCGGACGCCAAGCGGCTGCTCGACCACGGCGTGGACGGCCTCATCCTGTCCAACCACGGCGGGCGCCAGCTCGACCGCGCCCCGGTCCCCTTCCGGCTCCTGCCCGAGCTCGTCCGCGAGGTCGGCTCCGACGCCACCGTCATGATCGACACCGGCATTATGAACGGCGCCGACGTCATCGCCTCCGTCGCCCTGGGAGCGAAGTTCACCATCATCGGCCGCGCCTACCTCTACGGCCTCATGGCGGGCGGGCGCGCCGGGGTGGACCGGGCCATCGAGATCCTGTCGGAGGAGGTCGTGCGCACCATGAAGCTCCTGGGCGTCTCGAGCATCGAGGAGCTCGAGCCGCGCCACGTCACCCAGCTCACGCGCCTGGTGCCGGTGCGCGGCCAGGTCAGGGCGGCCGCCGACGCCGTCGCCCGCTGACCGGGCGGGCCCCGCCCGCCCCGCGTTAGTGCTACCGTCACGAACCAGTACGGGCAGCCGGTCAGGGCCGGAGTGTCGTCGTTCGCGGCCGTCACGCCGCCCCGCACAGCCTCAGCACCCCTCCGCACCGGATCGAGGAGCCAGCCATGACACTGACGACCGACGAGGCCTCGCATACGAGCTTTGCCCTGACGAGGCTCAAGAAGGGGTACAGCACGGAGGAGGTCGACGCCTTCATGCAGGAGGTCGTCGCAGCCCTGCGCTCGTGGGAGACGGGCACGGCCGTCGGCGCGCTCCCGCCTGCCGACGGCAGCGAGCCGGCCGAACACGACAGCCGGGGGGCCGGCGCCTCATACGGGGTGCTGACCTCCCGTGATGTGACGAGCAAGATATTCACCTCGACCAGGTTCCGCAACGCCTACGAGCCGGACCAGGTCGATGCCTTCATGCGGGAGGCCGCCGCGGCCCTGCTCGCCTGGGAGACGGGCACCGTCGTCGGCGCGCCGCAGAAGATGCTGACGGCCCAGGACGTCATGGACGCGAAGTTCCAGGCCAGCAGCAAGTTCGGCGAGGGCTACGAGCAGGACGAGGTCGACGAGTTCCTCGACGACGTCGCCGGGACCCTGCGCGCATGGGAGGCGAGCGGCGCGGATGGCGCGTCCCGGCCCGACGGCGCACCCCCGGGGGCGCTGACCTCCGAGGCCGTGGCAAACAAGATGTTCCAGGTCACCCGGTTCCGCGAGGGCTATGAGCAGGACGAGGTCGACGAGCTCCTGGACACCATCATGCGCGTGCTGCGGGACTATGAGGCCCGCAGCGGTCATTGAAAACCACTGCAGAACGACCCGGCCGCAGGAGAAAGAACAATATGTCAATCGCCCAACCGACTAAGACCAGAAGCTGGACCCCCGATACGCTCCGTACGGGTCCGTCCAAGGACGACCGGGGACTGCTCGGCCAGCCCAGGGGGCTTCCCTGGATGCTCAACGTCGAGATGTGGGAGCGCTTCTCCTACTACGGGATGCGCGCCATCCTGCTGTACTTCATCACCGCTACCGTGGCGGACGGCGGCCTGGGACTGAGCGCCAACTCCGGACAGGTCATCATGGCCGCCTACAGCGCCGCCGTGTATCTGCTGGCGATCCCCGGCGGAATATTCGCCGACCGCATTATCGGCCCGTGGGTGTCGAGCCTCTACGGGGGCGTCGTCATCATGGCGGGGCACGTGTGCCTGTCAATTCCCACGGTCGCCTCCTCCTGGCTGGGAATCGTCCTGGTCGCCGTTGGAACCGGTTTCGTCAAGCCGAATCTCTCCACGATCGTCGGCGGCCTGTACGACGTCGACGACCCGCGGCGCGATGCGGGATTCCAACTGTTCTACATGGCGATCAACATAGGCGCGTTCGTCTCCCCGCTCCTCACCGGCTGGCTGCGCGAGCACTACGGCTACCACGCCGGATTCCTCTCCGCCGCGATCGGCATGGGCCTGGCGCTGGTGGCCTTCGTCCACGGGCGGCACAGGCTCTCCGCCTTCGCCTTCACCGTCCCCAACCCGCTTCAGGGCGACGAGCGCCGCAGGCTGATCCTCGCGGCGATCGGCGCGGTCGCGGGCGCGGCCCTGGCGGTGGCGGTCCTGCGGAGCGCGACCGGCAACCTGCTCGACGCCATCTCCGCCATCATGCTCATCATCCCGGTGGGCGCCGCGATCGGCTACTTCTCCCTGATGCTGCGATCCCCGAAGGTCACCCGCCGCGAGCGCACCCACCTGCGCGCCTACATCCCCCTGTGGGTCGGGGCGGTCCTGTTCTTCATGATCTCCGAGCAGGCCGCCGGCAAGATGGCGACCTTCGCCAAGGACAATACCGACGGCCGCATCCCCCTGCTCGGGTGGGTCATCACCCCGGAGGCCTACCAGTCGGTCAACCCCGCGGCGATCGTTCTTCTGGCCCCGCTGGTCGGCTGGTTCTTCACCCGGCGGGCCGGCAGGTTCCCCTCGACCATTGTGAAGTTCGCGATCTCGGTGTTCGTCATCGGCCTGTCCGCGTTCCTCATGGGCTACGGGTTCCGGGTCTGGCCGGGCGGCCAGGACCTGTCCCCCTGGTGGTTCCTGGCGGCGGTCTTCGTCATCCAGACCGTCAGCGAGCTGTTCCTGTCACCGGTGGGCCTGTCCACGACGACCGCGCTGGCTCCCAAGAGCTTCGCCTCCCAGGCGATGAGCATGTGGCAGCTCAGCATCGCCACCGGCCAGGGGCTCGCCGGCTTCATCATCGCCCAGACCGAGGACATCCCCGACTCGACCTACTACTACGGTCTGGGCGCGGTGACGGTCGCCGCGGCCCTGATCCTGTTCGCCGTCGCCCCCTGGACGCAGCGGCAGATGGCCGACGTCGAGGCCGCCGGGGCGCACGACGGCGAAGGCGGCTGACGGCGGGGGGCGGCGCGCCGGCCGGGGGACGGGGCCCGCCGCCCCCGGCCCAGGACGCCGGACGCCGCACACGCGGGCGGGTCGCGGCGCGGGCGCGCCGACCCCGCTCAGGGGTGCAGGACCCTGATGCCGTGGGAGTCCAGGCTCGCCCGCAGGTCCGCGTCGGGCGCCTTGTCGGTCACGAGCACGTCGGCCAGCTCGATCGGGCCGATCCGCGCGAAGATGCCCCGCCCCAGCTTGGAGGAGTCCGCGAGGATCACGACCTGGTCGGAGTGATCGATCATCTGGCGCATGAGGGTGGCCTCGGCGATATTGCCCGTGGACAGCCCCTGCCTGCTCGACATGGCGCCGACGCCGATGAAGGCGATGTCGCACTGGAACAGGAGGCTCTCGTCGGCCTTCTGGCCCAGCGCCGTGGTCAGGTCCCCGGTCGTCGTCTGGGCGCACGGCCGGACGGGCCCTCCGACGACGAAGATCTCGTCGGCGACGCCCGGCGCGATCACCGCGGGCAGCTGGAGGTTGTTGGTGACGATGCGCAGCCCGAGCCCGGGCTCGAGGTGCTCCACGAGGGCCAGCGCCGTCGTCCCGCCGTTGATGATGATGGAGGCGTCTGGGCGCACGAGCGTGGCCGCGATGCGCCCCACGCGGCTCTTCTCCTCGGCGTGCAGGCGCTTGCGCACGTCCACCCCCGTGGTGGTCTTGGGCACCATGTCGACGCTGACCGCGCCCCCGTGGGTCCGGATGACCCGGCCGAGCGCGTCGAGCTCGTCCAGGTCCCGCCGGATCGTGTCGGTGGAGACGTTGAACAGGCCGGCCAGCGTCGCCACCGACACCTCGCCGACGGAGGACACGTAGGTCGCCAGCTCCGCCTTGCGCCGGGCGGGGAGCTCGGGGGGCGTGCGGCCCGCGGGGGCGCGCTTGCTCGAGGAGGGCATGGCCCGATTCTACTGCGGTCCGGCGCGGTCCACGGGCTTGCCAAGCCGGAACCGGCATCGGTATTCTGGCATGGAAACGCAGAAAACCGCACAGAAACGCAAGCGCGGGGTGCGGAGAGCCGTGAGGAGGCCGCTCAATGCTCGTCTCGGGCGCCGGGATCCTGGAGGTGGCGCGGGAGAACTCCTTCGCGGTCCCGGCCTTCAACGTCAGCGACTACGCCATGCTCAAGGGCCTCATGGAGGTGGCCCAGGAGGCCGAGGCCCCCCTCATCGTGGCGATCCACCCCGACGAGCTCGAGCACGTGGGCGCCCAGTTCCTCCCCGCGGCGATCGCCTGGGCGCACGGCGCGAGCATCCCCGTGGCCATCCACCTGGATCACGGCGCCACCCTCGACCAGGTCCTCGCGGCGATCCGGGCCGGGTTCACCTCCGTCATGCTCGACGGCTCGCTCAGGCCCTTCGCCGAGAACGTGGCCGCGACCAGGCAGGCGGTCCGGGTCGCGCACGCCGTCGGGGTCTGCGTCGAGGGCGAGCTGGGCACCATCGGCGTGCTCGACGAGCGGGCGCGCAGCGCGTCGGGGATCGTGTGCACCGATCCCGACGACGCCGAGCGTTTCGTCGCCCAGACCGGCGTCGACTCGCTGGCCGTCGCCATCGGCACGAGTCACGGGCTGTACCCGCCCTCCATGCGGCCCAGGCTGCGGATCGACCTGCTCGACGAGCTCGTGGACCGGGCGGGGGTCCCGCTCGTGCTGCACGGGGGCTCGGGCAATACCGACGCCGAGATCGCCCGGGCCGTGGCCCACGGCGTGAGCAAGATCAATATCTCCAGCGACATCAAGGCCGCGTACCACCAGCGCATGCGCGAGGTCCTGGCCGACCCGTCCCTGCGCGAGCCCGGCGAGATCCAGTCGCGGGCGCTCCCGGCGATGAAGAGGACGGCCCTGCACAAGATCCGGCTCTTCGGGGCCGAGGGCCGCGCGGGGCTCTACTGAGCCGGGCTCAGATGCGCTGCTTCGCCCCGGGCCGGTCTCCACAGGCCGCGTTGCCGACACCTCGCCATATCATCGTCCACAGTTCTTTGGCGGAGGTGGGGCGTGGTGGGTGACCCTGGACGCATGTGCACCTCGCCGATCACCCTGTTCCCCTCCGCCAACGCCGCCGTCTCGAGCCGCGACCGCGGCGCGCCCGCCTCACCCGCCCAGCGCCTCGCCTCGGAGGCCGTCGCCCTGCGGCCGGGCGCCTTCGTGCGCGCCGACGAGTGGAGCGCGCTGCGACCCGAGCAGCAGCACCTCGTGCGGGTCGTGGCCGCCCTGACCTCGAATAATCCCCCCACCCGCGCGGTCCTGGCGCGGGAGAGCGCCGCCGTCGTCCACGGCATCCCCGTCGTCGGCCCCTACCCGGCGCAGACGCAGTTCTGCCTGCCCGGCTCCACGAGCGGGAGGCGCAGCCGGGTCAGCCGCACCACGGCCGCCCCCGCCGGCGTGGAGGTCGTGCGCATGAACGGCCACCCGATCACGAGCCTGGCCCAGACCCTGGTGGATCTGGCCTGCACCCGGAGCCTGCGCTCCTCGCTCGCCTCCCTGAGCTGGGCGCTGCGCGGGGGCGGCGCGAGCGAGGAGTCGCTGTTCGGCCTCATCGAGGGCCAGCGGCACCGGCCGGGCATCATGCGGGCGCTGCGCGCCCTGGCCCACGCGCTCGACGGCGACTCGGCGGGCGAGGAGCCCCTTCGCGACGACGCCCCTCGCCGCGACGACGGACCCGAGCGCCCCTCGGGCGAGCGCGCCGAGCCCTGAGCCGGGTCCCGCCCCGAAGCCGGGCCCCGGAGGATCCGGGCCCCGTCGCCTCGCGCGGGGTCTTCGCCGTCGGGCGGGGGCGGGCCCGGTGATCCGGGACCCCGCCTCACCTCCCGCCGAAGCGGTAGACGTTCGTCTCGCGCGGCTCGAACCCGGCCCGCCGGTACAGGCGGTTGGCGGCCTCGCGGGACGGGCGGGAGGTCAGGTCCACCGTCCGGGCCCCGAGCGCCTGCGCGTGCGCCACCGCCGCCTCCACCAGCGCGAGCCCCGCCCCCTGGCCCCGGGCGCCGGCGTCGACGACGACGTCCTCCACCCAGGCCCGCAGGCCGGTGGGGATCGTGAAGGTCGCCAGGGTCAGCATGCCCAGGATCTCACCGGGGCCGCCCTCGGCGCCCCGCTCGGGGCGGAAGACGAAGAGGTGGACGCCGGGCTGGGCCACGAGCGCCTCGCACTGCTCGGCCGTGAGCGCCGGGGCGGAGCGGGACAGCTGGGGGATGAGGCGCCCCATCGCCTCGACCAGCTCGGGCGTGGACTCAGTGACGATTTCAACGGTCATGGCTTCTCCTCGATCTCAGTCGCGGTTCGTCCCGGTTGCGGGTTCCCGGACGCGGGCCCCGCGGCGCCCGCCGCCGCGGGTGCGCCGGCGCCGTACGGGGCCGATCCGGACAGAGCCTACTGCGCGGGCTGCCGGGGCCTCATCGTGCGCCGCGCCGCGCGGGGTCGAGGACGGCGGCCTCGAAGACGGCCGCGCCGCTGTCCAGGTCGACGACCCGCAGGACGTAGGGGCGGTCGCAGATGAACCTCTTGGTCCTCCTCGGCGCCGCGTGCGCCGCCGCCCGCATAAAGGCCGCCTCGGTCAGGGCCGCGGCCACCGTGCCGGCCTCATCGACGAGCAGGCGGGTCTGCTGGAACGCCTGCTCGAGGATCAGGCGCGGGGCGATATGGCTCAGCTCGAGCCCCCAGATCCCGATCCCCAGTTCCTCCAGGAGCGGAATGAGGTCGACGGCGCCCGGGTTCAGGTCCAGGCGGGGCAGACCGACGATGACGTCGAAGTCGCCCCGGGGGAGGCGCTCGGCCCGGTTCAGGGCGCGGGTCGCCGCGCCCCAGGTCGACGGCGGCAGGTCGGCGGGGGAGGCGACGGCGTCGGGCAGGACGATATCCATCGCCAGGCCCGTCCCGCCGCGCCGGTCGCCGGTGCCCGCGCCGTCGGGCCGATCGCCGATGTCCGCGCCCGCGTCGGCGGCGCCGTCGGGCGCACCGGTCGCGTAGGGCAGGCGCAGCGCACGCCACCCCTCGCCCTTGACGAGGGTGAAGGAGCCGGTGATGTGCATCATGTCGGCCCGGGTCCGCCCGCCGTCGGCCCGGGTGAAGGAGGCGCCCTTGCTGGTGTTCTCGGCCTTGAACGGCTTGGCCCACCGCGCCGCGAAGAGGATCGCGTTCTGGAGGACGAGCCGGGTGTCGGGGGTGATCCGTATCGCGGACCTCCTGATGAGCCCGCCGGTGTGCAGGGCGGTCCAGGCGTCGAGCGCCGCCTTCGCCCCGTCTGAGCCGATGCGCCCCACCTCGGAGCCGTACCAGCGCCGGACGGCGTCGACGTAGGACTGCTCGATCCGGGTGTCGTCGTCGACGATGATGAGGGTGTTGTTGGCCACGTGCAGCAGCGGGGAGTCGGGGATCGCCCCGGGGTCGAAGCCCTCCAGCGCGGCGGCGTCGGCCGTGTCGAAGCGCTGGAGGCAGGACTGGATCGCCCGCCAGGTCCTGTCCCTGGCCCCGGGCAGCGGCTCGTCGCGGACCTCGGCCTCGTCGAAGCCCAGGGCCGGGCCGATGCCGGTCCCGGCGGCGTCCGCCCCCGCGTAGAGCATCGCGAGGACGAGGGCCATGCCGACCGGACCGGCGACGGCGTTGCCGCGGGGGTCGGCGGCCAGGGCGGAGGCCAGCATCCGGGCGCCGATCGCGTCGGCCGCGGCGACGGCGCGGGCCCGGCGGGGGGCCTCGTCCAGCGGGACGTTCTCGACGGGCGCCGAGGAGCGCAGGACGTCGAGGCGGGCCAGGGCCTGCCGGTCCCGGCTGCTCATGCGGTTCGGGGTCGGGCCCGTTCCCCGGGCCCGGGAGGTCAGAAGATCGGCGACGCGGCGATAGGGGTGGGCGTTCATGGCTCAAGGATGCCGGACGCCCGCGGCCGGGTCCGGGGCGGAAGGGCCCGGATCGGCGGGGCGGTCCGGGATCGGGTCAGTGGGGCGGGCGGCCAGCGGATAGGGCCCGGGCTGGCGGGGCGGGCGGTCGGCGACTGCTCCGCCGGGGCCGGCGTCGTCAGCCCGCGGCCGGGTCGAGCACCGCCGCCTCGAAGATCGCGACCCCGCTGGTCAGGTCCACGATGCGCAGCACGAAGGGGTGGTCGCAGACGAACCTCTTCGTCTCGTCCGGGACCGGGGCCGCGAGCTCGACCGCCTCCACCTCGGTCAGGGCTGCGGCGACCGTGCCGGTCTCCCCGACGATGAGCCGGACCTGCTGGACGGCCTCGTCGACCTTCAAGTCCATGGTCGAGCTGATGTGTCCGAGCTGGTCGAGCTCGACGCCCATGGCCTTCAGCAGGGGGAGCAGGTTGATGGCGCCCGACCCCAGGTCCAGCCTGGGCAGCTGGAGTTCGACCTCCTCGGGCGCCTTGCCGGACCCCTCGGCCGCGGTGAGCTCGGCGCTCGCCCGCCCCCACGTCCCGGCGGGCAGGTCCGCGGGGGAGGCGACGGCGTCGGGCAGGACGAGGTCCATCGCCAGCCTGCTGTCCTGCTCGGCGTAGGGCAGGCGCAGGGCCCGCCAGCCCTCCCCGGCGACCAGCGAGAACGACCCCGTGCGCGTCATGAGGTCGGCGGTGGACGTCGAACCGTCCGCCCGGTGGAAGACCGACCCCTGGGCGGTGTCCCGGGCGTCGAACTCCGTGGTCCAGCGGGCGGCCAGCAGCACCGCGTTCTGCAGGACCAGCCTGGTGCTCCCGTCCACGGTGAGGCCGGACTTGTCGATGAGGCCGCCGGTGTGCAGCGCCGCCCACTGGTCCAGGGCCGCCTGCGCCTCCTGGGCGGAGGCGCGCTCGGCGCCGGCCGCGTACCACTGGCGCGCCGCGTCGAGGTAGCTCTGCTCGACCCGGGTGCCCTCGCCGACGACGAGGACGCGGTTGGCCACGTGCAGGAGGGGCTTGTCGGGGATCCGCTTGGGGTCGAAGCCCGCGAGGCCCGCAGGGTCGGCGACGTCGAAGCGCTGCAGGGAGGACTGGATCGCCCGCCACGTCGAGTCCCTGGTCGCCTGCGCGTCGTCGGCCGCGGCCTGGCCGACGCCCAGGAGGGCGTTGACGCCCGTCCCGACCGACGCGGCCCCGGCGTAGAGCAGGCCCAGGGAGAGCTCGACGCCGACCGGGCAGATGAGCGCGTTGCCGCCCTCGGCCATGAGGGCGCCCAGCATCCGGGCGCCCAGGTCGTCGCAGGCGGTGACGGCGGCGCCCAGGGCCGGGGCGTCGGCGAGGGCGACCGAGCGGACCTGGGCGTCGCTGCTCAGCACCTCGACGTCGGCGGAGGTGGCTGGCGAGGGATCGGCCGAGGAGCCGGAGTTCTTCGAGCAGGCGGCCAGGGCGGTCAGGCCCGCCAGGACGGGAACGGAGCCGAGGACGCTGCGGCGGTTCAAGGGCGCGGTCATGAGCCCATCATGCCCGCAGGGGGAGAGGGATGCGAAGGGGAACTCGCCCCGTCGTATTCCGCGAACGCGCAGGTTTCCAGTCGAACGCGCGGGTGGGAGGTGCGCGTTCGACTGGAAACCTACGCGCTCGCGGGTTACCCGGCGACCTCGCGGGTTATGCGACGTTCTCGCGGAGTCGCGGCGCCGCCTCCAATGACCCCGCATCGCACAGACGCCCCCGGAACAACCTTTCGTGATGTCAGTCTAAGGGCGCTTGTGCGCCATCCGCGGGGGGAGGATTGCAGACAACGGGCGTTTCCCGGACATCGTGAGCGGGAGGATGTCCGTAAACGAACACATCTCAGGCGGTCGAGCCCGCCAGCACGATCGCCAGACCCAGGCCGTTGACCAGGACGTGGACCAGGATCGGCCCGATGAGACTGCGCTGGCGGACGTAGAGCACGGACTGGATGAGGCCGAACGCCGCGTAGGGGACGATGTTCCACAGCTGGGCGGTGTCATGGTTCACCAGCACCGCCACCGCCACGTGCTGGAAGCCGAAGGCGAGCGCCGCGACCGCGTGCGCCAGAGGCGAATTGACCTTCAGCAGGGAGCGCAGCAGCACGAAGCGGTAGAGCACCTCCTCCGCCGCGGGACCGGCGACCACGACCATCAGACCCATGAGGACCGGCGCCCGGAGAACCAGGGCCCTGACCATCTCCTGGTTGGTGTTCGCGCTGGGCAGACCCAGGATCTGCACGATCGCCGGCCACGCGAAGGCGTTGAGGGCGAGGGCCAGGACGAAGGCGAGCAGGACGTCGAGCGCGGCCCGCCACCCCCGCGCCCTGAACGACTTCCAGGAGGTCCGGATGATGGACGCGAGGATGACCGCGGCGATCACGTACAGGACCCGCCCCGGCCACGTGGAGTCCACGAGCCCCAGCCCCGCCAGGGCGTTGCCGAGCATGTAGAGGGCCACGGCCGGCAGGCCGAGCAGCAGGTGCCACCAGCGCAGGGGCTCCAGGGCCTGGGGCGAGGAGGAGCGGGGCTTCTTCGTCGAACCGGCTGATCGCATCGGGCCACTGTAGCGTCCGACGGGCGCGAACCCGTGGCGCCGCGACTCGGCGGGCCGCCGGTGGGCGCGCCCCGGAGTGCCCCGGAGTGCGCCGGAGCGCACTGGACCCGGGCCCCCGCCGGGCCCCGCCGGGCGCTCCCGGCGCAGGACGGGGCGGCGCCGTCGGAATACACCGGGCCCGGACCCCGTTGCGCCTGCCGGTACACGAGTCCCGGAAGGAACCCCCATGGCCACCATCAACATCACCGGCGAGCAGTTCAACTCCACCGTCCGCGGCGAGGGCATCACCCTCGTCGACTTTTGGGCCTCCTGGTGCGGCCCGTGCACGCGATTCGGGCCCGTCTACGAGAAGGCCTCCGAGGCCAACCCGGACATCACCTTCGCCAAGGTCGACACCGAGGCCGAGCAGGGCCTGGCCTCCGCGCTCGGCGTCACCTCCATCCCGACCCTCATGGTCTTCCGCGACGACGTCCTGGTCTACCGCGACGCCGGCGCCCTGCCCGCCAAGGCCCTCGACTCCCTCATCGCCCAGGTCCGCGAGCTCGACATGGACGAGGTCAAGGCCAAGGTCGCCGAGCAGCAGGCGCAGGCTGGCGGCGCGCAGGAGGCCTGAGCCGAGACGCGGGCGCGGGCCGCAGTCGCACGGCCGCGGCGGTCGGCCGCGGGCCGGCGGCGGTGCGCGGGCCTTCCCGGCGCGGCGGCGTTCCGCCTCACACCGGGGCGTCGGGCGCGTCGCGCAGGATGATGACGAGCTGGACGCGGTCGCGCAGCCCCAGTTTACCCAGGATCCGGGTGACTGACTTCTTGACCGAATCGGGCTGGATGAACAGGCGCCCGGCGATCTCCGCGTTCGTCAGCCCCTGCGCGACCAATCCGGCCACCTCCCGCTCCCTGGGGCTGAGGGCCCCCAGGCGCTGCCGCGCATCGCGCTGCTCGGGCGTGACCGCCCGGCGGGTCATGTGCTGGTTGAGCATCTGCCGGGTGATGCGCGGGGTGAGAATGGCGTCGCCCGCCGCCACCGCCCGGATCGCCTGGTGCAGCTCGGCGCTGCGGGTGTCCTTGAGGAGGAACCCCGAGGCCCCGGCCCCCAGGGCGCCGAAGGCGTAGTCGTCCTGGTCGTAGGTGGTCAGCACGAGCGTCCTGATCGCCGGGTGGCGGCGGGTGAGGACGGCGGTGGCGTCGATGCCGTTGAGGACGGGCATGCGGATGTCCATGAGCACGACGTCGGGCAGGCGCTCGCCCCGCGCGGCCATGCCGGCGAGCTGGTCCAGGGCGTCGCGGCCGTGAGCCGCCTGGGCGATCACGCGCAGGTCCTCGGCCTTGTGGATCATGAGGGTCAGGCCCATGCGGGTCGGCCTCTGGTCGTCGACGACCATGACGGTGATGATCGGATCGGTCATGGCCGCCCCCCGCGGGCTATGGTCGCGTGCAGGCGCCAGCCGGCGTCCGTCGGACCGGCCACGAGCGCGCCGCCGCGGGCGGCCGCGAGCGCGGCGAGCCCGGCCAGGCCGTGGCCGCGGGCGTGAACGTGGGCCGGGGCTCTCGCGGGCATCCCCGCCCGGCCGGTTCTGTTCGGGCTATCGGCCCGGCC
>ERZ773022.2223-NODE-2223-length-11941-cov-11.908716_pt1 | contig 11941 bp, 8 predicted proteins | sample MGYA00580839_ERZ773022 | MGnify/ENA primary metagenome ERZ773022 (study PRJEB29015, sample SAMEA2738020) | human oral metagenome | biome: human oral; feature: human-associated habitat; material: dental | place: China | collected 2044 ... | reverse complement strand
GAAGTGACAGTCCTTCACCTTGACCGCCAAAGATGACTTCTTGATGAGCCACCAATCCTGGTAAACGAACCGAATGAATGCGTATGCCGTCCATTTCTGCACCACGTGCTCCTTGTAATAACTCTTTTTCGTCCATTGCACCCTGATGTTTTTGGGGGCAAACCTTGCTAATCAATTCAGCTGTTTTAATCGCTGTGCCGCTCGGCGCATCCTTTTTCTGATCATGATGTAATTCAATGATTTCCACATCTGGAAAATATTTAGCTGCTTGCGTTGCAAATTGCATCAAAAGAACCGCTCCCACAGCAAAATTAGGAGCAATCAAGCCTCCTAGCTCTTTTTGCCGAGAAAACTCAACTAACTCTTTGATTTCATCCGATGTAAATCCAGTCGTTCCGACCACAGGTGCAAAACCATGCTCTAATGCAAAACGAGTATTTTCATACGCCACTTTAGGAGTTGTAAAATCAACCCACACATCCGCTTCTACACCACTCAAATCTTCTTTCTGATTAAAAACGGGAACACCAGCTACTTCTTTTTCTGGAGTAAGTGGGTCAAGCAATCCAACGAGCTCTAATACAGGATCTTCTGTCACCATGTTATAAGCAGCTTGTCCCATTTTTCCTTTGAAACCAGCAATAATGACCTTTATACTCATGGAATTCTCCTTAAATAATCGGAATATAGGCTAAGGCAATACTTCCAGCACCCAAGTGAGTTCCAATCACACTACCAAATGTCGCAATCGGAACCTCTCCGGAAACACCATCTTCTAACAATAATTGATGTAAATGTTCTGCTTTTTCCAGTGCATTTCCATGAATAATCATCACTTGGTAATTTCCTTGTGCAGTTTGCTCTTTGACAATCTCAATCAGGCGTTTCGTAGCTTTTTTCTCGGTACGAATCTTTTCATAAACCTCAATGACGCCCTCGTCATTAAAGTAAAGAATCGGTTTGATACTGAGCAAGTTTCCCAGAATTGCAGCGCCATTCGACAAACGACCGCCTTTCACCAAATGATTTAAGTCATCTACCATGATGAAGGCACCAATGCCCTTGATTTGAACATCAAGATTGCTCAGAATTTGCTCAAACGCTAACCCTTGCTCAGCCCAGTTCAAAATATGCTCCACCATCATTCCAAGCGGCGCACTTGTGATTTTTGAATCTGGAAAAACAATTTCTAAACTTGGAAATTCATCTTTCAAATACTGGATATTTTGATAAAAGCCAGAAATGCCGCTCGATAAAAACAGACCAATGACATGAGTATAACCTTGCCCTTCTACTAAAGACAGAGTGTTCACTAAGCTGGCAATACTCGGTTGGCTAGTCTTTGGCAATTCACTAGAGGCTGCCATTTTTTGATAAAATTCGCTAGCAGAAAGATTCTTTCCTTCGATGTACTCAACCCCGTCAATACTAACGGGAATATCTAAGACAAATAAATGCTCATTTTCGATGACTTTGCTATCCAAATATGCTGACGAATCAGTAATTACGGCTAATTTCATGCATTAAAACTCCAAATTGATACCTGGCAAATCCAAGGCGATTTCTGTTACTTCATAGGTCAAACGATTTAAGACGGACAAACTTGGACGAGCTAGTTGTTCCACTTCGTCCTGCTCAAATTCACTTGGCTCATTGACAATTTGTCCCATGATATGGTTGACTTGTGAGATTGTTCCACTAATTACAAAAGCATCAAAGACAATCATAAAACTCACAATTACAACGATAGAAGTTACTTGTACTTCTTGATCTTGATTTAACAATTGAAAATTGACATCCACTTTTGTTTCTGGGGTTCCGTTTTCTTTTTCCCACTCTAAATTACGTGCATCATAGTGATATTGACTGACAAATTCTTTTTCGCGTTGTAATTCCATTTCATTTCTCCTCAAAATATGCGTTAGTAAAATTATATCATATTTTCCAGCGCCTGACTATTTTAATCAGTATGAAAATCATCTCCTTTCAATGTTTCTTTTAGATTAAAAAAGGAGCTAGAGAATTATTCTCCAACTCCTAGAACGATGAAACTCATCATTATTTATTCAATGGTTTACGAAGTGCTCCGAATAACACACCACTTACAATTGCGCCAATCAAGATGAAGATGATATAGAGAAGGGCATTTGAAGTAAGTGCAATAACGAAGATACCTCCGTGCGGTGCCATGAGTTTAATACCAGCCATGCCGACAAGTGCGCCTGCTAAAGCTGAACCAACCATAAAGCTTGGAATGGCACGAGCAGGGTCAGCAGCACCAAATGGAATGGCACCTTCAGTGATGAAGGATAGTCCCATAACAATGTTTGTCAAACCTGAATTGCGCTCTTCTTCAGTAAATTTATCTTTGAATAAAAGCGTTGCAACAAAGACTGCTAGAGGAGGAACCATACCACCAGCCATAACTGCTGCCATTACAACTGAACCACCTGTTGAGACAGTTGCTGCAAGAGTTCCTGTACCAAAGATATAAGCTGCTTTGTTGAAGGGACCGCCCATATCAATAGCCATCATACCACCTACAACGAGTCCAAGGAGGACAGCTGAACTACCAGATAAGCCTTCTAGGAAACTATTCAAGCCAGTATTGATAGCTGCCATTGGAATATTCACCAACAACATCAAGAAGCCAGTTAGCAAGGTTCCCAACAGTGGATAAAGTAGAATGGACTTGATACCCTCAAGCGATTTTGGAAGACCACTCAAGGCTTTTTTAAGGAAGTTTACAACGTAACCTGCAAGGAAACCACCCACTAGGGCTCCAAGGAAACCAGAAGGTACACCAGCAAGTGCAAGAGTCGCTTTCCCACCTGCTGCAAATGGAATTTTACCAAAAGCAAGACCTGCTGAAGCCATACTACCTGCTACAAAACCTGGCGCTAAACCTGGCTTTTCAGCAATAGAATAAGCGATATAACCAGCAAGTACAGGAAGCATAAAGCCAAAGGCCAAGCCACCAATATTCTTAAACATAGCTGCCAACTCATGATAAGTACCGAGATTTGCCAATTGATCTTTTGGCACTCCCATTGCTTGGTCAATCAAGAATGCCACTGCAATCATGATACCACCGCCGATAACGAATGGAAGCATTTGGCTAACACCACTCATCAAGTGTTTGTAGAATCCACCTGCTGCATTTGTTGAAGAGGACACAGCTGCTTTATTGGCTGCATGATATACTTCTGCTTTTCCTGACAATGCCAAGTTAATCAATTCTTCTGTTTTACGAATACCATCAGCAACCGGACGATTAATCAGTGGTTTCCCATCAAATCGATCCATTTCTACAGCTTTATCAGCTGCAATAATAACTGCTTTTGCTTTTTGAATATCTTCTGCTGTCAGTTTGTTTCCGATACCACTGGCACCATTGGTTTCGACTTTGATACCAACTCCCATTTCGGCGGCTACCTTTTGAAGAGCTTCTTGCGCCATATAAGTATGTGCAATTCCCGTTGTACATGCTGTTACCGCAACAAGGAAATCACCATCTTTGGTTGCCGGTGCTACCGTTGTAGGTTCTGCTGCTTTTTCAGATGCTTGGTCAAATAATGCAATCACTTCATCTGGTGAAGTTACTTGACGAAGTTTGTCTGCAAATCCATCTTTCATCAGGTACTGTGACAATTCTGCAAGTGCAGCCAAGTGAGTATCGTTCGCTCCTTCTGGTGCAGCAATCATGAAGAACAAATCTGTCGGTTGCCCGTCTAAACTTTCATAATCCACACCTTTGTTTGATTTTGCAAAAAGAACGGTTGCTTCTTTGACTGCCGCATTTTTACTGTGTGGCATGGCGATCCCGTCGCCCAAGCCTGTTGACGTTAAAGCTTCACGAGCCAAGATTCCTTCTTTGAATGTTTCAAAATCTGTCACATAACCGTGGTCAACTAAACTGCGAATCATTTCATCAATAGCAGCTGTTTTTTCAGTTGCTTGTAAATCAAGCAACATCACATCTTTTCTCAGTAAATCCTGAATTTTCATATTTTTTCTACCTCTACTTTTTCATATGTTTCGTTAATAAAAGCGGCTGTTGCCAAATCATCAGAGAAAGTCGTTGCCGTTCCGCAAGCCACTCCCCATTTGAAGGCTTCAACAGCATTTCCTGAACGAACAAATTCGCCAGTAAAGCCTGCAACCATTGAGTCACCGGCTCCGACAGAATTTTTTACGATTCCCTTGATTGGCTTTGCAAAATATGCTCCGTCCTTTGTTACCAAAAGCGCTCCATCACCTGCCATAGAAATAATGACATGTTGGGCTCCCTTGGCTAGAATTTCACAAGCGTATTTTTCAATCTCATCCAATTTTTCCAGCTTCACTCCAAAAATATCACCTAACTCGTGATTGTTGGGTTTTACCAATAATGGCTGAAACTCTAGTGAATCAATAAGTGTTTGTCCCTCGAAATCACAAACGACTTGTGCTCCAGTTTGTCTCGTCAGGCTAATTAACTCTTTGTAGACGACATTGCCTAGATTTTTATTGCTTGACCCTGCAAAGACAACTGTATCTTTCTCTGAAAGCCCTGAAAGAATATCTTTTAAGGCTGCCAATTGCTCTGGTGAGACGGTCGGACCCGTTCCATTGATTTCTGTCTCAGCGTCTGCTTTAATCTTAACGTTGATACGCGTATCCTCTGACACTTGGACAAATTTAGTCGCAATCGCTTCATTTTCCAAGGTATCAGTAATAAATTTTCCAGTAAAGCCACCGATAAAGCCAGTTGCTGTATTGTCAATTCCCAAACGTTTGAGTACACGACTGACGTTGATGCCTTTTCCACCAGCAAATTTATCATCGCTCTCCATACGATTCACGCTTCCAACATTGACCTTATCCAAACGGACAATATAGTCAATAGAAGGGTTAAGCGTAACAGTATAAATCATACTTCAATAACCTCCGTTTTTTCTTTTATCTTTTCCAATTGCTCATTGGCACAAGCACTAGTAATAATGCTTGCACGTTTGATAGGTGCGACTTTCACGAAAGAGGTCTGACCGATTTTTGAGGCATCAGCCAAGATATAAGTCTGCTTGGCATTTTCAAGAATCGCTCGCTTGACTGCTCCTTCTTCCATATCAGGTGTTGTATAGAAATTTTCATCAATTCCATTCATACCAATAAAAGCTTTGTTGAAATTCAACTGACCAATTTGATTCAAAGCAACACCACCAATACTAGCATCTGTTGAGCTTTTGACAACTCCTCCGATAATAACCGTTGGAATGTTTTTCTCAACTAACTTTGTAGCATGGTGAATGGAGTTGGTTACAACCGTCATATGTTTGCTTGAAAGCTCATTGATTAACAATTCATTTGTCGTTCCAGCATCAATAAAAATAACATCCTGTTCTTGTATCAATTCCGCCGCTTTTTGAGCAATTCGTAATTTATCTTGAACGTTTTTGATAGATTTTTCTTGATTGCTTTCTTCCTCTTGAAGGAAATGAATGCTTTCTGCTCCACCGTGAATCCGGCGCAGCTTTCTTTCATCTTCCAATTCGTCTAAATCTCTACGAACTGTTGATTCAGACGTATTTAACAAACGAACTAAGCTATCCAGAGAAACAACTTGATGATGATTGATTTCCTCTAAAATTACCTGTTTGCGTTCTGATTTTAAGATAGACCTCACCTCTTCCTGCAATCGTTTACAGATTTATTATACACCAATTCATTTCAAAGTCAAGCATTTTCTTTCAAAAACTATCACTTTTTTAATAAAACAGCAAAATGCAATAAGAAAAGGCTGAAATTCGCATTCAACCTTTTCTTTTCTATACTGTTATACTGTCGCTTTGATTGCTGCTTCAACAGCTGCTTTTTCTTTGTCAATCAAATCAATACGAGCGGAAATTTCTTTGATTCCCATGCTGATGTTACGGCTAATTGCCAAATCAGATAATTGTGGTTCAAAGAAGGCTTTGTATTCTGCTAAACGTTCATACGTCTTAAAGGTACTTGCTGGATAAATGACAAATTTGTCAAAACTCATATCTCCACCAAGAGCTGCTTTAATCCAATCCCAATTGTCACGTGCCCAAGTCCAGACAGTTCCTTGTGTGAAATCGTGTTGCAAGAAAGTAAAGTACCAGCTCATTGCTAAATCCTGCGGTTTTACAACATCCTTATTTTTCCATTCTTCTAAAAGATGGGTGAGGGTTGTTTCGTCCTTGGTATAAGAAAGAGCCGAAGCCAATTGACGTTGGAAGTTACCGTCAACCGTTGTGATGTAGGTTGCTAGATATTTATCGGTCAATTCCTTTGTCTCATGGTGTTTGATTTGGTTAATCAAAATTTGCAAGCGAGTGGCTGCAGGAAGTTTTTCCAAGTTTTCTTGATGCGCTTCAAAGATTTGGCTCGCTTTTTGGCTCGCTTGTTCATCATCAGCTGCAATCATATTTGCCACAACAATTTGACGTACCAATTCATCTTCATCTGTTTCACCGTCTTTCGCTTCAAAGCCAAGTCGGTCAAAGTTAGCTTGATTCAGCTTAACGAGTAATTTTTTAAAGGCTGCCTCTGTTTCTGTCCCTTCGTCCACAAAAGTCTTCAAACCATTTAGAACAGCCTTCACAGCAGATACTACAAGATAAGATGTTTCATTGGTTAACTTTTCAACCACTGGAATCAAATCTGCAAATGAAACAAAACCAGCTTCCGCCAACAGACGACGTTCTTGTACTACTTGTAACTTACTTGTATTATCCAAGTCCGTAATAGTTGCTAAAATATTATCCAACAATTCCCCTTGATAATCAGTAATGTAATGCGCCGTATTTTCTGTATTGAAACGAAGTGCTCCTTCATTTTGCGCTGCCAGAGCTGCATAATTTGGAATTTCAAGCATTTCGGTTTCTAAAGTATCTGGAATACCAGTCCAATTACTATTCAATGGTACAACCCATAGACGACCTTTTTCTTCTTTTTCACCAATAAAGAATTGTTTTTGAGAAATTTTGAGAGTGTCATTTTCCACAATCGCTGTCAAAACAGGATAGCCTGGTTGTTCTAGCCACGAATCCATAAAGGCTGCCACATCACGTCCTGAAGCTGCACCTAGAGCATTCCACAAGTCACGACCAATCGTATTACTGTATTGGTGTTTAGCAAAATAAGCATTCAAACCTTTTGCAAAGGCTTCATCTCCTAACCAACGACGAAGCATGTGCATGAGACGACTTCCTTTGGCATAGACAATTGCTGGGTCAAACAAGGTATTGATTTCGTCTGGATGTTTTACTTCCACATGGACAGATTGAACACCGTCAGTCGCATCCCGTTTTAGAGCCAGAGGAACGCCACTTGTTTGGAAGTCCTCAAAAATGTTCCAAGTCGGCTCAATAGCGTTCACACAGACATATTCCATCATATTAGCAAAACTTTCATTGAGCCAAAGGTCATCCCACCATTTCATTGTAACCAAATTACCAAACCATTGGTGAGCCAATTCGTGAGCAATCACAAGAGCTACTTGCTGACGGCTTGTAACAGTTGAATTTTCATCTACTAAAAGATAAACTTCACGATAAGTGACCAAGCCCCAATTTTCCATAGCCCCTGCAGAAAAGTCTGGCAAAGCTACATGCAGAGATTGAGGAATCGGATATTTTACTCCGTAGTATTCTTCATAAAAATCAATAGAGCGAACTGCAATATCTAAAGCAAATTCCAAATTTGAAGCAGGGTGAGCTTTGGTAGAGTACACGCCGACCAAGGTACCATTCTTCGTTTTTGCTGTAACACCCTGTAAATCACCAGCCGCGAACGCCAAAAGATAAGACGACATGCGAGGAGTCGTTGCAAACTTCCAGATGCCAGTTGCTTTTCGATTTTCTACATCAACTTCTGGCATGTTTGAAAGTGCGATTTCTCCTGCTTCTTGGTCAAATTTCAAAGAAAGGTCAAATGTAGCTTTTGCTTCTGGCTCATCTACACTTGGAAAGGCTTCACGTGCAAAATGACTTTCAAATTGAGTAGAAAGAACTTCTTTTTTGACTCCATCAACAGTATAGTAAGAAGGATAAATCCCCGTCATATTATCTGTAATTTTACCTGTATAAGTCAGCGTTACTTCAACAACCCCTGCTTGACCAAGCTCAACGTAAACTGCTTCATTTTCATTATCTACAGAGAAAGGACGAGCTTCGCCAGCTACCTCAACGGACTGGATTGTCAAATCCTTCTGATGAAGAGAAATTTTTTCACCTTTTGCTTCTCCGCTAATGCTGACCTTACCTGTGAACGTTTTTTGCTCCCGATTCAAATCTAAAAAAATATCATAATGTTCTGGAACAAATGTTTCAATAAAATGTGCAACTGCTTGCATGTATGTCTCCTTAATAATATAATCTGTAACTATTGTAACATAATTCACGTGTCCTAACACAATTTCTCTATCGTTTTCCTCATTTTGTGATAAAATAGAAATACGTTACTATTTTAAGGAGAAATCATGTCTGAAATTTTTGATATTACGATTGTTGGTGGGGGGCCTGTGGGTCTTTTTGCTGCTTTTTATGCTCACATGCGTCAAGCAAAAGTGAATTTGATTGATTCGCTACCTCAGCTCGGTGGACAGCCAGCTATTCTCTATCCTGAAAAGAAAATTCTGGATGTTCCTGGTTTTACCAATCTAACAGGTGAGGAATTGATTGAGCGTTTGATTGATCAAGTAAAAACATTTGAAACAAGCATACATCTCAATGAGACTGTATTAGATATTGAAAAAAATGATGAATTATTTACCTTAACAACTAGCAATGGGAAGCACATTTCAAGAGCCATTTTGATTGCTATGGGAGGTGGTGCTTTTAAACCACGCCCGCTGGAGCTAGAAAATGTAGACCAATTTGAAAACATTCACTATCACGTGTCAAATATCAATCAATACGCTGGACAAAACATTGTGGTTCTAGGAGGTGGCGACTCTGCTGTTGATTGGGCACTTGCTTTTGATAAGATTGCACCGACCAGCATCATTCACCGCAGGGATAATTTCCGTGCTTTAGAACACAGTGTCAATGAACTAAAAGCTTCTACTGTCACGATTAAAACACCATTTATCCCAAGTCAACTTATAGGTGAAGGAAACAAACTCACTCATCTTGAGATTACTAAAGTGAAAAGCAATGAAACAGAGCTCTTGCCGCTTGATCAGCTTTTTGTCAATTATGGCTTCAAATCATCTGTTGGAAACTTAAAAAAATGGGGAATAGAACTCAATCGCCACAAGATTATCGTCAATAGCAAACAAGAAACTTCTGTCGCAGGTATCTATGCTGCTGGCGATTGCTGTAGCTATGACGGAAAGATTGATTTGATAGCCACAGGACTAGGCGAAGCTCCTACAGCTATCAACAATGCTATGAACTATATCTATCCCGACCAAAAAATACAGCCAAAACATTCGACTAGTCTTTAAAAAGCAAAAAGAAGCTGGGGCAAAAGTCCGACCTCAAATATAAAAAGCGAACAAAACTAGTTTTCTGGTAATCAGAATTCTGCTTTGTTCGCTTTTCGCATTTAATTATAGATTTGAAGGGCTTAATAATTAAGATTTTTAAAAATTGAAATCTTTTTGTCCCAAACTCTTTTATATGTGCTTATTTCACACTATCCATTTTTTCTCGGCAAGCCTTTTCGATGAGGTCAAGTTTTTCAACACTTTCCTTTTCATCTTTACCAATTGAATAGATGTATAGTTTGATTTTAGGTTCGGTCCCTGACGGTCTGAGTGCATACCATGAACCATCTTTAAAGTAATATTTCAAACAGTTTTGTTTTGGAAAATCAAGGTAGCCATCTTTAAAGTCAATCACTTTTTCAAGTTCCATTGCTCCAACTGTTGTCAAAGGATGTTCTCTAAATTCTTCCATCATGCGAGCGATTCTCTCTTGACCTTCTACACCTTCTAACTCAAGAGAAACTTGTCTTTCATTATAGAAACCAAATTCTGCATAGATATCATTTAAAACATCTAACAGAGTCTTACCCTGTTTCTTAAAGTAAGCAGCCATCTCCACGATCATCATAGAAGCACTGACAGCATCTTTATCTCTAACAAATGTTCCATAACAGAAACCGATACTTTCTTCGTAACCGAAAACATACGTTTTTTCTTTAGTACGATCATATTCGTTGGCTTTGCCACAAATATTTTTAAATCCAGTCAGAGTTTCTACTGTTTCAATACCATATTTCTTTGCAATCGCTCTAGATAAATCACCTGTAACAATAGATTTCACCATGACAGGATTTTCAGGTAAATTATTGAGAGCAGAACGTTGTGAGAAAATATAATAAGCAAGCAAAGCACCGATCTTATTTCCGTTTAAAAAGACATAATCGCCATTCGCATCTCTTACTTCGAGAGCAACACGGTCACAATCTGGATCATTGGCAATCAAAATGTCACAATTATTTTCTTTTCCAAGCTTTTCAGAGTAAGCAAATGCTTTTGGAAATTCTGGATTGGGATAACCAACTGTTGTAAAATCTGGATCAGGAAATTCTTGTTCCTTCACGACGTAGATATTTTCAAAACCTCTTCTTTTCAGAACTTCTCTGACAGGAATATTTCCTGTACCATTCAAAGGCGTGTAACCAACTTTGATAGATTTATCAACATCTTCATTGATGGTCAAGTTAAGAACTTCTTTGTAGTAATCTTCTTCGACAGATGCATCAATATAATTTGCAAGACCACTTTCCAAGGCTTCTTCAAAAGGAATAGATTTGATCTCTTCAAAGTTGACAATTTCATCCATGTGACCTGCAATTTGGCCTGCAATGTCATCTAAAATTTGTGAACCTTCTTCCCAATACGCTTTATAGCCATTGTATTCTTGTGGATTATGGCTAGCTGTCACCATGACTCCTGCTTTACAGTGCAATTTTCTAATTGCATACGAGCACATTGGCGTAGGATGAATCCCATTGTAAATATAGGTTTTGATTCCGTGAGCAGCCATGATAGAGCAGGTCAACTCAGCAAATTCTTTTGATTTATATCTGACATCATAGCTGATTGCAACACCTCTTTTAATCGCTTCTTCACCATGGTCTTTCAAGGTTTCAGCCAATGCCTGGGCTGCTTTTCCTACCATGTATTTATTCATACGGTTGGTACCAGCACCCAATTTCCCACGAAGACCAGCGGTCCCAAACTCAAGACCCTTGTAGAATCGATCTTCGATCTCAGCTTCATCATCCTGAATAGACAACAAATCAGCTTTCGTTTCTTCATCGAAGAAATCATTGTTTAGCCATTGTTCATAAACTTCTTTGTAGTTCATATAACGACTCCTTTTAATATATTATTTCTCAATAATTCCATTCTATACTACCTTTTCGTTTTTATCAATCCTTTTCCCAATTTTTCTTTAAAACGCTTGCAGTTTTTTGTTTAAAACAGTTATTTATATGTAAACTTCACAGATTTTATCTCTCTGTGGGTGATTGTTGATTAGGTAAATTTTAATCAATAAATTGAATATCATTCTCATCTAATGCAAGAATATCCTGATAAGCAACATCTAGCTTAGATAATAGATCAACAGACTTAACGTAATGCGCATGTAAAAACAAGACTGCAGGATGAACTTTCTCGAATTCATAGTCTGGTGCCTGCTAAAGCTTGATATCATGGTAGCAATATTACAGGAGACATATTAGAAACTACTTAACTTGTGCTAATTTGTCTTGATAATTTTCTTCAATAGCTTTTGCAATAAAATCTTTTTTTATTTTTGTAATAAATCTAATATCATTAAACAAGTGAAAAATAGTTGAAATATATCCCCCAATGTCTAATTTTTTGATTGCATCTTTCGCCAACTTTTCATTCTCTGTATATACAGCAAACAATTCAATACTACCAATTACGATTGCATTTACCGAAGACGCTATG
>ERZ773022.2221-NODE-2221-length-11954-cov-80.726111_pt1 | contig 11954 bp, 9 predicted proteins | sample MGYA00580839_ERZ773022 | MGnify/ENA primary metagenome ERZ773022 (study PRJEB29015, sample SAMEA2738020) | human oral metagenome | biome: human oral; feature: human-associated habitat; material: dental | place: China | collected 2044 ... | reverse complement strand
TGTGGGCGGCCGCCACGGCCAGGCGCAGGGAGTCGGCGAAACGCGTCTCGCGCTCAGCGGCACTCATGTCGCCGGAGTGGTCCAGCAGGTGGTCGGAGACGGTCAGGACCGCCAGCGCCTGCTTGCCGTACTCAGCGGCGACGCCGTAGAGGGCGGCCGCCTCCATCTCCACCCCCAGCACCCCGTAGCCGGCCAGGGCCTCGTTCTGGCCCTCAGGAGTGAAGTAGAAGTGGTCGCGCGAGAAGACCGTGCCCAGGTGGACGTCTCCGTCAACCTCTGCCTGTTCGGTCAGGGAGGCCTCGTAGGCGGCTCGGGCGAGCTGGAAGTCGGCGACCGCGGAGAAGTTGACGCCCGGGATGCGCAGCTGGTTCATGGCGGAGTCCGTGTGGGCACCGGTGGCCACGATGACGTCGCCGATCTTGACTCTGGGGGAGAGAGCGCCGGCGGTGCCCACGCGGATGATCCGCTCCACCCCGAACTGGCTGAACAGCTCGGTGGCGTAGATCGTGAAGGAGGGCTGGCCCATGCCTGACCCCATGACGCTCAGTGGCCTGCCGTTGGCGGTCCCGGTGAAACCCAGCATCCCCCTCACGTCGGTGACCAGGCGGGCATCGTTCATGAGGATCTCAGCGATGCGCTGGGCCCTTCTGGGGTCGCCGGGCATCAGGACCGCAGGAGCGAAGTCGCCTGGCTCGGCAGCGATGTGCGGTGTGGCCATGGGGTACCTCTCGGGAAGTAGTGCGGAGCGGAGTAACGTTCAGTGTGTCACAGGTCGCGTGATAAAGGACAGGTGGCAGCCTGTTCCGGCTGTCCGTATCGTGGACATCGGACGACACATCGTGGTCGTGAGGATTAGCGTCCAGCGACAAAAGGGCCTGCGACCAATCCGCAGGAAAAGGCGACCATCCGGTCGCCTTCGTTTGTGACATCACGGAAGGTTGCTCATGACCTCCAAGACAGGGGAGAGCGAGTCTCTTCAGGCGCCTCCGCGCGAGCAGTGGAGCGGTCAGCTCGGCTTCCTCATGGCGGCCATCGGCTCGGCGATCGGGCTGGGTAACATCTGGCGCTTCCCGGGTGTGGCGTACAGCAACGGCGGCGGTGCCTTCGTCGTCCCCTACGTCATCGCGCTGCTGGCGGCGGGGCTGCCGATCCTCTTCCTCGACTACGCCCTGGGACACCGCTTCCGTGGTTCGCCGCCGGCGGTCTTCCGGCGCATGTCCACCAAGCTGGAATGGCTGGGCTGGTTCCAGGTCTTCATCTGCTTCGTCATCATGACCTATTACGCAGTGGTCGTGGCCTGGTCCCTGCGGTACATGCTCTTCTCCTTCAATATCGCCTGGGGCGACGATGCAGGAGCCTTCTTCCAGCACTACATCGGGGTGGACCGGCTCGGCTCCGAGGTCGGGTACTCGCCGGCTGTCGTGATGGGAGTGGCCGTCCCCCTGCTGCTCGTATGGGCCTTTGGCCTGGTGGTCACCGCTCTGGGCGTGAGCGACGGCGTGGAGAAGGCCAACAAGATCTTCCTGCCGCTGCTCATCCTCATGTTCGCCGCCCTCGTGGTGCGCGCCCTCCTGCTCCCGGGTGCGGGGGAGGGGCTCAACGCCCTGTTCACCCCCAAGTGGTCCGCCCTGCTGGACTACAAGGTGTGGATGGCGGCCTTCGGGCAGATCTTCTTCTCCCTGTCCGTGGGCTTCGGCATCATGCTCACCTACGCCTCCTACCTCCAGCGTCGTCGCTCCAACCTGGTGGGGACCGGCCTCGTGGCGGGCTTCGCCAACTCCTCCTTCGAGCTGTTCGCCGGTATCGGTGTCTTCGCCACCCTCGGTTTCATGGCTCACAACCAGGGCGGCAGCGTGAGCGACCTGGAGGGGATCACAGGTGTCTCCCTGTCCTTCATCACCTTTCCCACGGTCATTGCCCAGATGCCCGGGGGTGCGCTGTTCGGAGTGCTCTTCTTCGCGTCCTTCGCCATGGCGGGACTGACCTCCTTCATCTCCATCATCCAGGTGGTGGCCGCCGGTGTGGGGGAGAAGCTCGACCTGGCACCGAAGAAGGCCTCCCTCGTCGTCGGCGTCCCCGCTGCGGTCCTGTCCTTCGCCCTGTTCGCCACCAGGTCGGGCCTGCCGGACCTCGACGTCGTCGACGCCTTCATCAACAACATCGGCGTGGTCGCCTCGGCCATCATCATGTGTGTGGCAGTGGCCTGGGTCCTGCGGCGCAGCAGGCTGCTTCAGGACCACCTCAACGCCGTCTCCGAGTCGCGAATGATCGGCCTGTGGTGGCGGGCGCTGGTCGGTGGGATCGTTCCGGTCCTGCTGGGCTACATGTTCTTCCAGACCCTGTGGACCTACTTGTCTGAGGGATACGACACCTATTCCAGCGGCTTCATCGCGGTCTTCGGCTGGGGGATGCTCCTGGTGGTTGCCCTGTGCACCGCCGTCATGACCCTCATCTCCTGGAAGACCCCGGTGGATGAGTTCGAGCCCCTCAGGCTCGAGGCCGCTTCCGAGGAGGACTGACATGACCGGAATCGCCGTACTCATCATGCTCGCCGCCGTCGTCATTATCTGGGGCGGTCTGGCCGTGTCCATCACCGCGCTCATCTCCCGTGGGCGCCGAGAGGACCGTGACGCCCGGGCGGAGGCCTCGGCGCGCGCTCGCGAGCACATGCTCAACCCTGAGCAGGTCGACTGACCGGCTCGAGCCGGCTGAAATCCTCTAATGGGATCCGCTGCGAAGAGAGACTGACTCCACCACCCGCATGGGGCCCGGTTCGGCCGGTTTCCAGACGGGTGGGACACAATACGTCTATGACTCAGACTGATGTGAGCCCCGAGGTGCTGCCCCGGCTGGTGGCCTTCGACCTTGACGACACGCTGGCACCCTCGAAGTCGGCCATGCCTCCTGCCATGGCCACCGCGCTGAGACGCCTGCTCGACGTCGTCCCCGTCTGCATCATCTCCGGTGGGCAGGTGGGGCAGTTCCGCGACCAGGTCCTGGCCCACCTCGACGCCGACGCCGACGAGCTCTCCCGGCTTCACCTCATGCCCACGTGCGGTACTCGGTACTACACCTACGACCCCTCTCAGGCCGACCGGGGAACTGATGCCTGGAAGCTGGTCTACGCCAATGACCTCACCCCCGAGCAGATCCGCACCGGCTTCGAGATCGTCGAGGCCCAGGCACGCAGGCTCGGCCTGTGGGCGGAACGGACCTGGGGGGAGATCCTGGAGGACCGCGGCAGCCAGATCACCTTCTCCGCCCTGGGGCAGGAGGCTCCTCTGGAGGCCAAGCGCGCCTGGGACCCCACGGGGGAGAAGAAGGCCGCCCTGCGCGACGCCGTCGCCCCTCTCCTGCCAGAGCTGGAGGTCCGCTCCGGCGGGTCCACGAGCGTCGACATCACCCTCAAGGGGGTGGACAAGGCATACGGCATGACCCGATTGGCCGAGGTCACCGGGATCGCGCTGGAGGAGATGCTCTTCATCGGTGACCGCCTGGACCCCGAGGGCAACGACTACCCGGTCAAGGCCTTGGGCGTTCCCTGCCAGGCCGTGGGCGGATGGCAGGACACCGTCACCTACGTCACCTCCTTGGCCAGCCTCATTGCCTCCCAGCAGCACAGCGGAGAGGGCCACGCCACCCGGGTCTCGCTGGGTGCTCGTCTCTGAGGCGGGTCGTGGTGCGGACAGGCATGGACTCCGGCTCCGACACGGACGCCGACATCGGTGCTGGTCCCGGTACGGGTAATGCCGGGCGCGCCGCCGACCTATGGGCAGGTCTGCTGACGGCTGCCCGACGTTGCGGTGCCCTGACGCTCACGGTGCTGCTGTCGCTGCGCACCTGGTGGCGACGGCGTCGCCGGAGAACCCGAACGGTCATCTCCACGGCGGCGATGATCCTGGCCTCCAGCACGGTCTCCCTCCTTCTGGGCCTGTCCACGGCGACGGCCTCGGCGCCGGTGGGCCCGCACGAGGCGACCTGGTCGACGACCCTGGACTCCACCGTCACGCTGGACCTCGGGCCGCTGGGGACCGCATCGATGGAGTCGCCCGCAGGCATCCTTGGCGTCAAGGTGGTCCTTGGCGAGATTCCCGGTGACCCCGCTCCCGATGCCGCCAGTGCCGCCAGCGTGGGGCAGTCGCTGTCCTCCGACGCAGCCTCTTACCTCTCGCTCGTCTCCCATCCTGACCTGACGATCAGGCAAGGCCTCTACGGTCTGGCGGGGGACGCCCTGCGCCGGGCCGGGGTCCTCGAGGCGATCTTCCTGTGCTGCGTGGCCGCCTGGCGCCTGGCGCCGACGAAGCCATGGCGCGAGACCGTCCGTGCGGGTGCCTCGCACCGCTGGGCGACGACCGTGGCGGTCTCGGCGGCTGTGGCCACCGCGGCATCCCTGCTGGTCCCGGCGATGCGTACCGTCAACCCACACGGTTCCACCCTGTCCGCGCTGGAGGGCACCCCACTGGCCCGGGCCCGCTTCTCGGGTCGGATCGCCGACGTCGTCACCGCCTACGGGCCCAAGGCCCGCTCCTTCGTGGAGAGCAACAAGGACTTCTATGCCAAGGCCGACACCAATCTACGCGCCGCCTGGAAGGCTGCCGAGCAGACCGAGGGCATGGTGGACGTCACCGCCGCTGACGGAAAGGTGAATACCGAGGAGCTGCAGGCGCGGCTCAAGACGACCTCGGCGAAGACCGTGGTGAAGGCCGGCGCCGAGCCAACGCCGACTGAGGCCCCACGGCCCTCGCAGGACCCGTCAGCCTCCGCGGCGCCGTCGGCATCCTCGACCCCCACAGCCACGGCCCCACCGGTGACGGGAGCTCGCTCGGTCCCCGAGCGCGGCCGCAAGACGGCCGTCCTCACCACGGACCTGCACTGCAACCTCGACGTCATCGCCTTCTCCGGGGTCCTCGACCAGCTCTCCGGCGCCGATGTGCACATGGATGACGGCGACCTGACCATGACCGGCTCCGGCCCGGAGCGGGTGTGCGTCGACGCGCTGACCCAGGCAGTGCCGAGCTCGACGGACAAGGTCGCCACGATCGGCAACCACGACTCCGACGCCACGGCCGCCCGTCTGCGCTCCCAGGGATGGACCGTGACCGACGGCTCGGTCCAGACGGTCGCCGGGATCACCGTCCTGGGGGACGACGACGCCGAGCGCACGACAACGGCGGGCACCAAACCGCGCAGCGGCGAGACCACCGAGCAGATCGCCACCCGCCTGGCCAAGGTCAGCTGCGGGCGCACTCCGGTCGACGTCGTTCTCATCCACCAGCCGGCCACCTTCGACCCGCTCATGAAGGAGGGCTGTGCCCCGCTGCTCCTGGCCGGTCACGTCCACGCCGAGCGGGGGATGACCACTGCAATCAGCCCCCGGACCGGCAGGCCCGTCTCCGGGGTCATCTCTGGTGCCGGTAAGGGTGGCACGTCGCTCGGCTCGGTTACGGAGGACGCCTTCCTCCACGTCATGTCGTTCGACTCCACGGGTGCGCTCGTGGCCTGGCGAGCAGTCATCCTTCACCCCGACGCCTCGGTGACGGTGGGGGCCTGGCGGTCCGTTCCGGGTATCGCCTCTGGGCAGAAGACGGCCACGATGGCCTCGACCCCGAGTCCGTCGGCCTCGGCCACCACGGAGCAGACGCAGACCGAGGCCGCCACGCAGTCGCCGTCCCAGCCCGAGGCGGGTGCCGCGCCCTAGGACTAGTCGATCTTTCGGACGGTGAGGGCACAGGAGGGCCGTTGTGGCATACGCTCTCACTCTAGATAGCCGCACGACGCCCAGAAGAACTGATGACGCACCACCGGTGAGGAGACTGACGATGTCGCGCATGCCCACAGATGCCGAGATCGACGAGATGAGCGAGGAGGAGCTCGAGACCTATCTGGGCTCAGCCCCTGGCCAGGAGCTCGACCGGCGTACCCGCCGCGACGCCGATGACGACTCAGCCGATCGCCCCGCCTGGCTGCGCCGTTCCGGGGCCGAGCGAGGCTTCGGCTGGCTGCTCCTTGTGTGCGGGCTCATCGGGATCATCGCCTGCTGGGAGCTCATCAGCTCTCAGCTCGACCTGCTGCGCAATCCGGACGCGGAGCTCATCTGCGACGTCAGCCCCCTGGTCTCCTGCGGAGACTCCCTCAACGTGTGGCAGGGGAACCTGCTTGGTGTGCCGAACTCCTTCATCGGGGCCATCGCCTTCGGCGCCCTGACCGCGATCGGCGCGGTTCTGCTCAGCGGCGTGCGCCTGCCGCGGTGGATGTGGTGGGGGCTGAGCGCCGGCAGCCTGGGGGGAATCGCCTTCGTCATCTGGTTCCTGTCCGTCTCCATCATGACCTTCGGCAAGCTTTGCCCGTTCTGCATGGTCATCTGGTCCGTCACCATCCCGGTGGCCGCCCACTCCTGGGCCTGGGCAGCGGCCGGCGGGCACCTGGGGCTGCGCGACAACCAGGCGCTCGACCTGCTCAAGGCCCGCTGGTGGGTCATGGCGGCGATGTACCTGGCGGTGGTCCTCACCATCATCATCTCCTTCGGCAGCCAGCTGGCGAGGATGTTCGGGTGACTCCGTCTTCGAGCAGGGCGGCGGCAGTCAGGCCCGCCTGGAGGCCCTCGGTAGCGGGGGACTCGACTGTCACGCAGGACTATCTCAAGGTCGTGTGGGCCGCCTGCGAGTGGGGCGGATCGGGCGCCTCCATCACCGGCCTGGCCAAGCGTATGGAGGTGGCGCCGTCGACCGCCTCGGAGAACGTGGCTCGCCTGGTGGAGGAGGGACTGCTCGTCCACGAGCCCTACAAGGCCGTCACCCTGTCCGAGGAGGGACGGCGTCGGGCCATGGGCATGATCCGCCGCCACCGCATCCTGGAGACCTATCTCGTCACTCAACTCGGCTTCGGCTGGGACGAGGTGCATGCCGAGGCCGAGGAGCTCGAGCACGCTGTCTCCGAGCGGCTGCTGGAGCGGCTCGATGCGGTCCTGGGACACCCCACCCGAGACCCTCACGGGGACCCGATCCCTACGGCGGACGGCCGGCTCGTCGTGCCTGACCTGGTGCGTCTGGAGACGAGGCCGGTGGGCTCCGACGGCGTCGTTGGGCGGATCCAGGATGATTCCGAGACGCTGCGCCGCCTGGGGCGGGCCGGGATCGGGCTGGACAGCCGGGTGCGGATCCGTGACCGGGGCACCGTGGCAGCGGTCAAGGAGGGCGGTAAGCGCCGGCGGGCGACCGTCATCGTCCTGCTGGACGCAGAGGCTCCGCGCGGCGCAGCGCCCGAGAGCGCCCCGGAGGCCATCATCCCCGACGGCTCCCTGTGGTTGCTGGCCTGACCTGAAATTGCAACTACCCGAGCCTGAACTAGTTGTAATATAAGTCACATTGAGTTAAGTTGGGTACCGAGGATTTTATCCATTATAGTTTTACTCATCACGACCGGTTCCGCTTCCATTATAGGAGGTCCAGGGCCGGTCTTCATTTTATCTCGATGGTGAGTCAAGGTGGCAGCGGTGGTTGAGCAGCCTAAGAGTTTTAAGACTTATGAGGATCAGGTCGACCTCCTCATAAAACGAGGAATGTGCGTTGCTGATCGCGAGCGAGCCGTCGAGAAACTGCGTCGAATTAATTACTACCGCCTCTCTGGATATTGGTATCCGTTCCGTATGCGTAAGCCGGGAGAGAATGGTCGATCTGATCGCTTTCTTTCTGGGACTACTTTCGATGATGTCGTTTCTCTGTATGATTTTGATGCGCGGCTCAGGGTGGCAGTCCTTGCTGTGTTGGCGCCAGTTGAGCTGTCAATGCGGGCCCTGGTTGGTCATGTGTTGGGTGAGATTGACCCGTGTATCCACCTTAAAGCAGATTTGTTAGGCCCTGTTGCAAGAGGCAAACGCGCTTCAGAATATGCGAAATGGCTAAAAAAATATCAAAATAAATTGAAGGATTCTCGCGAGGACTTCGTGCGGCACCACAAGGACAAGTATGGCGGGACTCTCCCTGTGTGGGCTGCAGTTGAGGTGTTGGACTGGGGGATGTTGGCGCATCTGTACTCAATGTCGCCTCGTACTGCACAGAATAAGGTTGCCAATGTGGTCAATCTTACTTCCCCTCAGCTGGAATCTTGGCTAAAAGCTTTGAATATTGTGAGAAATATTGCCGCTCATCACGGACGCATGTATAACCGAGTCTATGGTCAGCGCCCAAAATTGCCGAGAATGGGAGGGTGTGATGGGTTGCTGGAGTGTGAAGCCGTGATGAATCGAGTTTTTGGGCAGTTGACGCTCGTTCAGTATTTACTGAAGGTATTGAATGTTGGTAGTGTCAGATTGTTGCCAGCGACTTTGATGGATTTTCCGGATGGTGCGATAGTTAGTTTGCGTGATACTGGCGCTCCTGAAGAGTGGAAGCAGAACGATCTCTGGAAATTTTAGATCACCTAATGTGCGGCGTAGGTTTGTGATACTAGAGGTTGGATGATTGTTATCGAAGTGGCTCGTGGGGCAGCAACAGATAGTTTCTGACGGCACCGTTTCTTCGCAGGAGGTGACGGGTGTCTCGGCCTTGATTCGCGACTAGGAAGCCGTCTTTTCGCAGTCGTCGATCACGTTGAACGGCTCGATCCTGCCCAGGTCTAGTTCGTTCCGGATTAGTCGGCTCGGTATTTGCCCACTCGCCTGTGGCTCGATTCGGTCTTGCGGCGCTCGCCGATCTTGATCGTTGAGGATTGGGTTGTTGCTGGGCGTCATGCACTCCTGGATCGCCTTGACTCCCAGCTGCGTCCGGTGACGACGATGGTTGACAGTTGCGCCTACGCATCCTCATCGTCGGCGACTCTCACCAACGCATCTACGGTCGCCCCGTGCCCCTATCCCCGGTTTGGGATTGAGCCCCGTGGATGATCCAAGCGACTGACCATCAATTACCGCACCTCTCGGCAAATTTTTGCGTGGTCGCTCGGAGTCGCCAATCAGAAGGCTGCTGATTTAGATGAGGGCGCTGATTCTATGCCGGGCGCTCGGTCCGTTTTCTTAGGCCACGCGGTGGAAAGACCCGGATTTGATGGTCTACCTGAGGACCCGGATGAGGTCCTTCTTACCTGGATCAGGCGGGTACGAGAGGACATGCGTATCAACGCCGAGCAGGGCGGCGAGTTGACGTCTTCGTCCGGTGGGGGAGAAGCCAACCTATCGTCTATCGCACGTCGTACGTGTTACCCGGAACGGTGTTGATGAGACGCTGGCGCGTTTGAGAGAGGCCGGATTGGCCGCGGTGAAAGTGGATGATCGCACCAGCGAGTCCGCTTTGCCGGGCGGCATCAGAGTCATGACGATGCACCGCGCCAAGGGGCTGGACTACCGAGCCGTTGCCGTTAGAGACGCGAGTCTGAGAAGCGGAGGGGCTCGGAGACATATGGTGGACGACAGACAGATCCTCGTATGTGGCTCAATCTCATGTACGCCGCCGCGACTCGTGCCCGCGAGCGGCTACTCGTCTGCTGACGAACCTGGGCAGATCCGGGCACGGCTGGGGGACAATGGGGTCATGAGCACGATTTTCACCAAGATCATCGAGGGCGAGATCCCCGGCCGTTTCGTGTGGGCGGACGAGGTCTGCGTCGCCTTCGCCACCATTGAGCCGCATACCGACGGGCACGTCCTGGTGGTTCCGCGGGTCGAGGTCGACTCCTACGTGGACGCGCCTGACGACGTGGTGGCGCACCTGGCAGTGGTCGCCAAGCGCATCGGTGCCGCGCAGGTGCGCGTCTTCGAGGCGCCCAGGGCCGGGATCGTCGTGGCCGGCTACGGGGTCGACCACCTGCACCTTCATGTGCTGCCGATCCGCTCCGAGGAGGACCTGTCCTTCTCCTCGGCCCGCCACCCCGAGGGGTCCGAGCTCGACGCCGCCATGGAGCGCCTGCGGAGCGGCCTTGTCGAGGACGACTGGGGCGAGTTCGTTCCCGCAAGGCTGGACAGCGCCGCGCTCGCGTAGCACCCGAGGCTGCCGGATTCGTCCTCGTCAGAAGGGTGGGGTGTGGTTGGTGAGGGGTGCTGGTTCGAAGGTGTGGGTGGCTTTTGGGTAGGGGGTGGTCTCGTAGTCTCCAGGTCTTTCGCGGGGTGGGGCCGCGGGTGACTAGTCGGGTACTGCCGCTGCTGGGGTGGGTGTGGTTGAGGCGGTGGTGGGCCTGGTACAGGGTGGTGAGGTGGTCCAGGCTGGTGGTCCTGCCCTGGCCCCGGGCGGTGAGGTGGTCCAGGTCGCAGCGGGCTGGTAGGCGGCCATTTGGCTGGTGCGTAGCGTCGAGAGGGTCATGGCGGTGACGGCGTCGGCCCTGATCTGGCCCGGGGTGCGCTCACCGCAGGCCCGCGCGCTGGCGGCGATCGCGTCCAGGGTGGCGTCCAGCAGCAGGGCGTCCATGGCCGGCAGCAGCCGGACCTGGCACAGGCCCTCGCCCGCCGGCCTCGGGCGCGACACGCACCGCCTGGAGACAGTGGCTCGGGCGCGTTCGGTGTGTCCGTCGGGGTCGACCTCCGTCAGGGCCCGCTCGATGTCCCGCCCCACCTGGGACACGGTGCGTCGGGGTGCCTGGGGCAGGACCTTGTCCTGGACCTCCAGCGCCACAGGAACCGGCACGTCCTCCAGGCGGCGAGTCACCAGGAACGCCTTCACCGAGTCCAGCACCCCGCAGCGCCCCATAGCCTCAGTGGGGTTGAAGCCAGTGCTCATCAGGGCGTTGCCGTGGTCGATGATCTGGCCGGCCCGAGCCCGGGAGACCCCCAGGCGGGCCGAGAGCAGGCAGGTGGTGTTGAACCTGCGCTCCTCAAACCCGGCCACGGGTGAGACCTGACCGCCCGGGCCCCACTGGCCAGGATGCGCCGACAGCTCCCCGCAGCTCGTCAAACACGCAGCGGCGAGTGATTCACCCCAGGCGGCCCAGGCCGCCAGACGGTGACAGGCCGCGGCCAGCTCCCCCAACCCGCAAGCCCCCAGACCAAGCAACCCAGTGGCGCCGGCCTCCTCCACACCCACGACCCGAAGCCCCTCAGCAGCGGCCACCAGTGTCGCATCAGTCCCCGACTCGTCGGTGAGGAAAGTCGGCGCCGCATCGCCGTCAGCACCAGCGCCCCGACCGCACCACCGGCCGGGACACGAGGAAACACCCCACCTTCGAACATACGTACAGTATAGCAACAGCCCCCACCAACCGCACCACGCAACCACCCCCCAAACCGCCCCAACAACAACGAAAAACCGCGTTATCGGAGCCTCCGTTCCCCGGAGCCGCTGCGACGGTCCGCCGAGACTTCGGAACCATCTGCCCTGCTCATGCGATATTGGTATTTCTGCAGTCGTCACAGCAAAGAGCGGTAACGGGCCAGACGTCATAAGGGAGAACTGTCGAGTGATATGAGGGCCGGCGCGTTGGGACCTCCCTGTCCGACGAAGAGGGAGAAACACCCACCGGCTTTCTACTTTCCAGGCGCGCCCGCGCCTCTATCGCTTGCTCGGCCGAGTGCCTGAACGACCTGCGGAAGAGACGTGACGCCGTCGGAGGCCAGGAAATGGCCCGCGCCCGGAACGGTGACGACGTCGGCGCTGATCGCGGTGGCGAATCTCCGCGAAGCCGCCCGGGGGACAAGTGGGTCGTTATCGGAGTGAATGACTGTGGTGCGCCCTAGAAGTGGACGCAGCTCACCGGGGCTCGCGCCGTCGAGGAAGCCCTCCAGTCCGGTGGCGAGGAAATGGTCGAGCTCCGCCTCTCCCGTCGGAGGGAGCTGCTGTGCGAAGGGTGCGACGGCGATGAAGGCCGCCAGATGCCGCCCGTCGCCGTTCGTCGGTGAGCCGCGCGCGATGACTCGCTCGATCGCTCGCAGCGCGGTCAGGCCGCCAAGACTGTGCGTCACGATTGCGAGCCCGGCCATCCCGTCCGGCGACGTTCCGATCCTCTCGGCGATGGTCGACGCCCAAGTCGAGGCA
>ERZ773022.2217-NODE-2217-length-11966-cov-9.882294_pt1 | contig 11966 bp, 10 predicted proteins | sample MGYA00580839_ERZ773022 | MGnify/ENA primary metagenome ERZ773022 (study PRJEB29015, sample SAMEA2738020) | human oral metagenome | biome: human oral; feature: human-associated habitat; material: dental | place: China | collected 2044 ... | reverse complement strand
TATGTACATAGAATAAAATGATATTTTTTCCAAAGACTTTTTAAAAGTGAACTTCTATATCTTGATAAAATTTCGTTAAAATGGTAAAATCTATTATTAAAGTATAAATTATTTAGGGGAGGATTTTCAGTGAACTATAGAATTGAAAATTTGATTGATAGAAAGACTGTTGAAAATAGAATTAAGGAATTGGCTAAGCAAATAGAAAAAGATTATGCTGGAGAAGAAGTTTACTGTGTAGGACTATTGAAAGGATCAGTAGTTTTTTTAAGTGATTTAGTAAAGGAAATAAATTCGCCAGTTATAATAGATTTTATGTCAGTATCTAGCTATGGAAGTGAAACTGTAAGTAGTGGAGATGTTAAAATTTTAAAAGATACTGATTTAGATTTAAGAGGAAAACATGTTTTAATCGTTGAAGATATAATAGATACAGGTTTAACTTTAGAGCATGTTATAAAATATTTTAAAGATTCAAAGGGAGTAAAAACTCTTAAAACTTGTACTCTATTAAGTAAACCAGAAAGAAGAAAGGTAAACATAGATATTGATTATATAGGTTTTGATGTTCCAGATAAATTTGTAATTGGTTATGGGCTTGACTATGATCAAAAATATAGAAATTTACCATATATAGCTGTTGTAGTTTTTGAATAGGAGTCATAAATGGACTTTAAACATAAAAAAAAGTATGGTCAAAACTTTTTAAATAATAAAGATGAAATCTTAAATCAAATAATAGAAGTTTCTAATATTGATGAAAATGACGAGATTTTAGAAATAGGACCAGGGCAAGGGGCTTTGACAAACCTATTGGTTGAAAGAGCCAAAAAATTAACTTGTGTTGAGATAGATAAGGACTTAGAAGCAGGTCTTAGAAAGAAGTTTTCTTCAAAAGAAAACTACACTCTTGTAATGGGAGATGTTTTGGAAGTAGACTTGACTAAATATCTAAATAAGGGTACTAAGGTTGTTGCAAATATACCTTACTACATAACATCACCTATTATCAATAAACTTATAGAGAATAAAGAACTGATAGATGAAGCATATATTATGGTTCAAAAGGAAGTTGGAGAAAGAATTTGTGCAAAGGCAGGAAAAGAAAGATCTATCTTAACTCTTGCAGTTGAATACTATGGAGAAGCAGACTATCTGTTCACTATTCCAAGAGAATTTTTTAATCCTGTTCCAAATGTTGATTCAGCCTTTATCTCAATAAAATTCTATAAAGATGACAGATACAAAAATAAGATTTCAGAAGATTTATTTTTTAAATATATAAAGGCAGCTTTTTCAAATAAGAGAAAAAATATCGTAAATAATCTAGCAACATTAGGATATTCAAAGGATAAGATAAAAGAAATATTAAATCAAGTTGAAATATCTGAAAATGAAAGAGCAGAAAATATATCAATAGATAAATTTATTGAACTTATAGATATTTTTGAAGGTAGATGAGGTTAAATGTTGATGAAAAAAAGTTATGAATTTATAATACAAAGTAAAAAAGAAGATATAGACTTTATCAATAAAATAGTGGAAGCCTATGAAGGAGCAGGAGTTGTGAGGACTCTTGATTCAACTAATGGTATCATAAGTGTTATTTCAACAGATGATTATAAAGACATGATGAGAGAAGTATTAATTGATTTAGGAAATAGATGGGTAGATTTGAAAATTATTGAAGAGGGTGCTTGGAAAGGCACACTATAACGGAGGAAAAATGGAAAATTTAGAAAGTTTATTAAATTTTATTATTAAACAATTAGTAGAAACAGAAGATAAAGTAAATATAACTTATGAAGTTTTAGATTCAGATGTAACATTCAAAGTGAGTGTTGCTAAAGGAGAAATGGGAAAAATAATAGGAAAAAATGGACTTACAGCTAATGCAATCAGAGGAGTTATGCAAGCAGCTGGAGTAAAAGATAAACTTAATGTAAGTGTTGAATTTTTAGATTAGGAGTCAGTATGATTGTTGCAGGAAAAGTTTTAGGTTCTCATCATTTAAAAGGAGAAGTCAAAGTAATTTCTGATTTACAAAATATAGAAATGTTAGTTGGAAATAAAGTTATTTTGGAATTGGAAGATAAGCAACAAAAACTATTGACTGTAAAAAAGATAGCACCTCTTGTTGCGAATAAATGGATTTTTACTTTTGAAGAGATAAAAAACAAACAAGATACTATTGAAATTAGAAATGCAGCTATAAAGGTTAGAAGAGATATAGTTGGAATTGGAGAAGACGAGCATTTAGTAAGTGATATGCTAGGTTTTAAAGTCTATGATGTAAAAGATGATGAGTATCTAGGAGAAATAACTGAAATTATGGATACAGCAGCACATGATATTTATGTTATAGAAAGTGAAGACTTTGAAACTATGATACCTGATGTAGATGTATTTATTAAAAATATTGATTTTGAAAACAAAAAAATGTTAGTTGATACCATAGAAGGTATGAAAGAACCTAAGGTAAAGAAATGAAAATAAATATTTTAACATTATTTCCAAAGATGTTTGAAGGCTTTGTGGGTGAGAGTATCATCTCAAGGGCAATAAAATTTGGAGCAGTGGAAGTAAATATTATTGATATTAGAGACTATTGTTTTGACAAACATAAACAAGCTGATGACATGCCTTTTGGTGGTGGAAATGGAATGGTTATGAAGCCAGAGCCACTATTTTTAGCACTAGAGAATCTTTCAGGAAAAGTTATCTATACATCTCCACAAGGAAAAACTTTTAATCAGGAGATAGCAAAAGAACTTGCTAAAGAAGAAGAATTGACTATAATAGCAGGGCATTATGAAGGTATAGATGAAAGAGTAGTTGAAAATAAGGTAGATATGGAATTATCCATAGGTGACTTTGTATTAACAGGTGGAGAACTTCCAGCTATGGTTATTTCTGATACTATTATAAGGCTTTTACCTGATGTAATAAAGAAGGATTCTTATGAAAATGATTCTTTCTATAATGGACTTTTAGATTATCCACATTACACAAGACCAGCTGAATATAAAGGTTTAAGAGTACCTGATGTACTGATATCAGGAAATCATAAAAAAATAGATGAGTGGCGTTTAAAAGAAAGTCTAAAGAGAACTTATCTGAGAAGAAGAGACCTAATTGAAAAAAGAGAATTAACTAAGTTAGAAAAAAAACTATTAGAGGAAATTAAAGAAGAGATAAAAAAAGAGGAAGTGTAAAGTATACAATGAGAAATAAAGTTTATTTAAGTTTAGTTCACTATCCAGTTTATAATAGAAATAAAGATATTGTTTGTACTTCTGTAACAAATTTTGATATCCATGATATATCAAGATCTTGTGGAACTTATGAAATAAAAGGATATAGATTGGTTGTTCCTGTTGATGCACAAAAAAAATTGACAGAAAGAATAATAGGATATTGGCAAGATGGTACAGGTGGTCAATACAATAAAGACAGAGAACAAGCTTTCAGAGTGACAGATGTTGCAGAAAGTATAGAGGCAGTTGTGGAAGAAATAGAAAGAATTGAAGGACAAAAACCTTTAATTATAACAACATCAGCTAGAATATTTGATAACAGTATAAGTTATGAAAATTTATCTAAACAAATATTTGAAGATGATAAACCTTACCTTTTACTTTTTGGAACAGGTTGGGGCTTAACTGATGAAGTTATGGCTATGTCTGATCATATACTAGAGCCAATTAGAGCTAATTCAAAATATAATCACCTATCAGTTAGAGCAGCTGTTGCAATAATTTTAGATAGATTATTTGGAGAGAGATAAATAAGAGGAAGATTTCGGTGAATAGATATGAATAATAAGCAAATTATGATAGAACCTAATATGGAAGTTTTTGAAAAACTAGGTGTAAAGAATATAGAGATAAAGAATATCCTCTTAAACACAAGGACTAGGAGGATAACTTTCAATTGTTCCGTATCTTGTATGGGTTGTATAAATGATATTGATACTATATATAAAGATGTTCTTTCAAAATTTGGTAGAGAAATAGAGATTGAGTTTGTAACAGAAAACAAAGAATTAAAATTAGAGGATGAAGAAATAAAAACTATCGCAATTAGGGCTATAGAAAGGTTGAAATCTAAGAATACAACCTCTAAGTCCTTTTTGTGTTTTTACAAGGTATATGTTAAAAATACTTATATAATTATTGAACTTAATAACAAACATATAAAGTTTATGTTAGAAGAAGTTAAAATTTCTTCGAAAATAGAAAGTATTTTAGCAGAATATGGTCTAAAAGATTATAGGATAGTTTTTTCTGTAGGAGATTTCTCAAAGGAACTCTCAAATGTTGAAGAAAAAATAAAGACTGATATGGAAAAACATCAAGATATTATAAGTTCTGAAAGAGAAAAGATTATAAAAGAAAATTCTGTGACAGAAACTCAAGTATACAAGGCTAAGAATGAATTTAAAAGAGGTTCAAAAACTAAAGATATAAAAGGTGATGTTATATCTATAAAAGATTTTTATGACCTATATGATGGAGAATCTTGTATAGTTCAAGGAGAAATATTCTCTATTGAAAACATGGTATTAAAAAGTGGAAAGACTTTAAAAACTATAAGAATAACTGATGGAGAAAGTTCACTTACTTCTAAAATATTCCTAGATGAAAATGACAATCTAGATATTTCAGAAGGAAAGATTTTAAAACTTAGTGGAAAAGTTCAAATGGATACTTATGCTGGAAATGAAAAAACTTTAATGATAAATACAGTAAATATCATTGAAAAAGAAGCTACAAAAAAAGAAGATACAGCTGAAGAAAAAATGGTTGAGTTACATACACATACAAAAATGAGTGAAATGGTTGGAGTAACTGATGTTGAAGACCTTATAAAAAGGGCTAAAGAATACGGACATAAAGCCATAGCTATAACAGACTATTCTGTTGTTCATTCTTATCCAGCAGCATATAAAACAGCTAAAAAGCTTTCAAAAGATGATGATAAAATGAAAGTTATCTTTGGTTGTGAAATGTATATGATAGATGATGAAGCTCTTATGATTACAAATCCTAAAGATAAAAAAATAGATGAAGAAGAGTTTGTAGTATTTGATATAGAAACTACAGGGTTAAATTCTCACACTAATAAAATAATAGAAATAGGGGCTGTAAAGATAAAGGCTGGAAGAATAATTGATAGATACTCACAACTTATTAATCCAGGAATATCTATTCCATATCATATTACTGAAATTACTAGTATTACAAATGAACAAGTTGCAAATCAACCTAAAATTGATGAAGTGATAGGAAAATTTGTAGAATTTATTGGAGATGCAGTTTTAGTAGCTCATAATGCTCCTTTTGATATGGGATTTATAAAAAGAGATATAAAAGAATATTTGAATATAGATTTAGAATCTTCTGTGATTGATACCTTACAAATGGCAAGAGACTTATTCCCAGATTTCAAAAAGTATGGACTAGGAGATTTAAATAAGTCTTTAGGACTTGCTCTTGAAAAACACCATAGAGCAGTAGATGACTCACAAGCAACAGCAAATATGTTTATTATATTCTTAGAAAAATATAAAGAAAAAGGTATAGAATACCTTAAAGATATAAATAAAGGTTTTGAAGTTAATGTTAAAAAGCAATCTTTAAGGAATATTATGGTACAAGTTAAGACTCAAGAAGGTTTAAAAAATATGTACAAATTAGTTTCTGAAGGGCATATAAAATACTTTGGAAATAAAAAAGCAAGAATTCCTAAGTCAGTATTAAAAGAAAATAGAGATGGGCTTATAGTAGGAAGTTCTTTAAGTGCTCACTTTTTAAATACAGGAGAACTTGCAGAATTATATTTAAGACGTGACTTAGAAAAGCTAGAAGAAACAGCAAAGTTTTATGACTATATAGAGTTATTACCTAAATCAACTTATAATGAGCTTATAGAAAAAGAAGGAACAGGTTCATTAGCTTCTTATGATGATGTTGAAAAAATGAATAAATATTTTTATGACTTAGGTAAAAGACTTGGAATTTTAGTAACAGCAAGTTCTAATGTTCATTATCTTGATGAAAATGAAGACATAATAAGATCAATTTTACTATATGGTAGTGGAACTGTATATAATTCAAGACAATATAGTATAAATAATGGTTTTTACTTTAGAACAACTGATGAAATGTTAAAAGAATTTAGCTATCTAGGAGAAAAAGAAGCTAAAGAAGTTATTATAACTAACACAAATAAGATAGCTGATATGGTAGAAGAAGGTATAAAACCTATACCAGAAGGATTCTATCCACCAAAAATGGAAAATGCTGAAGAAATTGTTAGAACTATGACTTATGAAAAGGCATATAGAATATATGGAGATCCTTTACCAGATATTGTTTCAAAAAGACTAGAAAGAGAATTGAATGCCATTATAAACAATGGTTTCTCAGTTCTATATCTATCAGCACAGAAGTTAGTAAAAAAATCTTTAGATAATGGTTATCTAGTTGGATCAAGAGGTTCAGTTGGATCTTCACTTGTAGCCTTTATGATGGGAATAACTGAAGTTAATGCTCTATACCCACACTATATCTGTGATAATCCTGAGTGTAAACATTCAGAGTTTATTGAAAAAGAAGGGATAGGTATAGATTTACCAGATAAAATTTGTCCTAATTGTGGTACTAAACTTAGAAAAGATGGGTATTCAATACCATTTGAAGTATTTATGGGATTCAAAGGGGATAAAGTTCCAGATATAGACTTGAACTTCTCAGGAGAATATCAATCTGAAATTCATAGATATTGTGAAGAACTCTTTGGTAAAGAGAATGTATTTAAAGCAGGAACTATATCAACACTTGCTGAAAAAAATGCTGAAGCCTATGTGAGAAAATATTTTGAAGACAACAATCTAAATGCAGTAAGAGCTGAAATTATTAGATTGGGTAGACTTTGTCAAGGTGCAAAGAAAACTACAGGTCAGCACCCAGGAGGAATGGTAATAGTTCCTCAAGGAAATTCTATCTATGAATTCTGTCCTGTGCAAAGACCAGCTAATGATGAAACAAGTGAATCTACAACAACCCATTATGATTATCATGTAATGGATGAACAGTTAGTAAAACTTGATATACTAGGGCATGATGACCCTACAACTATAAAACTTTTACAAGAGTATACTAATATGGAAATTAAAGATATTCCACTTGCTGATAAGGATACTTTAAAAATCTTTTCATCAACAGAATCTTTGGGAGTAACTCCTGAACAAATAGGAACAGAAATAGGAACTTATGGAATACCAGAATTTGGTACTGGTTTTGTAAGACAGATGCTTATAGACACAAGACCTACAACTTTTGCAGAGCTTGTAAGAATATCTGGACTTTCACATGGTACAAATGTTTGGCTTAATAATGCACAAGAATTTGTAAGAAATGGACAAGCAACTCTTTCACAAATAATAACAGTGAGAGATGACATTATGAACTATTTAATAGATCAAGGCTTAGATAATAGTGATGCCTTTAAGATAATGGAGTTTGTAAGAAAAGGTAAACCTAAAAAAGAACCTGAAAATTGGGAAAAATATTCTAATATGATGAAGGAAAAGAATGTTCCTGATTGGTATATAGAATCTTGCAGAAGAATAGAATATATGTTTCCAAAAGGACATGCTGTTGCCTATGTTATGATGGCAATGAGAATAGCATACTTTAAAGTTCATCAACCACTTGCATTCTATGCAGCTTTCCTATCAAGAAAAGCAGATGATTTTGATATGGAAGTTATGAGTAAGGGAGTTCTTGCAAAACAAAAATTGGAAGAACTATCTAAGGAACCTAAATTAGATCCTAAGAAAAAGAATGAACAAGCTATATGTGAAATTGTAGTAGAATTAGAAGCAAGAGGTATAGAACTTTTACCTGTAGATATTTACTTATCTGAAGGTAGAAAATTTAAAATAGAAGATGGTAAAATTAGAATACCTTTAATTGGAATAAGTGGACTCGGTGGTGCAGTAATTGAAAATATTCTTAAAGAAAGAGAAGAAGGAAAATTTATTTCAGTTGAAGATTTAAAGAGAAGAACAAAAATGTCACAAACTGTGGCAGATAAATTAAGAAGCATTGGAGCAATATCAAGTTTGAGTGAAACAAATCAAATTTCGTTATTTTAAAGGAGGTAGTTTTGAGAAAAACATTAAGTAAAATAGTATTATTTTTACTATTATCATTAACAGCATTTTCATATAATTTTCCAATAGAAGATCCCTATTCGGCAACAATTATAGGAAGTTCAACAATGATGACAGAAGGAATTATAGAAAAGATACCATTAAAAGTGTATGAAATACAAATTAAGGATAAAAAAGATATACCAGATGCCTTTTGGTATGCTGATAAATTTAAGTTTTCTTTTAGTAAACAATCAAGTAAAAAAGCACCTTTAATTTTTGTTCTTGCAGGGACAGGTTCTGATTATAATGCGGCAAGAGTAAAGTTTATGCAAAGAATATTTCATACAGCTGGATATCATACTATTGCAATAAGCTCACAAATGAGTCAACAATTTATAATATCGGCATCTTCTAATTCTGTACCAGGACTACTTATGGAAGATAATAAGGATATTTACAAGGCTATGAAACTTGCTTATGATAAAATTAAAGATCAAGTGGAAGTTACAGATTTCTATATTATGGGTTATAGTCTAGGAGGAACTAATGCAGCATTTTTATCATATATAGATGAAACTGAGAAAGCTTTTAACTTTAAAAGAGTATTTATGGTTAATCCTGCTGTAGAATTATATGATTCAGCAATAAAATTGGACAAGTATTTGAATGACTATACAGGTGGAAAAACTGTAGGTATAGAAAAATTATTAAATACAACTCTATCAAGACTTAAAGGTGGATTGACAAATGAGTATGCAAATATAGGAGCTGATACTATTTATAACATAGTTAAGGGAGATACTTTATCTGATGAAGAAAAGAAAGCCTATATAGGCTTAGCTTTTAGGTTGACAGCAAATGATTTAAATTTCCTTTCAGATATTTTTACAAAAAGTGGAATTTATACAAAGCCTACAGCTAAATTGACTAAATTTACTAATATGAGACCTTATTTAAAAGCAGTAAATTTTGCAAGCTTTGAAGACTATGTTACTAAAGTGGGATTACCATATTATAGAAAACAAAATAAGGCTTCTGGTGTAGATGAATTAAAAAAAGGATCTAGTTTAAAAATTATAGAAAATTATCTTAGAACTTCTCCAAAAATAGCAGCGGTAACAAATGTAGATGAGTTAATTTTAAATGAAAATGATATAATCTTTTTAAAAGATGTATTTAAAGATAGATTAGTTGTTTATCCAAGAGGTGGACATTGTGGAAATATGTTTTATAAAGAAAATGTAGATGTTATGTTAAAATTTGTAAATGAGGGGGTTTTAAAATATGAAAATTAAAAAATTATTACTATTGAGTATTTTAAGCCTCGGCTTAGTTTCTTGTACTAATACAAATGTTATAAAAGTATCTAGTACAAATCAGACAGATTTTAGTAATGTAGTTGTTAGTTCTACAGAAGGGAATTTTATAGCAGATGAGTATGATCCTTGGGAACCATTCAATAAAAGAATGTACTATTTTAACTATCAGATAGAAAGATTAGTAATAACACCTATAGTGAATACTTATAAGTTCATAACTCCAGATTTTGTTGAAAATAGTGTAACTAATTTCTTTAAAAATACAAAAGTTTTAAATACTATGGCAAACTCAGCTTTTCAATTTAAGGGAAGAAAATCTATGAGAGCCTTAGGAAGATTTACTATGAATGCAGTATTAGGATTAGGAGGACTTTTTGATGTGGCTTCTAAGATGGGAATGCCAAGACCTTATGAAGATTTTGGATTAACTCTAGCCCATTATGGAGTAGGAAGAGGACCATATTTAGTTTTACCTCTATTAGGACCTACATATTTAAGAGATGCCTTTGGCACAGGAGTTGACTCAGCTATAGCAGGGCAGATAGATGTATATCATAAAATAGGACTATTTAATACAACAAGTACTCCTATGACACTCTTAAGAGGAATTGATTTGAGAAAAAATATAGAATTCCATTATTATCAAACAAATTCACCATTTGAGTATGAATATGTAAGATATCTATATGGAAAATATAGAGGTATACAAGAAGCAGCTAGTGAAAAATAAAAAATAAAATAGAAATAGGAAAATAGGAGGGTTTATAATGGATTTAAAAAAGAAGGTATTAGGATACAAAGATGAGGTAGTAAAAGAAATCCAAAATGCAATAAGAGTAAAAAGTGTTAAGGAGGCACCATTACCTGGAATGCCTTTTGGGGAAGGTCCTGCAAAAGCATTAGATCACTTTATGGATTTAGCTAAAAAACTTGGTTTTAAAGCTGAAAAATTTGATAACTATGCAATGCACATTGATATGGGAGAAGGAGATGAAACTTTAGGAATACTTGCCCACGTTGATGTAGTACCAGAAGGAGATAACTGGACATATCCTCCATACTCAGGAACAATAGCAGATGGAAAAATCTTTGGTAGAGGGACATTAGATGACAAAGGACCTGCTATAATCTCTTTATTTGCTATGAAAGCAATAGCAGATGCAGGAATAAAACTAAATAGAAAAGTTAGAATGATATTAGGAGCAGATGAAGAAAGTGGAAGTGCTTGTTTAAAATATTATTTTGGAGAATTAAAAATGCCTTATCCTGATATTGCATTTACACCAGATTCAAGTTTCCCTGTAACTTATGCTGAAAAAGGAAGTGTAAGAGTTAAAATAAAGAAAAAATTCAACACTTTACAAGATGTAGTAATAAAAGGTGGAAATGCTTTTAACTCTGTTCCAAACAAAGCTAATGGAGAAATTCCAGTAGATATGCTTGGAGAAGTTAGAAACAAAAATAAAGTTGAATTTGAAAGAGAAGGAAATACATATAAAGTATTTTCAGCAGGTATCCCAGCACATGGAGCATATCCAAGTAAAGGATATAATGCAGTGTCAGCTCTTTTTGAAGTTTTAAAAGATTTTGAAGTTAAAAATGAAGAATTAAAAAGTATAGTTACATTCTTTGATAAATTTGTAAAGATGGAAACTGATGGAGAATCTTTTGGAGTTAAATGTACTGATGGAGAAACAGGAGAATTAACATTAAACTTAGGAAAAATTGATTTAGAAAACAATGAACTTGAAATTTGGTTAGATATGAGAATTCCTGTTAAAATTAAAAATGAACAAATAATAGAAACTATTAAGAAAAATACTGAAGATTTTGGATATGAATTTGTATTACATTCAAATACTCAACCTTTATATGTACCAAAAGATAGCGAGTTGGTCAGTACTTTGATGAGTATTTATCAAGAAAAAACTGGTGATGATAGTCCAGCTATGTCATCGGGTGGAGCAACCTTTGCTCGTACCATGCCAAACTGTGTTGCCTTTGGTGCTCTTTTCCCTGGTGCTGAGCAGACGGAACATCAGGCTAATGAACGAGCTAAACTAGATGATCTTTACCGAGCGATGGATATCTATGCGGAAACGATCTTCCGTTTGGCTGGAGAATAAAAATAAAAAGGAGTTGAAATTTTCAACTCCTTTTGCTTATTTACTAAAGAAAAATGGTGGGGCAAATTCTTTAAGCTTATCAAAACATTCAATGGCAGATGAATTGTCTTCGCAGATGATCAAACAGACATCATCTCCACAGACAGTTGCAACAATTTGAGGTAATTCCAGTGCATCCAGAATCGCTCCAAAAGACTGGGCTAGGCCGGGTAGAGTTTTCATGACCACTTGATTCTGAACGGGCCGTAGCATGATGAGGGCATCTTCCATATAAAAACGCAGGCGCTTCTCCCAACGGGAAGGAGCAATGCTATTTATAACATAGTAAGAAATATTGTTTTCAGTGACCTTGACCAG
>ERZ773022.2216-NODE-2216-length-11967-cov-3.182925_pt1 | contig 11967 bp, 9 predicted proteins | sample MGYA00580839_ERZ773022 | MGnify/ENA primary metagenome ERZ773022 (study PRJEB29015, sample SAMEA2738020) | human oral metagenome | biome: human oral; feature: human-associated habitat; material: dental | place: China | collected 2044 ... | reverse complement strand
CACCACGACGCGCTCCGCAAGCGTCAAAGCCTCGTCGATGTCGTGGGTCACGAACACGATCGTCCGTCCCCCCTCCCGCCACAGGCGCAACAGGTCGGACTGGAGCGTCCTGCGCGTGAACCAGTCCAGAGCTCCGAAGGGCTCGTCCATCAGGATCAGCCTGGGCCGGCAGTAGAGCGTCCGCCCCAGCGCGACCCTTTGGGCCATGCCCCCGGAGAGCTCGTGGGGCAGGCATCGGGCGAAATCCGCCAGCCCCAGGGTGCGCAGGATCTCGTCCGCGTCCCCGAAGTCCCCGGCCGGCCCGCCGGCCCGGGCGGCAAAGCGGACGTTCTCGGCGACCGAGAGCCAGGGCATGAGGCGCGGCTCCTGAAAGACGTACCCCACCTGCCGCCTTGGGACGGAACGGACGATCCGTCCCCCGGACTCCCGCTCCAGCCCGGCGATCAGGCGCAGAAGCGTGGTCTTTCCGCAGCCGCTCCGGCCCACCAGCGCGGTGAAGGAGCCCTCCGAAAACTCCAGGCTGACCCCGCACAGGGCCTCCACCGCTCCGCCCCGGCCGCGATAGACCTTCGAGACCTCCTCGACGCGCACCACCTCAGGCCCCTCCTTCCGGGACGCTCCAGGGGAACAGCCTCTCGGACAGAGCTTTGAGGGCCCGGTCCGAGAGGGCCCCGACGCACCCCAGGACGATGACGCCGCAGAGGATGGTGTCCGACCGGGAGAGGGTCTCGGCCTCGCGGATCATGTAGCCGACGCCCGAGGAGGCGGCCACGATCTCCGCGCCGATCAGCGACCTCCAGCTGTAGGAGAGCGCCAGGCGCACGCCGACGAGGAAATAGGGGAAGAACGCGGGAAACGCGACGTGACGGAAAAGGGCGAGCGGCGTGAACGAGAGCACGCGCCCCACCTCCAGAAGGCGGCGGTCGACCTGGCGGATGCCGCTCTCCACGTTCAGGAGCACGGGGAAGAAACTGGCCATGACGACGACGGCGACCCGGGACGCCTCTCCGATCCCGAAGCCCAGGATCAGGAGCGGTACGACGGCCAGGGGCGGGATCTGCCGCAGGAAGTTCAGCAGCGGGCAGACGAGGGCGGAGAAAAGGGGCAGCAGCGCAAGCGCAATCCCCGTGGGAAAGGCGATGAGTACGGCGATCCCGAAGCCGCAGAGCACCCGAAACAGGCTGGCCCCCAGGTGGCGGAACAGGACCCCGTTCTCCAGCAGCTGCACCATGCGTGCCGCGACCACGGCGGGCGAGGGGAACAGAAAATGATTCCACCCGGATGCCTTGCTCGCCGCGTACCAGAGACCGACGATTCCGATGAAGCCCAGAACGGGCAGGATGCGCTTGCAGGGACGGTGTTCGTTCATGATTCCGAGTCGTTTCTCCAGCCGGGGGCCGCCGGCCTCCCATCCCCCGCGCGACGGATCTCCCGCAGCGGTGGGGCGGCAGCGTATTTCGTTTAACAAGACAAACATACTACCATGGAGAGAACCCCTGTCAAGGGAGCCGCTAAGCCCCAAACCCGCAGGTTGCGATAGCCTTATGAAGAATAAAGTGCGTTGTTGCATAGATTGAGCCAACTCTCATTTTGCACCCGTCAGGTGCGGCAGAAAACGCGTAAAACCCGACTTCGCCACAGGTTGAAATTTTTGCCTGCGGATTTGGGTATTAGCGGTTATAGTGGCGTTATCATGGAGACGTATTATAATGGAAACGTTCAAGATGTCTCGACCTCCGTCCGTATTGGCGTATTTTTGAACGTGATGTGTTCTTGAATATTGGTGTATTCTTGGGCTTGAATAGGAGATGGCGCGATGAAGACGATGCAGGTGAAGGGATTGCTTTTTTTGGTGCTGGCGTATGTGGTGCTGGCGTCTGGGGGGTGCGGAGGCGGAGACTCTGAGGAGCAGGGGATCTCAGGGCCCGCGCCCAACCCTTACCTCTCAGCTCCGCTCTATGGCACCACGCACTTTGACCCTGCCCAGAGCGACTCCACCCCCTACGGCCCCCCAAAGGGCTCCTTTACCATTGACCCAGTGCGGCAGCCCATCTCCTATGGCGGACCGGTTAACATCATCACCCTGGCCTCCACCTCCCCCCGTTTCATGTGGGGCGTGGGGAGCGACCGCGTAGCCTACATCAACGCCGCCGAAAAGCAGTGGGCAGAGGTGGCTCGGCTCGACGCCCCGGCCTACCTCTCTCCGGACATGGGTCCCGTGGCGCCGGGGGCGCACAAGACCATCGGGGAGATGAGCTTTGAGGGTAAGACCTCCCGGGACATACACCAGGTTTTCGTGACGAACTACGGCGCGAAATACAACGCCCGGCTGGCCAACGGCGTCTACTCTGTGGTGGACAAGGACAATGTCCTCTACGCCACCTACGGTTACGGCGTCTACGCTTTCGCTCTAAAGGACGCCGCAAATCCCGTGGCGGGCATCGAGGTGCGCCACAGCATCGCGGACGCGGCGGACGCCATCCAGGGAGCCGGGGCCAGAGCGGTGCTTTATGGCCTGAATATGACCTACGACGGACACATCATCCTCAACTTCGAGAATGGCGTCTCCGTGCTGAATCGCACCCTGGACGCAGCCTCCGCCCAGACGATCCTCTTCCCCGGAGAGCACACCAGCAACTCCCTGGCCGTGGACGAGAAGGGAGGCATCTACGTGGTGACCAACAAGAGGATGCACAAACTGGTGTGGACCGGAAGCCGGCTCTCGGACGCAGAGGCCGACGGCGCTTGGTCTTCCCCCTACGACGCCCCGGAGGACGCCGTTCCTCCCATCGTAAAGTTTGAGCCCGGTTCCGGCTCCACGCCGACGCTGATGGGGTTCGGCAAGAACGCCGACAGGCTGGTGGTCATCACCGACGGCTCTCGGAGGATGAATCTGGTGGCCTTCTGGCGCGACGAGATACCCCAGGACTTCGTGCAGCAGGACGGCACTCAGTCACGCCGGATCGCCGGTCAGATCCCTGTGACCTGCGGCTACAGCCAGCTCCCCACGTGGATTCAGTCCGAGCAGTCCGTGGTGGTCAGCGGCTACGGCGCCTTTGTGGTCAACAACCTGCCCCCGGAGTCCGACACCATGGCGCGGCTGCCCAAGATTTTGGGCGCAGCCACCCTGGGACCCGTGTATCCCTCTTCCCGGGGGGTGGAGCGCTTCCGCTGGGACCCGAAGGAACATCGCTGGGCGTCAGTCTGGAGACGACCCGACGTGTCCTCCACCAGCATGATCCCCGTCCACTGTCGGAACGGCAACATGGCCTTGGTCAGCGGCTACGGAGCGCAGGGCTGGGAGCTCACGGGCATGGACTGGGACACCGGCGCCACCGTGCACCGCACGATCTTCGGCAAGAGCAACTATGGCAACGGCGCCTACGCCATCCTGCAGTTTCTGCCCAACGGGGACCTGCTCTTCAACAGCCTGGTGGGCCCTTACCGTGTGAGCTACTGACTTTCGAAGGTCCTGAAGGCTAGGGAAGCGCTGATTTAATCAGCGCTTCCCTAAGATCCTGCGGAGGGCTCCTCCCTGTGGCACGCCACGAAGTGGCCCGGCGACACCTCCTTGAGCTCGGGGCGGAACTGCCGGCACCGTTCCTCGGCCAGCGGGCAGCGCGGGGCGAAACGGCAGCCGCACTGAAAGTCGACGGGGCTGCCCACCTCGCCGCTCAGGCGCACCCTCCGCGTGCTCATGGGGTTGTCCGGGTCCACGTCCGGGATGGACGAGAGCAGCGCCCGGGTGTACGGGTGAAGCGGCTCCCCGTAGAGTTGGGCCGTCCCGGCCAGTTCCACGAGGGCGCCCAGGTACAGGACTCCGACGCGGTCGGAGATGTGGCGCACCACGGCCAAGTCGTGCGCGATGAAGAGCGACGTCAGCCCGAGGTCCCGCCGCAGGTCCACGAGGAGGTTGACGATCTGGGCCTGGATGGAGACGTCCAGCGCCGAGATCGGCTCGTCGCAGACCAGCAGCTCCGGCTCCACGGCCAGGGCCCGGGCGATGCCGATACGCTGGCACTGCCCGCCGGAGAACTCGTGGGGGTAGCGGGAGCGGAACTCCGGCCTCAGCCCCATCCGCTCGAGAAGGCGGCAGACCCGCTCCTCGCGTTCCCGCTTGTCCCGGCACAGGCGGTGGGCGTCCAGCCCCTCGGCCACGATGTCCCCGACGGTCATCCGGGGGTTCAGGGAGGCGTAGGGGTTCTGCAGCACGATCTGCGCCCGCTTCTTGAGGCGCAGCCGCTCGGCTCCCCTGGCGGCGTGCACGTCGAGCCCATCGAAGAACACGGAGCCGGAGGTCGCGGGGTGAAGCCCCAGGATGGTCCGGCCCAGGGTGCTCTTGCCGCACCCGGACTCCCCGACGATCCCCAGGGTCTCCCCCCGGGCGACCTCGAAGCTGACGTCGTCCACCGCCCTCAGGATGCGGCCTCCACGGAGCCGGAAGTAGCGGCAGAGGCGCTCCACGCGCAGCAGAGGGGAGGACGCGGAACTCGCGGAACCCGTCTGAGTCATGCTGTCGCCCCCTTCCGCCCGGCCTTCGGGCACCGTATTCCCTCCGGCACGGCAACGTGCGGCGCCAAAGGATGGCGGAGCCAGCACCGCACCCGGTGTTCCTCGGACACCGAGAACTCGGGCGGCGCGGCGCGGGTGCAGATCTCCATGCAGGTGTCGCAGCGCGGCGCGAAGGGGCAGGCGGGACGGGTTCCGGGGTCCTCCAGCAGGTCGGGCGGCGTCCCGGATAGGGAGTAGAGCATCGGGCGGCCCGAGCCCCCCGGACACGGTACGGAACGCAGCAGCGCCCAGGTGTAGGGGTGGGCGGGCCTGAGGAGCAGCTCCCGCTTCGGGGCGCTCTCCAGGATCTCGCCCGCGTACATCACCTGGATCCGGTCCCCGACCTCCGACGCGACGCCCAGGTCGTGCGTGACCAGCAGGACCGAGAGGTCGAAGCGCCGCTGGAGCTCCCGGATCAGGTCCAGGATGTCGGCCTGGGTGGTGACGTCGAGGGCCGTCGTCGGCTCGTCCGCGATCAGGACGCGGGGCGTCCCGACCAGGGCCGAGGCGATCATGACGCGCTGGCGCATCCCGCCCGAGAGCTCGTGCGGGTACTGTCTCATGCGCGTCTCCGGGCTCGATATCCCCACGGCGTGCAGCATCTCGAGCACCCGGAGCCGCCTCTCGGGGCCCCGCAGCCTCGTGTGGAGCAGCAGGGTCTCCTCCACCTGCTCCCCGATCGTCAGGGTAGGGTCCAGCGAGGTCGAGGGGTCCTGGAAGACCATCGCCAGGCTCCGGCCCCGGACGTGCTGCATCTCCCGCTCCGTCATCCTCAGGAGGTCCCGTCCCCGGTAAAGAATGCGGGAGCTTTCCGGGACCTCGGCCGTCTCGTCCGGCAGAAGGCGCATCAGGGCCCGCGCCGTCATGGACTTTCCGCAGCCCGACTCCCCGACCGTCACGAGCGTCTCGCCGGAGCGGAGGGCGAAGGAGAGGTTCCGGACGACGTGAAGGCGGCCGTCGCGGGTGTTCAGGCGCACGTCCAGGTTTTGGACCTCGAGGACCTTTCCGTCCTCGGTCCCCCCATCCGCTATCTTCTCGTGCACAATTTTTTTGTCCGCGCCGTTCACGGCTCAGTCCCTCACGCGGGGGTCCAGCGCGTCACGGAGCCCGTCGCCCAGCATCTGGAAGGAGAGCATGGTCAGGCTGATGAAGAGCGTGGGAAAGAAGAGCTGCCAGGGATAAAAGAGCATCTGCTGCTGCGCGCCCGAGGCCAGGGCGCCCCAGCTGGTCATGGGCGGCTGGATGCCCAGCCCGATGTAGGACAGGAAGGCCTCCCCGAAGATGAAGAGGGGGATGTCGAAGGTAACCGCGACGATCATGACGCCCATGATGTTGGGGATCAGGTGCTTCCAGAGGATCCGCCACGGCGAGGTCCCCAGGGCCCGGGCCGCCAGGACGAACTCCTGCTCCTTGATCTGCAGGACCTGCCCCCGGACCAGGTAGGCCATGTTGCACCAGCCCGTCAGGGTCATCGCGACCAGCAGGCTCGCCATCCCGCGGCCCAGGATCAGGGAGACCAGCACCGCCAGGACCAGGTAGGGAATGCTCGACAGGACGTCCGCCAGGCGCATCATCGCGTTGTCGACGGCGCCGCCGAACCCCGCGGCCACCCCGCCGTAGAGCAGACCCGCCAGGATGTCGATCAGCGCGCCGGCGAGCGCGATGATCAGCGAGACCCGACCCCCCACGGCGACGCGGGTGAAGAGGTCGCGCCCCATCTTGTCCGTCCCGAACCAGTGGGCCGCGGAGGGCCCCAGGTTCTTCTCGGTCATGCTCAGCGCCTCGTGCCCGTAGGGCGTCAGCTCCGGCCCCACGACGCAGAGCGCCGTGACGAGAGCCAAAAGCGCCGCGGACAGGAGGGCCGCCCGGTTGCGCCTCAGACGGCGCCAGGCGTCCTGCCAGTAGCTCACGGACGGCCTGAGGACGAAGGAGCCCTCGTCGGAGCGTTCGACGAAGCGAAAGTCCTCCGGACGAAGCCCCGTGTCCGTCGGGTCCTCCGTCCGTGCCAAGGGCTCCATCCGTTCCGGATCCCCCATTCGATCGGGGCCGGCGGCGCGCATCCCCGTCACAGGGCCCCGCCGCCGTCCCGCACGAAGCGGATTCGGGGGTCGAGAAAGCCGTACAGGACGTCCACGGCAAGCATCGACAGGATGTAGAGGGCCGACAGGAAGACCGTCTGCCCCATGATCAGGGTATAGTCCCGGTCCCCGACCGACGAGACGAAGTAGAACCCCAGCCCGGGCACGGAGAAGATGCGCTCCACCACGAAGGCCCCGCCGAACATCAGGGCGATCTGAGGCCCCAACAGGGTCACGATGGGCAGGATGGCGTTGCGCAGCACGTGCCGGCGGACCAGGCGGAGGCGGCTCATGCCACGGGCCCGCGCGGCCAGGATGTAGTCCTGGCTCAGGACTTCCAGGCAGCTTGCGCGCATGAAGCGGGCGTACTGAGCCGTGGAGTAGAAGGACAGGGCCAGGGCGGGGAGCACGACGTGGGCGAAGCCGCCCCATCCCGTGACGGGGAACCAGCCCAGCCGCACGGCCAGGAAGTATTGGAACAAGGAGGCCAGCACGAAGTTGGGGATGGACACCCCCAGGATCGCCAGGAGCATGACCGCGTAGTCCAGCGCCCTTCCGCGGTGGAGCGCCGCCACGACGCCCAGCGCGACCCCGAGCCCCGCCCCCCAGAGAATGGCCGTCAGGCCCAGCACCCCGGACACGGGGGCGTAGCGGGAGAGGATGTCCCCCACACTCCGCCCCCGGTAGCGCAGCGACTCGCCCAGGTCCCCCTCCGTCAGCAGCCGCTTCCAGAAGAGCCCGTACTGCTCCAGGAGGGGCCTGTCGAACCCGTAGCGCTCGAAGGTCTGGCGGCGCAGGGACTCGGGCAGCTTCTCGGTCATGGCCTCGATGGGGTTGCCCGGCACGGAGTGGATGATGAAGAACGTGGCGCTCATCGCCACGAACAGGGCGAGGAGCGAATAGAGCAGCCTTTTGAGGACGTACCGAGTCATCGAAGCCCTTCCTTCGTCCCGCGTTCGGACGGGCGCTATCTCTCGACGGAGACGGTCTTGTAGAGCATGGCGGTGAAGGTGGGGGCGGCGTACCCCTTCACGTAGTGATGGACGTAGTCGAACCCAGTGGCGTAGGCGTAGGGGGCGATCGTCCCCTCCTCCAGCAGGATGCGCTCCGCCTCCACGTAGTTCTTCGCCCTCAGGGCCCTGTCCGCGCTCCGTCCGGCCTCCCGGACCAGGGCGTCGTACCTCTCGTTCGACCACCCCGTGGGGATGGTCCGGGTGCCCGTAATCCATAGGTCCATCATGGAGGAGGGATCGTTGAAGTCCGCGTAGTAGGATTTGTAGCCCATCTGGTAGTCCAGGTTGCGGTTGCGCTCCTGGAAGACGGGCCACTCCACGGGGTCGAGCTCCAGGTCGACGCCCAGCCTTGTCTTGTAGGCCTGCTGGAGGTACTCCGCGAAGTCCCGGGTGGCGTTGTGGCACATGAGGACGACCTTCAGCTCCTCGGGAGCGCCGCTCATCCCGAGCTCCTTCAGCCCCTCGGCCAGAAGCGCCCTGGGGTCGGGATGGGCCGCGGCCAGATCCCTGACGGGCTCCCCCGCCAGCTTGCGGAAGTTCTCCCCGTCCAGGTCCATGGCCGGCGGCAGCCAGCCCCAGGCGGCCAGCTCCAGCCCCAGGCTGACGTCCCTGTGAATCTCCTCCCGGTCGAGCGCGAGGCTGAACGCCAGGCGCACCTTTTTGTTGGAGAAGGGCGGGACCGTCTGGTTGAAGAAGACGTATTTGGTCTCGGGCATGGTGACGATGTTCTTGACGTACCCGCCCTTGCCGGCGGGGTTCTCGTCCAGCTTCTTCGCCCACTCCGCGGAGTAGACGGAGGTGAGGTCCAACCCCCCGTTCTCGAAGTCGCCGATCTTGGTCGACTCCTCGGCGACGATCTTCATCTCGAGGCGGTCCAGCTTCACGTTCTCCGCGTCCCAGTACAGGGGGTTCTTCACGAAGGCGAGGGAGCTGTTGTGGACCCAGTCCTCGAGGCTGAAGGGGCCGCAGCCCACGATCTTGCCCGCGTCCGTCCCGTAGGCGTCCCCGTACTTCTCCACGATGTCGCGGCGCGCGGGGAACATGGCCGTGCCCGCCGCGCTCTGCAGCAGGTAGGGGACCGGGTGCTCCAGGTGGATCACGAGCGTCCGGTCGTCGGGGGCCTCCAGCCCGAGCTCGGAGAGCGGCTTCTTGCCCAGCAGGACGTCGCCCGCGTTCTCGATGAACCGGACCTTCCCCGAGATGGGGGACGCGGTCGCGGGGTCGAGCACGCGGGAGATGCCGTAAACGAAGTCCGAAGCCCGCAGCGGCTCGCCGTCGGACCACTTCATCTCCCTCAGTCGGAACGTCCAGGTCAGGCCGTCCTCGCTCGTTTCCCAGGACTCCGCGCAGGCGGGCACCGCGACCTCGCGTCCGTCCTTGACGACGATGCCGGTCAGCCCCTCGATGACCTGGGAGGCCACCATGGCGGAGTAGTAGTCGGAGACGCGGGCCACGTTGAAGGAGTCCGGCTCCTCGTCGATGGGCACGCGGAGCACCCGGGGCTCCCCGGCCCGGGACGCGCCGGCAAACGCCAGAAACAGCCCCAGGCAGAGTGTCAGCAACACAAAAACGCTTAGCCTTTTGATCACGCTTGACATGATTTTTCCTCCTCGCCTACACTCAGAAACAGGGTTCCCGCAGGGACAGCCTCCCGCCGTGCCCCTACGTCTGCTCCGCCTCCAAAAGCGTCAGGATCTTCTCGAGCGTCCGCGCATAGACGGCATTGTCCCTTTTCCGCGGGTGGGGCAGGTCCAGGGACTCCTCCAGGATGATCCGACCCGGTCGGGCAGACATGACGACGATACGGTCGGCCAGGAAGACGGCCTCGTCCACGCTGTGCGTCACGAACAGGATCGTCTTGCGGTGCACCTGCCATATCTTCAAAAGCTCCTTTTGCAGGATGATCCGCGTGTGGGAGTCAAGGGCGCCGAACGGTTCGTCCATCAGCAGAATCTCCGGGTCGTTCGCCAAGGCCCGGGCAATCGCCACGCGCTGCCGCATCCCCCCGGAGAGCTCGTGAGGGAGGGCCCGTTCAAAGCCGCTCAGCTTGACGAGTTCAATGTAGTGCGCCGCCGCCGCTTTCCGCTCTCCAACCGGACATCCCAACAGCTCCGGTCCCATCCAGACGTTCTCCTCCACGCTGCGCCAGGGCATCAACGAATATTCCTGAAAGACCATGCCCCGCTCCCGCCCGGGGCCCTTGATCTCCACCCCCTTCATCAGCGCCCTGCCTCCGGAGGGGCGCTCCAGGCCGGCCAGGATCCGCAGCAGCGTGGACTTCCCGCACCCGGAGGGCCCTACGATGCAGACAAACTCGTTCTCCTTCACCGAGAGGTTGACGTCCAGGAGGGCGGCGACGTCCCTGCCTTGGTCCGATGCGAAGCGTTTGCCCAAACCCTCGATCTTGAGAAGACTCTTTTCCTTCATCATACCATCACCTGTAGAGACTTTGCCACTGAAAGGCCCTGCGCTCGATCAGGATGAAGATCGAATCGATCAGAATCCCCATGACGCCGATGGCGATCATCCCCGCGATGACGACGTCCGTCTGCGCCACCGTGTAGGCGTGCGTGATGAGGTATCCGACCCCCGAGATGCTGCCGGGCATCATCTCGGCGGAGACCAGGCACATCCACGCAACCCCGAGCCCCACCCTCAGCCCCGTGAAGACCTGCGGGGCGGCGTGGGGGAGGACGACGTACCGAACGACCTGCCACGGCGACGCACCCAGAACCCGGACCGCATCGATCAGCGTCACCCGAACGCTCTGGACGCCCCCGATGGTGTTCACCAGGATGGGGAAGAAAGCCCCGATAAAGATGATGAACAGCATGGAGATCTTGATGTTGCTGAAGAAAGGGTACCACGCCCCCTCTTCAATGCCCAGGATCGTCGCCATACTGGCGACGCCAAACCAGGCCAGCACGAGAGGTATCCAGGACAATGGGGGGATGGGGCGAAAGAGCCCGGCCAACAGCCCCAGCATCCGGTTCAGCCAGCTCCAGTACCCCATCGCGAGCCCCAGAGGAACGGCGACGAACACGGCCAGGAGGTACCCCCCGAACACGCGGACGAAGCTGACGGTCACGTTGCCGACCAGAGACCCCATGTTCAGCAGGTCCTTCGTAGGGTGGAGCAGGATCGCCAACACATCTTCAATCTTGGGCAATACGACGGCGTTATCGATCCTCAGGGACGCGTAGTGCCAGAACAGCAGGAAAAGCGCCGGGGCGACCAGAGACAGCGCACCCCGGCTCAGGCAATGCCTCATCGTCTATTTCGCGTTCTGCTTCTCCGCGTAGCGGAAGTCGAAGACCAGTTCCTTGCTTTCCTCGAGGGTCTTGCCCTTCAGAAGGTTCTTGAACTGCCCCATCCTGTTCAGCATCTCCGGATACAGAGAGGCGTTGCGGAACCATTTTGCGTCAGGGTTTGTCGAGTACGTCATCTCGGACATGCGCGTCGCCTCGACGGGGACGCCGAACCAGACCGCCGAGAGTTCGTCCGCCTCGTCCTTATGGGCGTTGCACCAGGCACTCGACTTCGTCAGCAGCTCCAGGTAAGCGTCCAGGATGTCCGAGTGCTTCTCGATGACGTTCACGTGTGCGGCGGTCACGCAGCAGGGAAAGTGGTCCCATTTGCCCGCAGGGGGAAGGGTCTTGAGGTCCAGGATCATCTTGCCCTGCTTCTTCAGCACGGCCACCTGCGGGACGGGTGCGGGAGCAACCCAGAAGTCGACCTGTCCCGAGGTCAACGCGGGATTGAAGTTGGCGACCCCTTTCAGGTCGACCAGGAGGACGTCGGCCTCCTGCTTCGTCGCGTTCGCGTCCCCGGTCAGGCGCAGGCCGGCCTCGAAAAGCGCGGCCTCGACAAGGACCTTCGGAGCGCTGGTTGGAGAGTGGTAGCCCAGCTTGACGGGCGCCTTGGCCTCCCTGATGAACGCCAGAAGGGAATCCCAGTCGTCGACGGGGGAATCCAGGCGCCCCACCATCGCGATACCGTCCGCCTGGATGGGAGCCAGCACCTTGATCGGCGTGCCGTTGTCGATCGCCGACAGCATGGCGGGGAACGAGTTTGTCGTCCGGTCCAGATGGTTCTGGGCGAAGAGCGATGCGGCCTCGGAACCGCTCTTCGTCACGATGACCTCGAACCGGGCCATCTTTTTGTCCCCCCGGTAGAGGTCGTACTTCTCCTTCTCGACGACCGGCTTGAACCAGACGCCGAAGTCCTTGAAGGCCTCTCCCTTCTGCAGCGCGATGGTAAAGCCCTGCTGGTGCGTCGTCATGGTGTAGGCCATGCGGATCACAGGGACCTTCTCCGCCTCCGCC
>ERZ773022.2215-NODE-2215-length-11969-cov-5.327766_pt1 | contig 11969 bp, 22 predicted proteins | sample MGYA00580839_ERZ773022 | MGnify/ENA primary metagenome ERZ773022 (study PRJEB29015, sample SAMEA2738020) | human oral metagenome | biome: human oral; feature: human-associated habitat; material: dental | place: China | collected 2044 ... | reverse complement strand
TTCCTAACTTAATACTATCTTTTAAATCACCAAACATCTCTACAAACTGAGATTTAACTAACTGTTCTAAATTCTTTAATTGTTCTTTTTTTGATTGAATGTTATTACTTATTTTATCTAGATTCTCTATTATTCTCTTTTGTTTTAATTTATCAACTAACAATATATCTAACTTAAAAAATACTTTTTTATCTAACTGTTTTATTGCTAGTCCTCTAAACATTCTTTTTATTTTATTTAACCTGGATAATAAATAATAATATATATATTTATTCTCAAATTCTCCCTTACTTTTTAATACTAAACATTGTGTAGTATATGCACATTTCCCTTTATTATAGTGTATAGATGGATTACCTCCAGTTCCTACTATAATTACTTCTTCATCTAGCAGGTATCCATCATAATATGTATCTATCTTATTACTACTCCTATATAATGGATATTTTCCTTCTTTTTTACCATCTCCTGCTTTTATTTTACTTTTAATCAATATTATAACTGCTTCTTCAAGCTTCATAAATTTCCTCTTAATTCTTTTAATGTTTTTTGTATCTCTTCTTCCATACTAATTACCTTTTCTAATATAACATCAGGCTTTTCATACTCTATTCTTTCTATAACTATTTCTTCATACATATTAGTTCCTAAATTATAGTCATTCTTTACTATTTCTTCATAACTTATATTCTTAGATGTGCCATTTTCGTATATAAACTCTATATTTGTATTCTTTTTATTTTTATTAAACATAATAATCACTGTATTTATAGCAGTATCTATAAACTTATTTGCTGGAATCTCTATTATTTTTTCTATTAGGTTTTTATCCACTAACTCTTTCCTTATTTTTTGTTCTTTTCCACTTCTAAATAATATTCCGTTGTGCTTCTAAAACAACCGCTATTCCATCATCTTCTAAATAATGTATTATATGTTGTATAAATGCATAATCAGCTTTACTTGGTGGTGCTAAGGTATCCCATTCATTCCATCTTTCATCTGTTAATTTTTCAATATCTGTTGGTGGTTCCCATTTTATACTAAATGGTGGATTTGCAACTATATATTTAAACTTTTTTTCAATAAATCCAGGATCTGTTAATGTATCACCTAAATATCCTTTAAAATTTGGTATATTCTCTCTTGCATAATCTATTCCCTCTTGATTTATATCTTGTCCGTATTTAATTACATTATCATCGAATACTGCAAGTAAATTTCCATGTCCACATGTAGGATCATATATTTCTTTTACATCTTCTACTGGAAAGAAACTTTTCAAATATTCTGATAATTCTTTTGTTGTATAAAATATCCCCTTATCTCTGAATCCTTGTCTTATGTTCTTTACACTATAGTCTTCCATTATGTATACCTATTACCTTTTTCTGTTTCTGTATTTTTAAATTTAAAATAAAGCTCATCGTTCGAGAAAAGATAAGTATAACCATCTTCTATTTCTATTTCATCTATTTCCTCTTTTTTATATTTTTGTGATTTTTCTTTATTTTTTAATTCAAATCGTTCTCTACTTAAATCCCTAACTTTATCCAAAAGTATTTGGATTATCCTATAAGCCTCATATAAATTAATCACAAGAATTATTACTATAACCACTAAAACTATAATAATAACTTTTTCCATTTTGCCCCTCCATTAATTAATTTTAGACTCCTACTATTTCAGGCTCTAGTCTTTCACAATATTCTTGTAAAAACTGAATTTTCTCTTCCTCTTTCCCTGGTGTTTCAATAAATTTTTTAGTCCAGGTTAATGCATTTTTTGTTAATTTCTCTAGTCTATTGAGCTTAACTCCTAAAACTATAAGCCACATATGTATTGCTTTATTTAAATCATAAGACTTTAAAAATTCTTGCCACTTTGAAATAGAAATTCCTCGCGCGCACGCGTGCATAGTAGAAGTATTATTTAGTTTATATATATAAGTCTTATTAGTTTTATATGTTTTAGAGAGTCCGTAACTCCTTGATATGACTAGCTTTTCCAGGTGCTACTTCGTCCATTACTTCGTCAATCACATCGTCAACAACATAGTAGTTTACTTCGTCAACTTTACTTTTTTGACGAAGTAAAGTTTCTTGTATCTCTTGTGTTTCAAGCTCTTTTTTGTCTTCGTCAAATTCTACTACATTTCTTTCAACAAAACACTCGTCAATCACATCGTCATTTTTAATTTTTTCAACAATATCATATATTGCATTTTTACTTTTATTTATTCCTTTATTATATGTTATATATCCTTCTTCTATTAATTCATTTCTTGCTCTTCTTAATTGTACTTCTGTAAAATTAAGTCTTTCTTGTAATTCTTTTGATGATGTTTCTATTCCTTCCCAAAAAGTATTATTACAATCTATAAATAATTCTACATATAACATTTTTGCATTATTTGTTAAATTACTTCTCCATACCTTTTCTAATCCATATTTAACTTGCATTCCTATATTCATATATAATCTCCTACTTTTTATATTAATTTATATTTAGTAAACTTATTCTTATTTATTCCTTGTTCTATCTCTATATATCTAAATTCTATTAATTGTTCTTTTGCTTTTCTTAATTTTTCTTTTGTTATTTGTAATCTTTCTTCTATATCTTTATTTGAAATTTCTACTTCATTACATTCATCATATATATGTACATATATATCCGCATATAACATTTTTGCACTTAATGTTAATTTTTCGTTGTTCCAAACTTCCTTTAATTTATTCATTTTTCTTATTTAACCTCTTTTATTGCTTCCATTGTATTTTTCCATTTTTCATCTGCTCTTTGTCTTCTTAATGTTTCTATTACCTTTCTTGCTCTTTCTCTTGCTTCTTCTCTTTGTTCATTAATGTATAAGCAGTAATTTGCATATACAAAACCTCCTAAAAATGCTACTAGTGGTAATACCACATTTATTATAAAATTAAATTCATATGCATATATTTCTTTCATCTTTTGTTCCTCCTAATTGTTTTTTTATTTTTACTATGTTACTATATTAAAAGACTATTTTTATAAGTAGTCTAATAATAAAACCGTGCATAACTCAAACAGTTATGTTCAATTGTAGGAATAGTTAAGTATCTAGTCGCCAAACTTCATTACTTAATTATTCTTTTTTTATTATTGTGTCAAATCATTTTTAATATGTTCTAACACCCATTGCTTAAATGTTTTATTATCTCTTTTTAATATTTTTTGTAGTTCTTCGTGTTGTTCTGTATTTAAGTCTACACGAGTTGCTACTATTTTTTTTCTATATTCTTTCATATACTCTTTTCTGTATCCTGTACTCAACACGTCCTCCTTGTCCGTGCATACATATAATATACTATATTATGCACATACTTGCAATACTTTTTATTAATTTTACACATTTGTAATATAAGCTTATACCACTCTTAACTATTCCTTTTTCAATGTTCTTTTTAAATTCTATAAAATTACTTTATTGTTATAATTGTTTAATAATCATATCTAACCTTCTAAACTTAAATTAGAAAGGAGGTTAGATATGAATAATAATGATATTTCTTTAGAAAAAAGATCACATGATTTAGCTTTGTTATATGTAAGGTCTTTTATTCAAAGAAATCCTAATAATAATAATTTAGATATTATTGGTAATTATATATCTTCATATAATACTTGTTTAAAAGCATTAGAAGATAATCTTTAATTAAGCGTATTACTCCCTTAAAATTGGGGAGTAATTTTATTTCTTTGGTCTATTACTAACTTATATTTATCTAATGGTACAACTATATTAAATATTGCATAATTAGTATCTCTACTTACATTATAAGATACATTATTTATTGTAATATCTTTTAATCTTTCTCCATTTATTGTCATTAATGTATTTTTATTATCAACACATATTAGTTCTATTTTCTTTTCTTTTATATTTTCATTCATTTCTTCATTTATTAAAGTATCAATCTTCATTTTTATTTTATCCCCCTTATTTTTAACCATATATAGGTTATTTATTCTTTTTTGTGTTCTAGTAGTGTAATTTATCGTTTTAATATATAAAATCTCTTAAAATCGATTTTAGCGTGTTTCTTTTTTATCTTTTATTGCTTGTAATTTTATTTTATTATTAATTCTATAAATATCATTTAATAGGTTATCTATATTACCTATATTTGTATCTGTTTCTACCTTTCTTAGATAATCAATTAATCTTAAATCATCATATGAAACTTGAATAATTTCTTCATATTTTTTTAATTTTTGTAATGTTTCTTTTAATTCTGTTTCTAAGGTATCAACCAATATATTTTTTAATATAACTCTATCAAGTTGGTCATATTCTCTAATTTTTCCACTTGAAAATATTTCTTTTATATTCTTACTACATTCTTTTTCTAGTTCACTTTTTCTTTTCATCTTTTGTTCCTTTCTTTTTATTTAAAAGTATATAAACCTTTTGGAAGTTTTACAGTTAAAATTATATTATCTTTATCGATTTCTAATTTTTCTATATCACTATTTTCTATAACTGTATCATTAATTTTTAAAGAATATTTATCATTAATTTCTTCTATAATTGATATTTCTTTTTTCATATTTCCCCCTTGTAATCTTTTTGTTACATATATTTGTTTAATTTATTCATTATGTTATAATATTAAAAGACTATTTTTATAAGTAGTCTAAATTTTAAATAAAGCTACTGTATTCTAAAAATACAGTAAGTTATCGGAATAGTTAAGTGTTAATAGTTTGGTAGACTCTCACTTAATTATTCTTTTTTTATTTATATTTTATAATTTTCTATTTGTTTAACAATCCATTGTGTAATCGTTATTCCTTCTTTTTCTGTAATAAGATACAATTTTTCTTTTACCTCATTAGGCATTTCAATTGTTAATCTTTTTATTGTTTTTCTTCTTTCTTTAAAATACTTTTTAAAATAGTCTTTTCTTTCGTTTTCTAGCAACTGGTTTCCTTTCTCAGCTACTGTAATATCATTATAAATGTTATACGGCAAAATATCAACCCCCTTCCATAACTTTTACATATTTGTAATATAAGTTTATCTACTTACTTCAACTATTCCCTTTTCAATGTACTTTTATTAAAATGTTCTTCTATCAGACTTTCATAATATCCTATATATTATTTAATAAGCCCAGCCTTTCCAATCACTTAAATAATCAAGTAATGTTCTACCTGTTATAAAATGTGACTTTGTACCATAAAACTTTCTAAAATTCCTATCTGCAAACATTGCATTTACTGTATTTTCTGGTCTTACTATGCTTCCATCTTCTTTTTTTACACTTAATAAATCTATTACATCTTCTTTAAAATATATTGCATTTTCTTTTATCTCTTTCATATATACCTCACTACCTTAATTTTTGTTGCGATTTCGCAACTTTTTTACTAATAAAAAAATTCTTTTATTCTCTTTAAATCTATATCTAATAATTCACATATTTTTAATGCTTCTGATATTCTAAATGATGTTTTATTATTCATCTTCTGATTTAAAGTAGAAGTACTTATATTCAATTCTTTTGCTAACATTTCTTGAGTATATCCACTCTTTCGTATCTCTCCCCTTAACTTATAATAATACACTAATATATCTCCCTTTTTTGTTGCGATTCCGCAACATCTATGCTTATATATTAATTTATTAAAAATATAAAATCAATATTATTTTTAATTTTTCTTATTTTTTTCATGTTTTAATGTTTTTATTTGAATTTATGAACTTTTTTTGCTATTGTATAAGTAGAAAGGATTGATATGGCAAATAAAATAGAAAAATTTAAAGATAGATTATCATATGCTCTAAATTTTAGAAAACTTAAGCCAATTGAATTAGCCGAAAAGTCTAAATTATCAAGAGGTACTATGTATCATTATTTAAATGGTACCTATGAGCCAAAACTCGATAAAGTTAAAATGCTTGCAGATATTTTAAATGTTTCTTTTGAATGGTTACTAGGTATTGATGTTCCTATGGACTTTAAAAGTAAAGAATTACAAGAGTGTCATAATATAGATTTAAATAATACTGTTAAGATTCCTGTAATTTCAACTGTACCTGCATCTTTTAGTAGAGCATCTGATTTTATTTATGATGAATATATAGAATATCCTAAATCTTTATTACAATATTCAGATTATGATAAAAGATATATTTCTTTAAAAGTTGATGGTGATAGTATGTATCCTGAACTTTTTGATAAAGATAGTATATTAGTTGATATTCTTTTAGATATCAAAAATGGTGATATAGGTGTTTTTTATTTAAATGGTGATTTTACAGTAAAAAGAATCTATCTTAAAGAAAAATCTATAATATTTAAACCAAGTAATCCTGATTATGCAGAAAAAGAGTACACACATAGAGAATTACATGAAATGGGATACCATAAAATAGGAAAAGTTGTAAAAATAATAGAAAGAAAGTTGTAAAGTGAAACCTCAAAACACTTTACAAGTTATAAAAGTTGTAAAGTAAAACCGTAAAAAGCTTTACAACTTATAAAAGTTGTAAAGTAAAACAATAAAAAGCTTTACAACTTATAAAAGAAAGGACAAATATGAATAGAGAAGATTTTTTTAAGAATTCCCCTAAACCTTTTATTCCAAAAAAGTTACCATTATCAGATGAAGAAAAAAACAAAATAATAGATATTGATATTTATAAATTATTAAATAATGTTAATTATTATTTTGGATTATATATTGGATTATTATGTTCTGTTAATAATCCTGATTTACTAGTTTCTCCTTTATTAAACAAAGAAACCATTTTATCTTCACAACTTGAAGGTACTCATGCAACATTAGAAGATATATTAAATTATAATATAGGTATGGAAATAGAAGGTAAAAAAGATGAAGTTAAAGAGGTTTTTAATTATTCTCGTGCTCTAAATTTTGCACAAAAAAATATGGGAAAAATAGATGAAAATAATAATAAATTGCCTCTTTCTTCTAGACTTATTAAGCAAATGCATAAAATTTTATTAAACAATGTTAGAGGACAGTCAAAATCTCCTGGAGAATATAAGCAAATGCAAAATTATATAGGTACTAGTAATTCTATTACTTTTACACCACTTCCACCTGAATTAACTGAAGAATATATGACTAACTTAGAAAACTATATTCACACTGAAGAAATAGATATATTCATACAATGTGCTATTATGCATGCTCAGTTTGAAATGATTCATCCTTTTCAAGATGGTAATGGTAGAATAGGAAGATTATTAATTCCTTTATTACTTTATTATAAAAATAAGATACCAGTGCCTGCACTTTATATGAGTAGCTTTTTTAATGCTAATAAAGACGAATATATTAAACTATTAAATCAAATTTCATCAAACAATGATTGGAACAGTTGGATAAAATTCTTCTTAGATGGTGTAATATATTCATCAAAAGAAAGTGCTTTAAAAGCTACTAGGTTAAATCAATTGTATATTGAATTTAAAAATGTCATTAACAAAGGACTAAAAAGTTCTCATGGTATAGAGCTTTTAGATTTAATATTTGAAAACCCTGTTATTAATGCTTCATTAGTAACTAAATCTTTAAATATAAATCGCCAAACAGCAAATTCATTGCTTAACAAATTAAAAGCTCTTAATATATTAGAATCTTTTTCAAATAATTCAAGGCGTATAACTTTTTATTGTTCAAAACTTATAAAAGAACTAGATTAGGAGAATAAAATGGCAAAAAAACGTGAAAACGGTCAAGGATCTATCTTTTATCGTAAAGATAGGCAAAGATGGATATATGTTTATAATGTACATGGTAAACAATGCTCTGTTTCTGCTAAAACACAAAGAGAATTATTAAGGAAAAAAGATGAAATAGATAAAAGGATATTAAATTCTGAGTATATTTTTAATGATGATACATCTCTTTTAGAGTTATTAAACTATAATTTAAAAATAAAAAGTGATTTGAACTTAATAAGTGATAATTCATATGGTAGAATAAAAGAAACTATTAAAATATTAGAACCTATTTCATCAAAACCTATACAAAAATTAACTGAAAGTGATGTATTGAATTTTTATAAAGGTTTAACAATTAAATATAGCGATAGCACTATCTCAAAAGTAGTAATTCAATTAAAAAATGCATTCAATCTTGCTATTAAAAAAAATATATTGTATAAAAGTATAGTAGATACTCTTAAAAAACCAAAAAGTGTAAAAACTAAAAAAATAGTTGAAGGATTAACTATTAATGAACAAAGAAAATTACAAGAAGTAATTCATAATTCAAGATATTACCTTATATATTTAATAGCTTTAAATACTGGTATGAGATGTGGAGAGATATTAGCTTTAAATAAAAAGGATATTGATTTTAAAAATAATTTAATTAATATAGATAAAACAATAACCATTGATATTAATAATAAAGCCACAATAGGTTCTACAACTAAAACAAAAAATGGTATAAGAAAAGTTCCTATAATTTCAGAAAAATTAAAAAAGGAATTGAAAGAATATTTGGATAATTGTAATTACGACTTATTATTTTCAAAAGAAGGTCAACCTATAAGAGTTACTGTAATTAATTCAGATTTAAAAAGATTAAATACAAAATATAATATATCACATAATATACATACACATCAGCTCAGACATACATTTGCTACAAGATGTATAGAAAGTGGAATGCCTGCAGTAGTACTTGCAAAATTATTAGGACATAGTGACGTAAGTATTACATTAAATACTTATACTTCTATTTTTGATGAATTTCAAAATAAGAGTTTAGAAAATATGAATATATATTTAAATAGATTATTTAAAACTGACAGTAATATTGACAGTAATCAGAGATAAAACAACTATATTTTGCAAATATATTAAAAATACAATATCAATTATTAACCCTTGATATTTAAACAAAAAGCTTAATAAATCAACGATTCAAAAATACCATATTTCTATTAGCTGTACCAATTATTCCACTATGAGGATAACTCATAGTGGTTTTATTATGCTCTATTTAATAATTCTTTTGTTTATTTTAATAATTTATCTGTTTTTTCTATAACTTTCCAATCTTATTATCTATCTAGACTCTTGATTATTTACTCTTTCTAATAATCTTTCTGTTCTTTGTAATAACTCATCTGTTTCTTTTATAGCTTTTTCGGCTTCAATTAAATCTAATTCTGTTTCTTTTATAACTTTTTCTACATTATTTTTCATAATTATATTTTCTCCTTATACTTTCTTTTCAACTTAACTATCTCTATATTTACATTTTTAGCACTTTTTTCTAAAGTTCTCATACGTTTATTCAATCTTTTTCTAATTTCTAATATTCTTTGCCTTTGCATATTTATATCTACAAGATTTTCTCTCATTTCTTCATATATAACTTTATCTTTGTCTTCCATATATTCCTTTCTTTTCTTCTTAATATATTCCCCAAAGATACTTTCCCCATATCATCATTATACCCATCTTAGTCATATATTTCAACTTAAAAAAACTCCCTATTTCTAGAGAGTTTCTTCTTAATTTTATTATTCTATTTTATGTTATTATTTGTTCTTATTCTCCTATAACATTATTATATATCTCATTAGATATATCTTCTATTGTTCTCATATTTTTATTTTCATCTAAACATTCAATCCTAATCCAATCATTCTTATGTGCAAGTTCTTCTGCCATATTATATGCATCTTCCAAAAATCCTAGATCTTGCTCATGTATATCTTTTTTATCATTTCCATCTATCTTATTTTTTCTATCTTTTATAAGTTTTTGGCTATCTTCAACACTTAAATGTAAATATATTACTTTATCTGGTCTTGGTATTTTGTATAAGTTATATTCAAAATCTTCTTCCCATTTTAAGAATTTTTCTTTTTCTTCTTTATCTTGTATTTTAGCCCCTTGATATATCATATTTGATATTACATATCTATCTATTATTATATAATAATCATCATTATAATATTTTTCTATTTGTTCTTTAAATGTTATATATCTATCTATTGCAAAAAATGTTGATATTATATATGGGTCTTGTTTTTTAGGATCTTTTCCATATTCACCATTCAAATATTTTTTTACAAATATTGATGAATAATTTTCATAATTAGGAAATGTAAATCTTATTACTTTTTTTCCTTCTTTTTCTAATCTTTCAAATAGCTTTTTAGTTTGTGTTTCTTTTCCACATCCATCTGTACTTGATTCTACAATTATAATTTTACCCATAATATTTTTATTCCCCTTTTATATATTTTTTTTCTTCATTTTTTCTTCCATTTAACATTTCAGGATCAAAGTTTTTTATTCTTATATTATTAGTATAAAGTTCAATTCCTTCTGCTTCTAACACTTTCATTATTTCAAAATTTATTCTTTCTTTTACTACCAAGAACCTTGGTTTTTTAGCTTCATCAATATAACAATTTATTGTTATTTTCATACCTTCTTTTGCTATTTCTTCAAATTTTATAGCAATTGTTTCTGTTAAAACCTTTTCATTATTTTCTAAAAATAATCTTACTTTATCCATTACTCTTCTAACTTTTTCAATCTTTATACCATATGATATATATATTGGAAGATTAAATCTTCTATTATCTATTTCACTTATATTTGTTACACATTCTGTTGTTATTTTTAAATTAGGCACATTTATAACAGAATTATCATCTGTTCTTATTTTTATAGTTCTTAATGTTATATTTTCTACAACTCCACTATATGATTCTCCTTCAATTATATCACCTATTTTAAAAGGTTTTTCTGTCATTATTGTTGCTCCAGAGATTATACTTTTTAAGAAATCCTGAAGCGACAAGCTTATAAACGCTGTACTTATACCAAGTCCTGCAACAACCCCATTTATATTATATCCAAACTCTGCAAGTACTATTACACCACCTATGAAATATGTAATTGCGACAAATACACTATATATAAAATTAATTATAGGTGCACTTCTATCTGAAGAACTATCACCTTTTTGACTCATAACTTTTGATACTATACCTTCTGGTTTTACTAATATTGCTATAAGTCTTGTTATTGTTATAATTGTTACAACCCTAAAAAATTTAGTAAACTTATCTATAAAATTTACATCTTTAAACCATATTAGAAATAACAAATATACCCCTAATATTATTATATAATTTTGCACAAATTTCATATTTCTTTTAGTTGTCTCATTTTCTTTTACATTAAATGATTTAAGTACAAAACTTGTTATAGAATTTACTATTTTTTTTCTAAAAAGCATGGAAAATAGAATTACTAATGTTAGTAATTCATTACTAAAAATACCTTTAATTTTTTCATACTGAACTGTTAATCCATAAATAAAATCTAGCATTCTATTTTCCTCTCTTTTATTATTATATCCTTATATTTATAATTTAGATATATATACATATTTTTTGTATTAATTTTATTATATTTAAAAATTATAAAAATTAATGTCCTTCTGCAAGTTCTTTCTTTATTGTAACTTTTACTACATTACCTGTATCTACTATCTGTCCTGGAACTGGATCTTGTATCATAACAACTCCTTCTGTTCCATCAAAACTTACATTAAGTCCCTTAGAATTTAATATATTAATAACTTCTTCTCTTGTCTTTTTCTTTAAATCTGGAACTTCTACTTGTTTAATACTTTCAGAATCATCAGTATTTAGATATATCTTACCTGATTTATATATTATTGTTCCTGCTCTTGGCAATTGTTTTATAACCTTACTATCTGGATTCTTAGAGTTTAAAACCACATTTATTCCTTCTGCTTTTACAATATCATTTACTTCTTTTACTGTTTTTCCTACAAAATCTTTTGTTTTTATTTCATTAGCATTTGCTTCTGTTTTTTCTGTATTTGTTACTAATTTTGTATTTGTAAATATATCTTTTAATATTTGTGATACAACAGGTGCTGCAACT
>ERZ773022.2214-NODE-2214-length-11971-cov-5.923212_pt1 | contig 11971 bp, 4 predicted proteins | sample MGYA00580839_ERZ773022 | MGnify/ENA primary metagenome ERZ773022 (study PRJEB29015, sample SAMEA2738020) | human oral metagenome | biome: human oral; feature: human-associated habitat; material: dental | place: China | collected 2044 ... | reverse complement strand
TCCTTAGCAATCTCCGAATTACTCCTTAGCAATCTCCGAATTACTCCTTAGCAATTTCCGAATTACTCCTTAGCGATTTTTCAATTACTATTGATATAAAAGAAAGTATTTATTTTATTACTTAAAATATAATTATTATCTTTGCTCCGTAAATAATTAATAAGCTCTTCGTTAGCTAATCCCCCCGGCTGCGAAAGGGTCGAATTAATGGGGGTTAAATTTAATTTTATATGGCAAACAAACCGTTGCAATTTGTCCTTACTGAACGTAAGTTGACAGTAGGCAAACACGCCGGTGAGGTCGTACAAATAGCTGTTCCTACGGGCAGACATCGTATAGACTTCCGCAATTTCTGCGAACGTGTGTCGCAGTCGACTACTTTCAACGAACAGGAAGTATCGGCAATTCTGAACTATGCCATTAAGATTGCCCGCGAAATCGTGGCAAACGGCGACATAGTGGAATTTGGCGACATGGGTACATTTACCCCTTCGTTCAAGAGCAAGGCAGTTTCGAAAGGAGAACAGTTCAACACGAATGTTCACATCGAGAAGCCTGTCGTACAATTCAATCCTTCGAGGAAGTACTTCACGCTTACCGATGTCTCGTACGAACGGGTAAAGGCTCCTGAAAAGAAGAAGAAGTAAAAACGACGATGAGGAAACGATTTCGTCATCGTCGATATGTCTGCGAAGCGGCTGTGCGATAGTCATAGTCGCTTTGCTGTTTATAAGGCTCAATTTCACCATTAATGTTTACAAAAAAACAAAAGTAGAGTCGCCTGCAACGGCAGACAACTCCACTTTCAACCAACCTATTTTTGCTCGATTATCAACTTCTCGATTACGACCCTATCGCCCGAAACGATACGCACTAAGTAGTTGCCCGCAGCAAGCGAAGAGACATCGAGAGTGATACCGCTTTCGCCCGCAGCGATTCGATAGCGACCGACTACCCTACCGAGCATATCGGCTATCTGCACGTCGGCACCGTCGGTACGACCATCGATGGCGATAGTCACGAAGTCGTCGGCAGGATTTGGGTAAACAATTACTTTATAATCGACGCTCTCCACATCGACAGCGGCAAGCGTAGTGAATCGCAACGTATCGCCGTTGGTAGTCGGGTATGTACTTGTAACGGCATAGGCATAGAACTCGTATTCGGTATTCTGACCCAGACCGTTCAGGTTACTGTCGGTGGTCTGCGTCCATACTACTTCGCCCACCTTCTTGTACTTCCAGCCCTGCTCTACTATAGGCTCCGTACCTGCGGCAACAGTCTTACGCAGCGTGGCTGCATACATACCTATAGCCGTAGCGTCCAATGTAGTCACCTTCGGCGGCGTGTGAGCAAGAGTAGTGAAGCTCAGTATATCGCCTTTGTAGCCTGCGGCGTTAAGACCGGTGGTAGCGTATGCGTAGAACTCATACTTGGTATTCGGCTCCAACGATGTAAGCCTACCTGTCGTCGATACCAACCAAGTAGCGTCGGTCGCTTTACGCCACTTCCAGCCTTCCGACAATACGGCTTCCGACGGGTCGGCGGTTATAGTCTTGTGTAGAGTAGCTCCCGTATGAGTAATATCGGTAGCCGCCTCGGTAGTAACCGTCGGGTGTACTACAGGTGCACCCGTGGTAGTGAAACTCAAGGTAGCTCCATTGTAGACAGTACCGTTTGCTTCGGCATAAGCGTAAAACAGATAGGTAGTGCGTGGCGAAAGCCCTGTAACGACACTGTCGAGCGTACGTTTCCAAGTTGCACTTGCGGTATCGGCTTTGTAGAAAAAGCCTTGTGCGTCGATAAGAAAACTTCCCTCTTTTGCCGTCATATGCAGCGTAGCTGTATTGTCGCCGATATTGTCGGCAGGCAATGTTACTACAGTCGGCGGGTCGTATACTATCTTCTTCAATACGATATTATCGAGATACAAATCATTATCGGCGTTAGATACCGTTGATTCGGCATAGAAAGCTATCTTTACCACTCCCGAATATTGCGATAGGTCTATCGAGAACGGAGTAGGTATATTGTTGACCACATTAAGAGAATAGGTATCGGTACTGTCGCTACCCCATACTACGGAGTTGGCTTTAGTCCACGTAGCACCGTCGTCGGTAGAGACTATCACCATGAATTTATCGTCGTTTTTAATATTTTCTACCGCAGCAGAGCTATTCTTTTTGGTAAACGACAAATCGAATTCGAGAGTGCTATTTGCCTCCAATCGTATCGACGGCGTTACCAACCAACCATAGGTGCTACTGCCGAAGATATTTATCTTGGCTTTGCCGCCTGTATTCATTCCGTATGTACTTTCGTCGTATTTCCATATTCCTGAGAAATAAGATGATGTTTTTACATCTTTCAATACTGCTCCGCCGAATACATCAGACACTTTCTGGTCGTACCGTGCCCAGCATCTCGGCGGGAAGGTAGCGGCAGGAGTCTTCGTGAAGTCTTCAGAGAAAGGCAATGTAGTAATACCACACTGGGTATAGAAAATCGACTCGCTTGTAAAGGCACTCTCCGACGATATTGCCGTACAGAGCGATTTCACTCGTACCAGATACTGAGTAGATGCTTTCAAATGCTTCAACGTATAACGTGTGGTCGATATGCTGTCGATTGTTGTCCACTCGCCGGCAGCTCTTGTTTTGTATTCCAATGTCCAGCGTGTCTCGGTGCCGCCCGCATTCCACGATACTACTGCCGAATCGGTCGAAATAATAGCTTCCTCTACGGAGAGTCTTATCGGTCTGCGGCAGGCAGGCAAGCGGTGGATGTCCAAGTCGTCCATCTCGTAACCCGAAGAGCCTGTCGTGTTGGGTATCAGACGGAATGCTATATACCGATGAGTAGACGGAGCAGCCGCAAGCGATACGTCGTACGTATGCGGTAGGTTGTCTGTGGAAGCAATATTATCCATAGCGACGAAAGTAGCGGAATCCGATGGGTCGGACATCACTCCAACTATAAAGGGAGCACTCTTTTTGTCTGTACGAGTGAGAGTAAACGATACTTCGAGCGTATCGAGAGCCACTCCAAACTTAGGTGTAACCACAAGATTATGGCTTTTGTTGAGATAAGAATTATTGGTCTTGAACACCAAACTATCTTTCACCACTTCGGGGTATATTTTCGTAGGCCATCCTCCTTTGTACGACAATACCTTAGTCCAGCAACTCGGCAGATTGCCGTTGGTCGCCATAGGCGAGGCAAAATCTACCGTCCAAGGAAGAGACGTTATCTCTTGGCAAACGGTACGGAACGTTATTGGCTCCAGACTCCACTCGCTCGAATCGGTCGGGCTACACTTAGTCCTCACCCAGAAGCGATATTCGGTGTCTGGAGTCAGTCCCGATACGGTAATGCTATCGGTAGTAATGGTAGTAGGTGTAAGTGCATCGGGATTTGCCGACGGGTCGTCGGTATAGACATACTGCCAAGTATTAGCCGAAGCCTCGTGTTTGAACGATATATCGGCTGCATCGTGTTTGATATTCGACACTTTGAGATTGGTAGCAGGCATGCAGGTAGGAGCAGGCGATACCTCTATATCGTCGACCCAATAGTAGTAGTCGTAAGACTCTACAGTTGTCGGTTTGTATCCGCTGCGGAAAGCGATATAGCGGTTTACTCCGCCGTTGTCGGAAACGCCGGTAAAAAACACTTGCTTCGGCGACATCGCCTTATACCTGCTGTCGTCGAAAGAGGCGACTGCAACAAATGTCGACGTATCGTTGGGGTCAGACATGTAGCCTACCTTGAAGACACCACATTTGAGGTGCTCTCTATTGAGTTTAAATTTCAGTTGAAGGGTATTCAATGGTACACTCATCACGGGGAGAATTACAAACTGAGGTTGCCTATGGGCAAACGCCATTGCCTTCGACGGCACTCCGAATGTCGTTTTACTTGCCACTACAGATGGGAACTTCGTGATACTGCCACCGATAATCCTTGTCCAGCAGTTGGGAATAGACTCCACAGGCGTACCCTCGAAATTCTCCGACACAGTCGATACGGAAGTACAAAGAGTTTTATGCAAAAACGGAGTGCCAAACGTACTCTCTTCGGTCGGGCTGCAAACGGCTTTCACTCTAAAAGCATATTGTGTACCTGCTTCGAGCCCGGCGATAGTGGCTTCTGGTGTAGCAGTAACGTTAGGCGAGAATGTAGTCCAAGCGCTCTCGGAGGCTTTGCGGTATTGTACTGTCCATTCCGTTTCGGAGCCGCCTGCCGTCCAAGCTATCTTTACCGAATTGTGTGTGGAATCGATAGCCCTAAGCGACGAAGGCGTCGGGCAGTTGGTATTTATATTTTCGCTATAACCGAAAGCTACTACCGGAAGGTCGTTGTCGATAGCAGTCGAGTAACCCAAACCGACTCCATTGTTTAAAATACGTCCGCCGGCAGTGTAGACATCCGAAAACTGACGAGAATCGCTACCCCACACTGCCGCACATTTTTTTCTATGCGACGGCTTATAATAATAATACGCTACTACTGCCCCATCTGCATTAACGTCAGACGAAGCAGTAACCGTTATCAGAAGATTACCTCCATTGTATTGATACGGATTCGACGAGAAGTCGAACACCAACTCTCGGTCGTTCCCAACAACATTGTTAGGTGTAAATGTGTCTGTTATAGCTATTTGCGGCGAGTTCAAATCGACATCGTACCAAACATAAGTACCAACGCCCGCAGTATCAAACTTCAATTTTTCCTGCCCCACTTCGGTGATATGGATTTTCATCGTACTCGAATACACTTCGGAATGGTACCAACTTTCGTTGTAAAACTTAAATTTGACCGAAGTAATCAACTTGCCTACGAGTGGCTGCAGGTCGGAGGCGGGGTAGACCAGCTGCGAAGCCGAGTTGTTGTAAACCCACAATGTAGGAGCATTTTGAGTATTAAAACCATCGTATTTATTACTCGAAGGCGGATTTTGATAGTTGCCTACGTAGTGATAAGTTTGTGCCTGCAGAAGCCCCAAAGCCCCAAGCACAAAAAACAAACAGAATATTATTCTTCTCATTTTTATGAATATGTTACTTTAATTTATTGGTAAAAAAACTCCGCAAAAGTAGTGCCTGGCAATACCGCAGGCAATACTCATAAGTAGTGATTTTTTATTGCCGATTTAACAGATAAATATTATAGTTTTTCCTCGATAAAATTACTATGTCGCAACTATACTTCTCGGTTCTATTTTTTACACATAAAAAACTAACGACAAATCATCACCACCGATATAAGTTCAAGATAAAAATAAAAGTGGAGTCGCCTGCAACGGCAGACAACTCCACTTTCGATAAATCTATTTTTGCTCGATTATCAACTTCTCTATTACGACCCTATCGTCCGAAACGATACGAACTAAGTAGTTGCCCGCAGCAAGCGAAGAGACATCGAGTGAGATAACGCTTTCGCCCGCTGCGATGCGATAACGACCCACTACTCTACCGAGCATATCCGATATCTGCACGTCGGCACCGTCGGTACGACCATCGATGGCGATAGTCACGAAGTCGTCGGCAGGATTTGGGTAAACAATTACTTTATAATCGACGCTCTCCACATCGACAGCGGCAAGCGTAGTGAATCGCAACGTTTCGCCCTTAGTCATCGGGTAAGTATTCGTTACGGCGTACGCATAGAACTCGTATTCGGTATTCTGACCCAGACCGTTCAGGTTACCGTCGGTAGTCTGTGTCCATACCACCTCGCCAACTTTCTTGTACTTCCAGCCCTGCTCTACTATAGGCTCGGTGCCGGCAGTAACGGTCTTACGCAGCGTAGCGACATACATACCGATAGCCGTTGCGTCTAATGTAGTTACCGTCGGCGGCGTGTGAGCAAGAGTGGTGAAGGTCAGAGTAGCGCCATTGTAGCCGTCGGCGTTAATATCTGTTTTAGCGTATGCGTAGAACTCGTACTTGGTATTCTGCTCCAACGATGTAAGCCTACCGGTCGGCGACACAAGCCAAGTAGCGTCGGTAGCCTTACGCCACTTCCATCCTCTACCTTTTACGGGTTCCGACGGATCGTCTGTTACCGTCATATGCAGGGTTGCTTCCGTCTGAGTAATATCGGTAGCTGCCTCGGTAGTAACCGTCGGGTGTACTACAGGATTACCCGTAGTGGTGAAGGTTAGGGTAGCTCCTCGGTAAACCGAGTCTTTGACTTGGGCAAATGCATAGTACAGATAAGTAGTGTGTGGCGATAGCCCTGTAATTACGCTATCGGTCGTTTGTCTCCACAGAGCACTTGTGGTATCGGCTTTGTAGAAAAAGCCCTCTTCGTCGATAAGATAGCTACCCTCCGTTACCTTTTTATGCAGCGTAGCAGTATTATGGGCAATGCTATCGGCAGGCAGTGTTACTACTGTCGGCGGATCGTTTACTATACTTTTTACTTCAATATTATCGAGATAAAGGTCGTTATTTCCATTGTCGGCTACCGTAGATTCTACATAGAAGGCTATCTTTACTACTCCCGAATATTTCGATAGGTCTATCTGGAAATGATTTACTCCATTGGTAATATCGTTCAGCACATAATCTCCTGTACTGTCATTACTCCAAATAGTAGCATTCTTTCTTTCCCAAGTAGCGCCTCCATTATCAGAGACTATTACAATAAACTTATCGTCGGCTCTGGTGCCTGTGGCACGATTAGGACTTCTATAACTTGTAAATGAAACATCGAAATCCAAGAAACTATTCCTTTCCAACAGTATCGGTGGCGTTACCAACCATCCACGAACGTTATAACCCCATATCGATGTTCTTGCCTTACCCCCCGAGTTCATACCGTAAGTATTATCGCTATACCACCAGTCTCTTGTATTGTTATTCGACAATGAGTAGCCTGCAAATGCCAAATCAATATCCATATAACATATACTCCAACATTTGTTACGCGGAAATTTCCTATCAGAGAGCCCTGTAAAGTTTTCGTAAAAAGGCAATATTTCAGCCACACATGGAGTCAGAAACTTCGATATCAACGAGAAAGTGCTTTCAGAAGAGCTATCGCTACATAGTGCTTTGACTCTTATTTGATACTTAGTCGTAGCCGATAAACCTTTGATAGTATATGGATTGGTCGATATACTATCCAATACTATCCATTCCGTTGACGTATCAGGTCTGTATTGGATAGTCCAAAGTGTTTCCGCCCCACCTGCTGTCCACGAAACAGTTACCGAGTCTGAAGTAAGAACAATTGCTTTTACATCTGTCGGTCTTGCACAAGACGAAAGTACGTGAATGTCCACGTCGTCCATCTCGTAGCCAGAAGAGCCTGTCGTGTCGGGTATCAGACGGAATGCTATATACCGATGAGTAGCCGGAGCAGCTGCAAACGATACATCGTAAATACGATCAAGTCCATCAGGAGGTAATACATTTCCCATAGTAATAAACGTAGAGGTATCAGACGGGTCAGACATCACTCCTACTATAAAGGGAGCACTATGGGAATCCGTAAGAGCAAGAGTAAACGATATTCCAAGCGTATTGAGAGGCATATCGAACTTAGGCGTAACAACGAGGTTTTGGTCTTTATTCAAAACCCAATTATTTGTTTTAAATGCCAACTTACCGTTTACTACTTCGGGATATAGTTTTTGACCTTGGTACGACAACACCTTAGTCCAGCAGCTCGGCAGATTGCCGTTGTATGCCTGGGACGAAGAGAAATCTTCCTGCAAAGGAACAGATGTTATATTTTGGCAAATGGTACGGAACGTTACAGGCTCCAGACTCCACTCGCTCGAGTCGGTCGAGCTACACTTAGTTCTTACCCAAAGGCGATATTCGGTATTGGGAGTCAGCCCCGATACGGTAATGCTATCGAAAGTAATGGTAGTAGGTGTAAGTGAATCGGGACTTACCGACGGGTCGTCGGTATAGACATACTGCCAAGTATTAGCCGAAGACTCGTGTTTGAACGATATATCGGCAGAGTCTGGTTTGATATTCGACACTTTGAGATTGGTTGTCGGCATACAGGTAGGAGCAGGCGATACCTCTAAGTCGTCGACCCAATAGTAGTAGTCGTAACTACTTGTTATCTCAGGATTATTTCCACAACGGAAAGCAATATAACGGTTTGCTCCACTATTGTCGGCAACACCGGTAAAAAACACCTGCTTGGGCAACATTTCCTTATACTTGCTGTCGTCGAAAGAGGCGACGGCAACAAACGTCGACGTATCGTTCGGATCAGACATATAGCCGACCTTGAAGACACCGCTTTCCACAGACTCTCTGTTTAGTTTGAATTTGAGTTGCAAGGTACTCAGTGGTACATTCATTGCAGGGAGTATAAGATACTGAAGACGCTTATGGGTAAAGGCCATTGCGTTCGATGGTACTCCTTTGTCTGTTTTATTTGCCACCACTGAAGGAAACGTAGTTATACTACCGCCGATAATCCTTATCCAACAGTCGGGAATAGATTCCACAGGCGTACTTTCAAAGTTTTCCGACACAGCCGCAACGGAAGCACAAAGAGTCCTATGCACCAAGACAGTGCTGAAAGTGCTCTGCTCGCTAACGCTGCAAACGGCTTTGACCCTAAAAACATATTGCGTACTCGCTTCGAGTCCTGAGATAATAGCTTCTGGTGTAGCGGTAACGTTAGGTGATAGGTTAGTCCAAGAGGTCGTAGAGGCTTTGCGGTACTGTACAGCCCATTCCGTTTCGGAGCCGCCTGCCGTCCAAGCTATCTTTACCGAATTGAGTGTGGTATTGATAGCCCTAAGCGACGAAGGCGTCGGGCAATTGGGATTCACATCGTCACGATAACCGAAAGCAGCTATCGGGAGATAGTTGTCGATAGCAGTCGAGTAACCCAAACCGACTCCATTATTTAAAATACGTCCGCCGGCAGTGTATACATCAGAAAACTGAAGAGAATCGCTTCCCCACACTGCCACACATTGTTTTCCGTGTAGCGGACGATAATAATAATTCTTCACCTTACCTCCTCCTGCAACCGCAGATGCCGAATCAACAACTGTTATCAGTAGATTCCCTCCGTTGTATAGATATGGATTCGACGAAAAGTCGAACTCCATCTCTTCGTCGTCAGAAATAAAATCTGAAGGTGTCACTGTGTAAGTTATGGTCGCTTGCGGCGAAGTAAGGTCTACATCGTACCAGACATAAGCATTGAGACTTACAGAATCGTATTTCAACTTCTCCTGGCCGACTTCGGTGATATAGATTTTTACTTTACTCGAATATTCATCATTAGAGCGCCAATTCTTGTTATAAAACTTAAACTTGACCGAAGTAATCAACTTGCCTATGAGCGGATAAAGGTCAGAGACAGAATATACCAGCTGCGAAGCCGAGTTGCTGTAAGTCCACAATGTAGGAGCATTTTGAGTATTAAGTCCACTGTATCTATTAGTATCAGATGGGGTTTCATAGTTACCTACATAGTGATAAGTTTGTGCCTGCAGAAGCCCCAAAGCCCCAAGCACAAAGAAGAAACAGAATACAATTTTTCTCATTTTTGTAAATTTATTATTTAAGTATATTAGTCTAAAAAAACTCTGTAAAAGTAGTATCTCTCCTTATCGCTGGCAATACTCATAAGCAGTGATTTTTTATTGCCGATTAACAGATAAGCATTATAGCTTTTTCTCGATAAATTTACTACGCCACAAAGATAATCAAAAATAATATTTTAGCACAGTTTCCCCTATGAAAAAAATTTTTTCGATATAGTCACTATTCACATTGATATTATTTATTACTTTTGCCACCGATAATAATCAATACTAAAAAACATATTAAATTAAAATGAAATCTGATATTCAAATAGCAAGAGAGACACCTCTGAAGAAAATAACGGAAGTAGCATCTTCCATCGGTATTTCGAGCGACGACCTGCACACTTACGGTCATTATATGGCAAAAGTACCAGTTACGCTGTTCGACAACGAAAAGATAAAAAAGAGTAATCTTATACTCGTTACCGCTATCACCCCCACTAAGGCAGGTATCGGTAAAACAACCGTATCCATCGGTTTGGCTCTGGGTCTGAACCGTATAGGTAAAAAAGCAATCGTGGCTCTACGCGAGCCCTCGCTCGGACCCGTCTTCGGTATGAAGGGCGGTGCTGCCGGCGGCGGTTATTCGCAGGTATTACCAATGGAAAACATCAACCTACACTTCACAGGCGATTTCCACGCCATTACTTCGGCACACAATACCATTTCGGCACTGTTGGATAATTATATTTATCAATCCGATTCGCCAAAAAGGCTGAAGGAAGTGGTATGGAAGCGTGTCCTCGACGTAAACGACCGCAACCTCCGCTACGTTGTAACGGGGTTAAACGGAGCCACTAACGGTGTTACACAAGAGTCGGGCTTCGACATCACGCCTGCCTCGGAGCTAATGGCTATACTATGTCTGGCAGAGAACCTCGAAGACCTGCGTCGCCGTATAGAAAACATAACTCTGGCATATACCACAGAAGGTGAGCCGTTTACAGTCAAAGACCTCGGCATAGCAGGAGCCATAACGGTGTTGCTCAAAGACGCCGTCAATCCTAACCTCGTACAGACCACCGAAAATACGGCAGCTTTCGTACACGGAGGACCGTTCGCCAACATCGCCCACGGCTGCAACTCGCTACTGGCTACCAAGATGGCAATGTCGCACGGCGAATATGCTATCACGGAGGCAGGGTTCGGAGCCGACCTCGGAGCCGAAAAGTTCTTCGATATCGTATGCCGCAAAAGTGGATTACAACCCAAAGCTACCGTCGTAGTAGCTACTGCACAAGGACTTAAGATGCACGGCGACACACCGATAGACAAGATAAAAGAGGAAGATATCGAAGGTCTCACCAAGGGACTGGCTAATCTGCAAAAACATATCGACAACCTCAGCAAGTTCGGACAGACAATAGTCGTAGCATTCAACCGTTTCCCGACAGATACCGACAGAGAGATAGAGCTCGTACGTAAATACTGCTCCGACCGCGGAATACGTTTCGCCATCAACGAAGCATTCGCCGAAGGCGGCAAAGGAGCTGAGGCTCTGGCACGCCAGCTTGTCGATGCAGTAGAGAAAGAGCCTTCTAAACCGCTGACATTCGCATACGAAGACAACGACTCGGTGAAGGTAAAAATCGAAAAGATAGCTATGAACATATACGGTGCTCGCGACGTGGTCTTCGGCGACAAAGCCATCAAGGTACTGAACAAAATCAAAGGCACTCAACTCGACCATCTACCCGTATGTATCGCCAAGACACAATTTTCGTTCTCGGCAGACCCAAAAGCATACGGCGTTGCCTCAGGCTTCAGATTTAAGGTAACGGATTTGGTCGTAAATAGCGGAGCCGAATTTGTGGTGGCTATCGCAGGCGAGATAATGCGTATGCCGGGGCTGCCCAAAAACCCACAGGCACGCTATATCGACATAGTCGACGGACAGATAGAGGGGCTCAGTTAAGAGAGAATCCACACACACAAAGCAAAAGGCTGCCTTTCTTCGACAGAGGGCAGCTTTTTTGTTGGCTTTCAAGAGATTAATAAGTTATAAAATGTAGCGGGTAATGATTTTGCTACCTATACCTAACAGTAACACACAAAGTTTTGCATAACTTAAATAACCTATTATAAAGATAACATTATCAATGGAGAAAATTTCGTCTTTCTTTTCTAATATTTATTCGTTCAGATAACAGCTTTAATTCTTTATATCTTATTTACTTGTGAAGAATGCTTTTCGTTTTTTAGTTTTGCCATCTCCGGTGTTCCTCTCCATATTCACTTTTAAGTTTTGCATAGGAATCGGTTGTTCGTTGTCAACGGCAAAGGTAACTCTAGGCTCTGTCCTGTCCTGAGAAAGGTTGACAGAAAAAAACAGGACAAAAATGACAAAAGCAGACAGAGTAAAGCGGTCGGCAGATTTGCCGACTGCTCCTT
>ERZ773022.2213-NODE-2213-length-11982-cov-9.510355_pt1 | contig 11982 bp, 9 predicted proteins | sample MGYA00580839_ERZ773022 | MGnify/ENA primary metagenome ERZ773022 (study PRJEB29015, sample SAMEA2738020) | human oral metagenome | biome: human oral; feature: human-associated habitat; material: dental | place: China | collected 2044 ... | reverse complement strand
TACGCCAAAGGGCACACTTGGGCGCGTATTACAGCTTTGGTCTTAAGTAGTATTGGTACTGCATTCGGTGTGATTGCCCTGATCATGATCCTCATGGGTGCCGGCACAGGGTCGGTAAGTTATTCCCCGTATTCTACGATGAACGACCCTGTGTCAATTGGTATGACAATCTTCTCCACGGTTTTGCAGGGTGCCATTATCGTGTTCATGGTGCTGCGTGATGCTACGCAGTATACCGCTCAGAGCCGCATCTGGCGTATGTACCAGCAGAATCAGAGTGGCGTAAATCCCTACCAGCAGCAGGGGAACCAACCCTATAACCATTAGGGTATATGCTTCGATAAGAATATAAGCATATAGCAGGGGGCAGCGATACAGTCTGTATTCGCCGCCCCCTTATGCATACGCAGAAGTTTGAGATTTAGGCGCCCCTACTCGGCTGCCTCGTTCTTGGCTTTGGAACGGCCGCGCAGGTATTCAAAAGTCACGGGCAGAACCGAAACCAACACAATAATGACCGCAAGCATCTCAATATTATTGTGGATGAACTCGACACCACCCAACAGCACGCCTGCCATGCCAATAGAACCAATCCACAGGACGGCACCCAGGATGTTCCAGAGGTTGAACCTGCGGCGTGGATACGAAGAAATACCCGCCGCCAGCGAAACAAAGGTACGAACGATCGGTACGAAGCGACCTACAACAAGCGCGAAACCGCCTCGTTTAGCAAAAAATTCTTCCGCGGCGTGCAGGTTCTTGGTGCTCAGGATTTTTGCATCGTCTTTGAAAAGATTACGGCCATAGCGGGCACCCAGCTGATACCCGACCTCGCCGCCAGCTACCGCTGCAATGATAAGAACCGGGAACACTAACCAGAGTGGCAGATTCAGGCGGTCGTGGAGCATACCCAGAGCGAAGATCAAAGAGTCGCCCGGAAGCACTGGAAACAGCACGCCCGATTCGATAAAAACGATGATGGCCGAAACCACCAGAACCCACGGACCGGTGCTGATCAGCACATCTTCAAGCTTGAAACCGAGGAGCCCCAACGGCAGATGGGCAAGAAGTACGGGGATAAAAAAAGCCATAGAAAAATCCTGAAGTAGTCGAACACAAGGCACGCGCGGTGCTTGCACACAATCCTATGCGGTCTGCCTGAGAGACCACTAAGGCAAAAATATGTGGAAGCTATGAAGTGTCTCGCAATATTCTACCGGGATTCTTTGTGAGAAACGATTAAGAGTGTGAACCTGCCGCATGAGCCTGGCTAACTGATGGAATCATGGCGTTTATGCCCGATGAGGAATATAAGGATGGTGAAGCCCGTGCCCATATATTCCACGACCGTGATAGTATTCCCAAACCTGCATGCACGAGGTAACTGTACAGCATGTGCGGAGCCTTGAAATCTGCCATGATGGGAGAAACCCCTCACAAAGGAACCCCATGCCAACACTCCATGAAAACGCCCAAGCCCTGCTCAGAAAGCTCACCGCAAACCCGAATGCGAGCTTTCACCCCGGGCAGTTCGAGGCTATCGAGGCGCTTGTCACCGACCGCCGCCGCACCCTCGTGGTACAGCGTACAGGCTGGGGAAAATCTGCCGTGTATTTTATTTCGACGCTTCTGATGCGCGCCCAAGGTTCCGGGGTTGCCCTCATTATCTCCCCGCTGCTTTCGCTCATGCGAGACCAGGTGCAGGCAGCCGAACGCGCCGGGGTTCGTGCCGCTATGGTGAACTCCGCTAACGTGACCGAATGGGAGGCAATACGCGCCCGCCTTGATGCAAACGAGCTGGACGTTCTCCTCATTGGACCCGAACGACTCAATAACCCCGCGTTTCGTGAAGAATGGATGCCTTATCTGCAGCCGCAGCTCGGCCTTCTGGTGGTCGATGAAGCGCACTGTATATCCGATTGGGGGCACGATTTTCGCCCCGATTACCGGCGTATCGGGGCGCTTATTCGTGAACTTGATACGAACGTTCCCGTACTCGCGACAACCGCAACCGCGAACGAACGTGTAAGCCTCGATATTGCTGAACAGCTTGCCGCAGGTGCCAACCCCGAGGATGTTGTGGTGCTGCGCGGTTCGCTCACCCGCGATTCGCTAAGGCTGGGCGTGCTGCAGCTGCCCGACGAAGCGCAGCGTCTAGGCTGGCTGGTTGAACACCTTGATACGCTGCCGGGCTCAGGAATTATCTATACCCTGACGGTATCCGCCGCCGAAGACACCGCACGACTGCTGCAAACCGCCGGGCACAAGGTTCTTGCGTACACCGGAAAAACCGATCCGGATGAACGCCGCGAAGCCGAAGAAGCCCTCAAAGCCAACCGGGTTAAGGCGCTTGTTGCCACGAGTGCCCTCGGTATGGGTTTCGATAAACCGGATCTGGGGTTTGTGGTGCATCTTGGGGCACCTTCTTCGGCGGTGAGCTACTACCAGCAGGTGGGTCGTGCCGGTCGCGGCACCGACCATGCGGATGTACTTCTGCTGCCGGGGCGTGAAGACCGCGCAATCTGGGAGTACTTTGCGACCGCATCCATGCCCGACGAACAGAACGCCTACGCCGTGTGTGATGCGCTGGCGGATGAGCCCGATGGGCTGTCTATACCCGCGCTGGAGGCACGTGTACAGTTACGCCGAAGCACCTTAGAGCTTCTGCTCAAAGTACTCGATGTTGAGGATGCGGTGCGCAAGATCGGCTCACGCTGGTACTCCACAGGTGCTCCCTGGAGCTACGATGCGCCACGATACCGTGCCGTGGCGCAGGCGCGCGTTCGGGAGCAAGAGGCCATGCTCGCCTACGAGAGTACCGAAGGGTGCCGCATGGTCCTTCTGGCACGCGAGCTGGACGATACCACGGCGGCTCCGTGCGGAAAATGCGATAGGTGCGCGGGCCCCTGGTACCCCGAACAGGTCTCTGAGCGCGCCGTGCAGCAGGCTCAAGGAACCCTCAACGCGGTTGGCGTAGAAATAGCCCCGCGCGGCATGTGGCCTACCGGGCTGCAGGAGCTTGCGGGGGAGAACGCGCCGAAGGGTAAGATTCCGGTGTCAGAGCGCGCCGAACCGGGTTACGCGCTGGCACGCCTCAGCGATGTGGGGTGGGGCAGCCGTGTGCGTGAACTTTTGGCAACCGACGAATCCGGGGAACCTCTCGATACGCCCGTTCCCCAAGCCCTCGGGCAGGCCTGCGTGCGGGTTCTTGCGGCATGGGACTGGGGTGAAACCGGGCGCCCCGAAACCGTACTCACGGTACCGTCTCCGGTGCGTCCCACGTTAGCGCGCTCGTTGGGGGAGGGGCTGGCCCATGTCGGAAAACTTGTGTATTTGGGCGAGGCTGAGCTGGCTGCCGAACCGCGTTTCTTCGGCGGTAACAGTGTTTTCCGATGTGCCGATGTCATGCGTTCCTACCAGATTCCACCTGAGGTAATTGAGAGGCTGCGTGAGCATCCGGGGCCTGTGCTTTTAGTGAGCGATATTGTGGATTCTCGCTGGAGTATCACCGTGTTGGCGCAGCGGCTGCGGGCGGGCGGGGCATCCGCCGTATACCCCTTCGCGCTGGGTGTGACACACTGAGAATATGTATTTCTCATGAGGAATATATAGCTTTTGACAAGGACATATAGGCGATATGGAATATAACAATAGTGGTGCTCACGCCGGTGACGGTGAAGCTCTCAGCACCATTGCGACATTGGCTGAGCATGAACGCTGGATGCGCCTGGCTCTCGACGAAGGAAAGCGCGCAGCATGCGCCGGTGAGATACCTGTCGGCGCAGTGGTGGTAAATGCCGAAGGCGAAATTATCGGCTCGGGGCACAATAGCCGCGAACACGATCATGACCCCACCGGGCACGCTGAGATCCACGCGATCCGCCAGGCGGCACAGCATCTTAAGACCTGGCGATTGGAAGAGTGCACGCTCGTGGTGACCGTTGAACCATGCCTTATGTGCGCCGGGGCGATTCTGATGGCGCGCATCCCCACGGTAGTGATGGGTGCTTGGGAGGAAAAAACGGGTGCGGTGGGGAGTCAATATGATGTGCTCCGTGACCGTCGTTTAGGGCTTGATGTGCAGGTTTACGCCGGGGTGCTGCGCGAGGAATGTGCCGGGCTGATGCGCACATTTTTTGAAGCACGCCGCCCGCAGCAGGGGGTCTAAGCCGCTGGGTATTTTTGCCTAAAATCCTTGTGCCCTCATAAAAGGCTCGTGATGTGATCAAACGGTTTCCAACGTTTTATTCACATCACGAGCCTTTTGTTCGGAGAAGACAAGGAGGACGATAGGGGAGAGAGGAAGCGAAAGGGACCGGTACGACTTCCCTCCTTATTTGAACGAAAATCGCTTTTTCTTTGAAAAATAATCCATAAATTTCAAAAATAATATCGGAAACCGTCAAGAAATGGTCATGTGCACTGTTTCTGCGGATCTACGATAGATGAGGTAATTCAGGGTCCTGCGTGCCACTTAACGCGGGGACGCGCCAAGAATCCTGACACGTATTCATTTAAAGGTTCAGCACACATGTTAACCGCAGACGATATTTGGGCTCGGGGCCGCCATAAGGCACTCTTCGGTCGTACCAGCTTCACGGTGGAACGCGGCGAAGTCATCCTGATACAGGCCGACAGCCAGATTGAACGCACCTCCCTAAGCTTAGGCCTTACCGGGCGGCTGAAGCTCAGCGGCGGAACCCTCAGCTGGGACCACCGAAGCCCCGTCAGTTTGCGCCACCTGCGCAGTATCTCTGACATTATTGATTCCCCAGAAGTTACCGCCCCCGAAGTGCATATGCGCGTGCATGATTACGTCTCCGAAATGCTCTCGTACTCTCTGCCGTTCTTCGGTCGGCCCCGAGCAAGCCACTGGCTGGAGCAGAACGATTTAGGCGAGCTCGACAGGCTCTGGACCGAACAGCTTACAGGTGAGCAGAATATCCGTCTGATGAGCGCTTTAGCGGCGCATACCCGCTCCGATCTTCTGGTATTTGATACTCCGTCGCGGCATCTGGACCACACCCGCATGTGGCTGCCGTATCTGCAGGAACTCGCCGAAAACGAAGACGATCCGCGTGCCGTGATCGCCGTAGTTCCGCATATTTCCGAAAGCTGGGACGGCAAAACTGCCGTGGTTGGTGACGCCCACGAAGACCTTGAAGAAAACCCGCAGGATGCGCACGAGAGTATCCGCCTTACCGTTGCGCGGGAGGAAACCGACTCGTCCCTGGATGACCTGCTCGGCGGCGACCACCACGACGACGATCATAGCGACCCGAACGATCGCGAGACGCTAGAGAGCGAGGATCCGGGCGAGAAGGTACAGACCGTCCGGTCACCGCAGGAAGACTCGGCGGCGAACGCATCCGAAGTATCCGAGCCTTTCCCCGAAGACCACGAAGAACAGCTCGAAGAATTATCAAACCCGAAGAATCCAGCAGAGAAGGAACAGTAACTGTGAGTGTAGTTCGTGTTGCGCTCGTCGAACTTAAGCGTCTAACCTCCGGAGTGCTTCCGGTACTGGTGCTTCTTGCTATGTCGTGTATCCCGCTGCTGTACGGTTCACTGTACCTGTACGGCAACTGGGATGCCTACGGGAATGTGAACGGTATTGTGGGCGCACTCGTGGTGGAAGACGAGGGCGCGAAAGATGCCTCCGGTAACGATCTGAAAACCGGTGCGGATGTCAAAAAGAGCCTGCTGGATGCGGGAACCTTCGACTGGAAGAGCGTAGAGACCCGTGATAAAGCTGTCCAAGGCGTCAGCGACGGGACCTATGATTTTGCGCTCGTGATTCCGAAAGACTTCTCGGCCAGGCTCGTGAGTACCGGCTCGTTCAAACCTGATGAGAAAGGCAACACCGGTCCCATTAACCCGCAGGCCGCCGGACTGGAAATTATCACGAACGACGCCAATAACTATGTGCTCACCAACATCGTGACGAAGGCGGGAACAGCTGTGCGGGATTCCGTGGCCTCCAAGGTGGGGGATAAGACGGCGAACACTCTGCTGGCAAGCTTCACGACCATTCACGGAAAAATGAATGAGGCAGCCGACGGCGCCGACAAAATCAACGCGAACACCGTCAAACTTTCCGATGCGATGACCCAACTCGCTGACGGAACCGGAACCCTCAACGATGGTGCCGTCAAGCTCGCGGACGGGTCTGAGCAGCTGGTGGATGGTTCCAGCAGGCTCATCGAAGGGCAAAATAAGCTCGCCGACGGTTCGTCCCAGTTGGCTGACGGCGCAGGCACCCTCAACCAGGGTGCCGGAAAAGTCAATGACGGTGCGGTCAAGCTCGCTGACGGATCATCAACCCTGACCAACGGTGCCTCTGACGCGCATAACGGCGCTTCCCAGCTGGCGGATGGCTCCGCAGCCCTCGCAAACGGCACCGGCAGCCTTAAGAAAGGCGCGAACGACCTCGCCCAAGGTGCCCAGCAGGTCGCCGACGGAACGCATTCGCTCAAGAATGCACTGGATCAGGACGGGGTGCGTCAACTTCCCGGAACGCTCACCGCCATGTGCCAAAACCTGAACTCAATCGACACCTCCGCCCCAAGCGGGGATTTTGGCACAGATCTGTCAAATACGGTGGTGTCTAAGGTTGCCGAGGACACCCGGCAGAAACTAGCGCCTCTCGTCGAATCCGGCTCCATCAGCCAGGAAACCGCCGACGCGATTGTCGCCAACATCAATTCCGAACAGACGAAATCGGCTGTAGCATCCGCGAACGATCAGGCACTCAAAAACCATCTGGCGCAGCACGGACAAGCCGGTTCAGATGTGTTGGCGAAGCTACAAACCCTCAAAAATGACAACTGTGTGGCCACCGGGGAATCCGCTGCAGCGCAAAAACTCAGTACCCTGATTGACGGGGTGGATAAGCTCGACTCCGGCGCCACGGCGGTAGCGCAGGGTGCCGGAACACTGCGCGACGGCATCACCAAACTCGATTCCGGGGCAACCACCCTAGCGGACGGTTCAGCTAAACTCGCTGACGGCACCGGGAAAGTTGCCGATGGTGCCTCCACCCTCAATAACGGAGCAGCCCAACTGGCCGAGGGCACCGGCGAACTCAAAAACGGTACCGGAAACCTGCACAACGGCGCACAGCAGCTTGCCGATGGCGAAAAAGAAGCCTTAGACGGCCAAAACAAACTGCACGAGGGCGCAACCACGCTGCAGGACGGATCATCTCAGCTGGCTGACGGCACCGGAAAACTCAACAGCAGCACCGACCAAATCGCCGACGGCACGGGACAGCTCAAAGACGGAACCGGGCAGCTCTCCACCGGACTGCAAAACGGCACCCGCCAAATCCCCAACCTGAACGAAGAACAGCAAAAAGACGTAGCCTCCGTCATGTCCTCACCCGTGGACCTCGAACACAGTTCCCTAGCCAACGGACGTAATTACGGCGAGGGTATGGGACCGTTCTTCATGTGCCTAGCCCTGTGGATCGGCGGCCTGATGCTCGTGCAAACCCTGCGCCCGCTCAACAACCGTGCACTGGCCTCAAAGGCACCGACAGCGCGCATCATCCTAGGAAGCTGGCTGCCGTTCGGACTGATCGGTATCGCCCAGGCAGTACTCATGTTCGCGGCAGTGAAATTCGGTCTCGGATTCCAGATGGCGCATCCGTGGCTTGCCTTCCTCTTCCTCTGCTTCGTTGCAACGATCTTCACTCTGTTCATTCACGGCGTGGTGGTGTTCTTCGGCTCGCCCGGCAAGCTCATAGCCCTAATTATCATGATCCTGCAGCTCATCACGGCGGGCGGCACCATGCCCTACGAAACCCTGCCGCACGCCATGAGATGGATGCACGACTTCTTCCCCATGGGCTACGCCGTCACCGGTATGCGCAGGCTCAGCTACGGCATCAACGAATCCAGTCTGATGCCGATCATGATGTACCTGCTGCTGTGGGGCGCCGCCGGTCTGGTGCTGGGATACCTGGGAACCCGCCGCGACCGCATCTGGTCCCTGAAAAAACTAATCCCCGAAATCACGGTGTAGGGCCTTAGTATGGAGAGAACAGCAACCGCCACGAAGGGAACCATCCCCATGCCCGATACGCCGAACCCCGCACGCCGACCGGGCCGCACCGGCAAAACCCAACGCAAACTCTTCACCGCCACGATGGAGATCATAGAGCATCGGGGAAGTGCCCACGTGAGCATTGAAGAGGTCGCCCAGCGCGCCGGGGTCTCCAAAGGCACCGTGTACTACAACTTCGGGTCGAAGAAAACCATGATCGACCGGCTTCTGCAATACGGCACGCACCTGCTCGTGGAGAGCATGAGCGAAGCTTCCGTCGCTCAGAGCGACCCGCGCGAAGGGCTGCGCAAAAGCATCTCCACGGCACTCACCTATCTGCACGAACACCGAGGATTCACCAGGCTCTGGGTGAGCGAAGTGTGGAAGGGGCTGGACGCCTGGACCGACTCAATGGTGGACAACCGCCAAGAAATCCTGGATTTCATAGAGTCGCAGGTACGCGCCCTGCGCAGCCGCTACACGATCGATACCGCCCAGGATACACGTGCGTTGGCGCTTTCTATTTTTGGTGCTACTTTTATGCTGGCGATGGACCGGGAGATACACGGGGTGCAGCGTAGCATCGAGGACTCCACCCGTGCGGTCATGCTGGTATTTGATGGCTATATTCGGCACTGACGGATGCGGCTTTCAGGCGATATTGGGGTGCACAGCCGCTATGGGTTCGCTCTCGACTGAAGGCTAACCCCCTGGGTGAGGAACTAAGATCCTCAGGCAGAATAAGCGGTACGATGCGCTTGTCGCTAAGGATTTGAGGGGCGTCCCCAACACCTTGGATGGAACCGAGCGAGGGGGTGTTGCCCCCTTGGGGCGGATGCGGTAGAATCATATCCTATTGGTGGTGTGTCCGAGCGGCCGAAGGTGCATCACTCGAAATGATGTTTGGTGTAACAGCCAACGAGGGTTCAAATCCCTCCACCACCGCATAGCTAAACCCGTCGGGTCTTAAAATTCTTAAGACCCGGCGGGCTTATTTTATGATTTAGTTCGACCCGGCAAACAGCACCCGCACTAGCAGGCAGAGTAAACTGAGAGTATGCGTATTAAGATTCTTGATCACCCGCTGGTGGCGCACAAGATTAGTGTGCTCCGCGATAAAAACACTCCCTCACCCACGTTCCGCCAGCTCGTCGATGAACTCGTTACCCTGCTCGCCTATGAGGCTACCCGTGAGATTCGGGTTGAGCAGCGCCCTATCGAAACCCCGGTGGCGCGCACAATGGGAACCGTTATCGCTAACCCGAAGCCTCTGGTCGTGCCGATTCTGCGCGCCGGGCTGGGCATGCTCGAAGGCATGACTCGTCTAGTGCCCACCGCCGAAGTCGGGTTTTTGGGCATGGCCCGTAACGAAGAGACCCTCGATATTGTCACGTATGCCGAGCGTCTGCCCGAAGATTTGACCGGTCGTCAGGTGTACCTGCTCGATCCTATGCTCGCTACCGGCGGCACCTTGATTGAGGCTATTAAATTCCTGCGCGAACGCGGCGCCGAATCCATCACCTGTGTCTGCCTGATTGCTGCCCCCGAAGGTATTGCGGCCCTCGAAAAGGGCGTTGAGGGTCTGCGGAATGTCGACCTGTTCCTTGCCGCTAAAGATGAGCGTCTGAACGAAAAGGCATATATTGTTCCCGGTTTGGGCGATGCAGGCGACCGTCTCTATGGGCTGGCGCAGTAGCGCATCCTTACGGGTCTGACGATTCTGCGCGGGCGGTTTTAGACGTCGGGTGCCGCAAACATGTGCTTTGGCGGCTTGATTCTGAGATTGCACGCGGAGCGTTGATTCCTTGTCACCTTCATACTGCGGTGTACCCCTTTCCCCACATGCATCTGCGAATGCGGCGAAAAACACTAGTAGTGCACGAGTCGCCGGTACCCTTGGGAGCCTCCGCTCCAGAACGTGGAAATTGCGCCCGGTCTGTATGCGGTCAGGGGCGCTGAGAGCGCGGCTTTTTGGGGTATCGGTTCCGAATCTCCATGTATAATATGAGGGAGAAACGGTGCTTGTCAGCGTCGTTTCCCGGCACTGAATCAAAGTTCACGAGGGTGTGAAGCTGCGAGCAGAACGTCGCAGATACCCCAAGTTGCTTGATTTATGAGTCAAATAATAGAAATATTGATAGCAAAGGAAACGCCGCCTTTACCGCGCGGTGTTTAAGCATTCCGCATCATGCAGAATCAAGGGACCCGTACGCAACAAATCTTGAGAGAAGGTTGAACAATGTCAGGTGCAGTACCTGGATACGTCCACATCTCCCAGCGTGGTCGTGCTGCAAAGCGTCAAGTGCCGCAGCAGAACCGCACACAAGGGTCCGCAGCTACTTTGCGCCCGATGACCTTCTCCTCCGGGGATCAGCAGGGTGCCCAGAAGGCAGGAGCTCAGGAGAACGAGGCGCGCGGGTTTGTGCTGTATGTGGGGCTCAATGAAGAACTTGCTGCAGCCAACGGCACATCGCTGGTGCGTATTGTGCAGGATTTGCGAACCTATGCACACCATCTGGCACCTGAGGCCGAATCCTATGCCGCCGTTGCTTTGGCTCCCGTTCATGCGGAGGGCAGCGATCTTGAGGTTGTGCGCAATGCTCTTGGCGACCCGACTGCCGTGTTCTACCAGGCGGAGCTGCACAAGCAGGCGCGTGAAGCCGAACAGCCCGCAACTCCCAGTTCCAACGGCGTTCTGATCGATTTGGCACGTCGTGAGGTGTTCCTTGATGGGGAACAGCTGATGCTCACCTTCAAAGAGTTTGAGCTTCTGGCGCATCTGGTTGAGAACTCCACCCGCACCGTGGGACGCGATGAGCTTTTGGAGTCGCTCTGGAGCGCCGGGGACGAGCATCCCCACGAACGCACCATTGATGTGCATATTCGGCGTCTGCGCTCGAAGTTGGGGCGTCTTTCGGGAACCGTGCGTACCGTGCGCGGTCAGGGGTACCGGTTCTTTGAGCATCCCGAAGTTGTGGTGTGGGCAGCCCCCGAATACTCTATCTAGTCTTTTTACGCTCGAAACCCCGCGTTCTTTCTTAAGAGCACGGGGTTTTCGCATGCCGATTTTGTGGCGCGCTATCACGCGGCAACCCGGCGTATCGGGGCGCCTACGTTGTACTATGAAGGTATGGTTGAGAACTCACTCCGAGACGTTAAGCGCCTGATTATCATGCGTCATGCCGAAGCCGACTGGGGTATGGATGATTTCGATCGCCCACTGACTAAACGCGGGCATCGTCAGGCTGCGGATGCGGGCTCCTGGCTCAAACAGAAGGGCTATATTCCCGAACAGCTGATGTCCTCGGCGGCGCTGCGCACCCGGCAGACCACCACTTGGATATCTGATGCGCTCGGCGAGCAGGCACCCACCCCGCACCTAGATGAGGGTCTGTATGAGGTTCCTGCATCCCGGGTGCTGGCGCGCATTAACGGGGTTTCTGAGAGCGTGCGCACGCTTATGGTGGTGTCGCATCTGCCTGCGGTACAAGATGTGACCTTACAGCTTGCGAGCCCCGACTCTGACTACAATTCCCTGATGGACGCTTCCTATGGCTTCTCGCCTTCGTCCGTAGCGGTCTTTGAAGTGCCGGGGGAGTGGGCGCTTCTTGACGGTGCGGATGCGCGCCTCATCGACTTTATGAGCTTCTAGACTGTTTTACGTTGCTGGCGTTGCGCTCTCGCCCTTTCTGCCGCTGAACCACAGCTTTTTTCGACTGGAAGGGCAAGGTTAGCCAGGCGGAAACAAAGCTGCATCATAAGACAGACTGTAAAAATCTGATGCCCTACGCCCCTAGGACGCAGCGAACCCCCGCACCTTTTACAGTGTGGGGGTTCGCTCTTTGGCGGAGACGGGGGGATTTGAACCCCCGGTCGAGTTCAACCCCGACCCTTCATTAGCAGTGAAGTCCATTCGGCCGCTCTGGCACGTCTCCA
>ERZ773022.2211-NODE-2211-length-11984-cov-27.433481_pt1 | contig 11984 bp, 9 predicted proteins | sample MGYA00580839_ERZ773022 | MGnify/ENA primary metagenome ERZ773022 (study PRJEB29015, sample SAMEA2738020) | human oral metagenome | biome: human oral; feature: human-associated habitat; material: dental | place: China | collected 2044 ... | reverse complement strand
GAAGATTTTTAGGAGGAATAGGAATGGAACAATTCCAAATGGACCTAGCTGGTCGTACTCTTACGATTGAGACTGGGGAACTTGCAAAACAAGCTGGCGGTGCCGTAATGGTTGGCTATGGCGATACTCGTGTACTCGTTACTGCTACAGGTTCTAAAGAGGCGAAGGATATCGACTTCTTCCCACTTACAGTAGACTATGAAGAAAAAATGTATGCTGTTGGTCGTTTACCAGGGGGGTTCATTAAACGTGAAGCACGTCCACCTGAGTCTGCGATTTTGAATAGCCGCTTGATTGACCGTCCTATTCGTCCATTATTTAATAAAGGTGTACGTAACGAAGTACACGTAGTAGCAACAGTTATGTCTGTGGACCAAGATTGTGATCCAGCCATTTGTGGTATGATTGGTGCTTCTGCGGCATTGTCTATTTCTGATGTTCCTTGGAATGGTCCTATTGCAGGCGTTCGTATGGGACGTATCAATGGTGAATTTGTTGTAAATCCAACGAAAGCACAATTAGAAGAAACAGATCTTAATATCGTTGTAGCTGGTACTAAAGATGCTATCCTCATGGTTGAAGGTGGCGCTGAAGAAGTACCGGAAGATATCATTCTTGAAGTTATCATGGCAGCTCACGAAGAAATCAAAAAAATCGTAGCATTCCAAGAAGATATGACTGCAAAAGTAGGTAAGGAAAAACGCGTATTTGAATGTAAAGATGTTCCTGCTGAAATTAGTGATGCAGTTCGTGCCTATGGTCATGATAAACTTGATGCTGCAGTTCGTTGTGCAGATAAACAACAACGTGATGCACAAGAAAATGAAGTACGTGCAGATGTATTAGCTCACTTTGAAGAAATCTACCCAGATAACTTGGCTGATGTAAATAAAGCATTTGATGCAATGACAAAAGAAATCGTGCGTCATATGATTACTGTTGAAAAAATCCGTCCAGATGGCCGTCAACTTGATGAAGTTCGTCCAATCTCTTGCCGTACAGGCGTATTACCACGTACACATGGCTCTGGCTTGTTTACACGTGGTCAAACTCAAGTGTTGAATGTCACAACAGTAGCGCCTTTATCCGAAAAACAAACCATTGATGGCCTTGGTGTTGAAACTGAAAAACGTTATATTCATCATTATAATTTCCCATCTTTCTCCGTAGGGGAGACTCGTTCTTCCCGTGGCCCTGGGCGTCGTGAAATCGGTCATGGTGCATTGGCTGAACGCGCGTTGGTGCCTGTGATTCCGAGCGAGGCAGACTTCCCATATGCGTTGCGTTTAGTATCTGAAGTATTGGAATCAAATGGTTCTAGCTCCATGGCTTCCGTATGTGGTTCTACATTGTCTTTGATGGATGCTGGTGTACCTATTAAAGCTCCTGTAGCAGGTATTGCTATGGGTCTTGTAACTCAAGGGGAACATTATACAATTTTAACTGACATTCAAGGCATGGAAGATGCTCTTGGAGATATGGACTTTAAAGTTGCTGGTACAGCTAAAGGCGTAACAGCAATTCAAATGGATATCAAGATTTCCGGATTATCCCGTGAAATCCTTCAAGAAGCATTAGAACAAGCTCACAAAGGCCGCATGCATATCATGGGTATCATGCTTGATACAATTGCTGAACCACGTCAAGAAATGTCTCAATACGCTCCACGTATTATTACAATGAAAATTGATCCTGATAAGATCCGTGACGTAATCGGTTCTGGCGGTAAAGTAATCCGCAGTATCATCGAAGAAACAGGCGCTAAAATTGACATTGAAGATGATGGTACAGTATTTATCGCTTCTGTAGAACAAGAAGGGGCTGCGAAAGCTCAAGAAATCATCACTAACCTTACTAAAGAGGTTGAAGTAGGTGAAGTATACCTTGGTAAAGTAACTCGTTTGATGGCATTCGGTGCTTTCGTAGAGGTTTTACCAGGTAAAGAAGGTCTTGTACATATTTCTAAACTTGCAAAAGAACGCGTTGAAAATGTAGAAGACGTTGTAAATGTAGGCGACGAAATTATGGTTAAGGTTATCGAAATCGATAAACAAGGCCGTATTAACTTGTCCCGTAAAGATTGTTTGAAATAAGAGGTGTTACATGGATATTCGTGGCTTTGAAGTAGTTTCTGCTTTTGAAGAACAAAATATCAATTTACCAACACGTAAAACCACAGAAAGCGCAGGCTATGATATTGAATGCGCTGAAGCTGTTACATTAGAACCTAATCAAGTGGTTCTCGTGCCGACAGGCCTTAAGGCCTTCATGGCATACGACGAATACCTTGCTATCCACATCCGTTCTAGCATGGCTATCAAACGCAAACTAGCACTTGTGAATAGTACTGGTATCATCGATAGTGATTACTACAACAATGAGGAGAATGAAGGTCATATTATGATTGCCCTCCTAAACTTTGGAAACGAACCGGTCACTCTTGAAAAAGGCGAACGCGTTGCACAAGGCATTTTCTCTAAATACCTTATCACTAATGACGACGATGCAACAGGCGTACGTACAGGTGGTATCGGTAGCACTGGGACTATGTAAACTACATATAATTCTGAACAGAATGGTGAAAGCCGCTCAACTTATGTTGGGCGGCTTTTTGTGTGTAAAAAATTACGTATAGGGTTAGATATACTAAAGGTAATCCAGAACCATATTTATTTTATTTGTTGTGTTATATAGGAGATTAGCTATGAAAACTTTAAAAGAAAACATCATCACAGTAGAAGACATTAAAGCAGAAATTGAGAAAGCAGAATTTGATGTTCCAAGAGAAGATGAGGATTTTGGTGATCGCTATGATCGATTACATGCAGAATGGGCTGTAAAAGGATTAAAGAAGTATAGAGATGAATTAAAGGAAGCCTTTGCTGACAAAGAACGTTTTAAGGATTGGGTAATAGACATATGGGGAGATATAAATACTTTTATAGCCGTAATAAACGAAGAACTACGCTTACGTTCTATTGAATCAATTCGAGAAGCATCCGAATGCGCTGCATTGATGAAAATTTTTATTCCCTCTGAAAGTGGTTCAAGAGATGAAGCTGAAGAAAAGGTAAAACGTAATCTAGAAGAAGCTTTAGAAGAACATGACCAAAGAATTATTAACATCTTTGATGTTGAAATTGTGCCACTTTTACAATGGAACGAAGAATTACTTACAATGAAAGCTTTCTTGACTAATGATTTCTATATGAAAGGTACATTTACAGATGAATTAAAACAAATCTATATTAATGTATTTACCTTATTAGATAGAAACCTAAGTGAAAAGGTTGAGTATAGTAACGCACATTCCTTTGAGTACTATACGGATTTAGAGGATGAATGGGAATTCTTGTATTTGGATGATCTAAATCCTGTAGAAGAACTATTAGCTTTATTGCCTGGTAGTCCATATGAATGTGATGTGATGTATTATGCGAAGAGTATTAATAAAGAAATAAGTAGAGGCAGAATTGATATGTTACAAACCCAGTATAAATATCTTTATTTAAATTACATGAATAAAAAATGAAAATAATTAGATGATATTAATGGAAAGTTAATGAAGTTTTAATGAAGAGTTAAGCTTTTGCTGATAAAATTATTTTAGAATATATATTCCGCTTTAAAATGGAGGTGATTTTTATTGAGAAAAAAAGAGAAGAAAAAGGAAATCGATTTTAATAATCTAAAAAATGCAACTATTTCTGGAGCATCAAGTGAAGTTGTTCAGCGTTATGGCTCGGCAGTAAAAGAGCATTATATGTCTTATACTGGAATTAATAATGAAACTGGTAATCATCTAAAAAAAGGATTAAAAGATATAGCAAGTTCAAAAATTAATCCAGATTATGAATATAATAATTTACATCAGCAAGCAGGTTTTTCTGCTGAAATAAAAATCAGAGCGAAAGAAAATGCTAATAATATTATCAATAATATTAAAGAAACTACCGTTAGAACTGACGATATTGGAATGGTTAATGATGAATATTGTGATTTAGTTACATTAGATTCTTCTGGTAACATTATTAAAGACTCTGAAAGACAAGTTAAATTCATTGGTAATAGTCAATCTGATCCTAATGGTATATATAAACCAAAGCGAATTCTTAAGAGCCTGAAAAGTAGAAAATTTGAAAAGTACTTAGATAAAGATGTAAAATTAGAAATTCCATCAGATGATTACGATAATGTAATAAAAGAAATTAATGATGAAATCAGTATAAATCAAAAATCAATACGAAGTGGTAAACTAGATTCTAAGTTAATTCAATCCAAAGAGGAAAATATAAAGAAACTTGAGCTGATAAAGAAAAATTTGAAGAAGAGTAACATTTCGTCAAAGGAAGCTTTAGAAGCTCGGATGAATCCTTTATTATCTACAGGGAAAGAGATTGTTTCAGTTTCTCATGAAGCAGGGGTCCAAGGACTTAAGTTTGGTTCAGCTATAGGGGGAAGTATATCTATAATTAAAAATATGGTTGCATTTGCTAAAAGTGATATTACTTTTGATGAGGCTATGAAAAATTTCATATGTGAGACTGGCGGTTCTGCTGCGGTAGGGTATGCAACAACTTTTAGTGGTAGTGCAATTAAAGGTATTATGCAAAATTCTACCTCTCAATATATTAGAACTTTATCAAAAACTAATTTACCGGGTACGTTAGTTGCAGTAACCGTTACCGTTGGAAAAAGTTTAACAAAATATTTTAGAGGCGAAATTGATGGTCTTGAATGTATGCAAGAATTAGGCCAAGAAGGGGCAAATATGGTGGCATCTGCTATATTTGCAACCATTGGGCAAATTGCTATTCCTATACCTGTAGTAGGTGGATTAATAGGCGGGATGTTAGGATATTCGCTTTCAGCGGCTAGTTTTGGCTTTTTAAAAGAAGCATTAGAAAATGAAAAAATTGCTAGAGAGAATAGACTTAAAATTGAGGAAGCTTGTAATAATTATATTCAATTTATGGAAGAATATAAGAGTTATATTTCAGAAAATATAAATAACTATTTATATAAAGAACAGGATATTTTTTCTAAATCTTTTGAAGGTATATTAGATGCAGCTAAAATTGGAGATATTGATTGGTTTATTGATAGTACAAATAATATCTCACTCCAATTTGGAAAGCAGCCTGTTATAAAAGATAAGATTGATTTTTTACAAAAAATGGAATCAGATGAAACTATAATTATTTGAAAAAGATAGGTGTATTATGACATTATCATTATTTAAAGGAGTAAATGGAATGACTTTATGGGGAACAGATTATGAAATAGCTTTATATTATTTATATATGATTGCAGATGGTGAGTTATCTCCAGAAGAAATGACTATATTTAAGAGTATTTGTCAGAAGTTAGGTAAGATGGATGAATACCAAAATATTATTACATATTGTAAGGGCTTAGGACAAACATCTAGTTTTACCAAAATTGTAGATGAAAATTTAGATACTGAAATAGAAGATTATTATGATGATGAAGAATTATTATCTTCTTTTAGTAAAGGGCATTTAATTGAGATAATATGGAATTTAATTTCATTAGGTTTTTGTGATAAGGAATATGGTCCATCTGAAGAGAAGATTGTTAAGTACCTATGTAAATCTTGGGAGATAGATGATTCTATTTATTTAGAATTAATAGAATGTGCAAAAACATTAGGTCGAATTAATGAATATAGGGATTGGGTTTATAAGACTTTTGCTGGCACTAATACATTGTTAGAACTAGAAGATCAAATAGATAAAAATATTAAAAGTATTGAAGAATCAATAACTGTTTGTTCTAAAGAGTTTGTTGCTGTTTTATAGGAGGAAATATTATGCCATTACCATTATTAATTGGATTAGCTGTTGTTACGGGTGGAGTAGGTATTGCAAAAGGTATTGGTGCTGCTGACACTCAAAGTAAAGCAAATGATATAAATGAAAAAGCTCAGGATATTGTAGATTTAGCTAAAGAAAAAATGGAATTTAGTAGAGAATCTTCTGGTGCATCTATTAAACAATTAGGTGAGTGTAAAGTTGATATTTTACAGGGTTCAGTAATTAAATTCATTAATGAATTTAAAAAAGTTAAAAATATCGAATTAGGTAAAAAAAATGTTGAGTTTGATGAATTCTCTAAAATTATTTTAGATGAAAAACAATTAGAGGAATTAAAGGACGTAACATTAATTGCTTCATCAATTGCTAAAGGTGTTGCTGGTGGTGGTGTTGCTGGTGCTGTGACTGCATTTGGTGCTTATAGTTTGGCAACTACATTAGCAACTGCTTCTACGGGAACAGCGATAGCAGGACTTTCTGGAGCGGCAGCAACAAATGCAACTCTTGCTTTTTTTGGGGGAGGCTCATTGGCTGCTGGTGGTTTAGGAATGGCTGGTGGTGCAGCCGTATTAGGTGGTTTAGTTGCTGGCCCTGCATTAGCAGTATTAGGGCTTGTAGCTTCATCTAAAGCAAATGCTAATTATGAAGATGCAAAATCTAATTTAGCAAAAGCCAAAGCTTTTAAAAGTGAAATAAGTGCAGCTATTGTTGAATCTACTGGGATTAGACGTTGTGCATCTATGTTTTACAGATTTTTAGTTTCATTAAATACTATTTTTGAGCCATTAGTTTATGAAATGTCAACTATAATCAATACCAAGGGAGATGATTTTTCATTGTATTCTGATGAAGATAAAGAGGTTTTTGCAAAAGCAATATCAATGGCGGGAGCTTTAAAAGCTGTACTGGATTTGCCTATAATTGGGGATGATGGTAAATTGGCGAATGATAGTATTTTAAAACTTCAAGCAGTATCAAATAAAATTAAACTTTCCTAATTTTAGTAGTAGAAAATATATGTTTGAATGTAATCAATGTGGTCTTTGCTGTAGAAATATAGATAAGATTCCACAACTAAAGGACTTCCATAATGGGAATGGTATCTGTAAATATTTACATGATAATATATGTAGTATTTATGATAACAGGCCAGATATTTGTAGTGTTGATAGAATGTATGAAAAGTATTTTAAAAATCAATATACACGAGCAGAATTTTATCATTTAAATAAGATGGTTTGTGAACAAATAAAGAATTTAAATATATAGTATTTTTGGTACCAATTACAATTGTGATTGGTACCATTTTATAGTTATATATAAATATGTGGTGGTACTAAAATAGTTTCATTTCTAATATTTTTGTAATATAAGTTTATGAGATTTGAATACTTTACGATCAAGGTATTAAAAGGATAGTAACCACAAAATAGTTAAAAGTTTTATTTGATAATATATGGCATGAAATAACTGAAATAATATTTCCAAAAATTCTGAATTCATATTAATTGGGATTATAAATATACACATTTGAATTTTCTGTGATTACAAATATTTATGATACCAATAGACTTATAATCATTTATCTAATTTAATTCTGTATGAGTTGATCCAAAATATCAATGAATTATATGTCATTTTTTACACATATCATGTATTACACTATATGTATAAGCTCTAACATAAATTATTTAGAATATAATATTTTTTAGTAGTATAGAGGTGTATAGTATGAAAACAGATGTTATCAAGGAAGCTCTTGAAAGTGTAAAAAAAGAAGATCCTAAATTATACGAGGATGTAGTAGAGTATATTTCTTCTAATAGAAATAAAACTGGTGTTCATCCTGAAGGGGGGATAGGGAACACAGTTGGCCTAATATTATAGGACCTATGCCTGGACCATTTCCTCAACTAGGGAATCCATTAGAGCAAAATCCATTTGGTATATTTTTCCCCTTGGCTGGTTTATATCTATTTTACAAGCTTGTTAGACGGGTGTGGAGATTATTACGAGGCAAAAATCAAGACATTTCCTTAGATGATATTATCAAGTATATGAATAATCATAAATGATGTGTTGTATGGGAGAGTAATAATGGATTCAGAAAGTTCAAATGTGTGTTGCTAGTTCTAACTTTCAAAAAGCAAAATATTTTAAAAATAATTATTAACACACACGGATGCGTGTATTATAATTACATCATCAGGTGAAAGAAATCACCAACATGTAGAACAGAAAGACTTAGATTCTAACAGCAATCCTGTCACATACATAACTTGATTAAGATGAGTATAGAATCTAGTATAATTTCATAGTTATCGTTCATAAACGATTCATAAGGTTAGACACTAGCAGCAATCATTTGATTAAATAACCAGAAAAAGTAGTTATGGAGACCCTTTGGTCTAGAGTATCGTGTCTAGTTATCCTTAGCCTCAGTGAGGTTAGTAATTGTCTTGAACTTTGTATTGTAACCGCTCATGGTTGTCTTGTTTATTTTGCTTTCAAAATTTACGTTGTGATAATCCGCAGCGGTTTTTTATATGCCAAGGAGATATGAACTATGAATACATTTATGGACGCTTTAACAAACAATGAAAAATCCTATACCGCTAATGGTGGTACTGCGTATCATACGAGTGGCAGTCCTCTTGTGGACCTTAATTTCTCTGTGCCTGCATTGCGTCAGGTCGCAGTTAATTTTTATGGTAAAAGTAAACATGACCGCTATTTCTATGGTGCACATCGCTCTATGGATGCAGTGGATGCATTGCGCTTATTCATTACATCCTATGATGAAGACCCTCTGTATACCATGAAATGGCTTATGTATGCTCGCCATATTAAGCTAGGTCTTGGCGAGCGTGATGTATTTCGTATGATGCTCACTAAAATTGGTGACTTGCATCCAGAGATGGCATTGCAGTTCATCATCGGCACCGAGTTATGGAACTATGGCCGTTGGGATGATGTGTTACGCATCTTTTTTGATACTACAAGTGGTATCTTACACGATGGACTAGGGGCGTTAATAGCTAATCAGTTTAGACGTGATGTAATGGCGTGTGGGCTTGGCGATTCTATTAGTTTATTAGCTAAATGGATGCCGTCCAATAATACATCGTCTAAGCAAAAACGTTCTGAGGCGGTTATTTTACAATCCTTATTACATCTAAGTGCACGAGAGTACCGTAAAACTCTGTCTAGATTGCGCGAACATCTAGCGGTGGTAGATCGCAAGGCTTCTCTTAACCAATGGAACGATATTAATTATAATCATGTACCATCTAAGGCGAATCTTAAATATCGTAATGCCTTTTTAAAACATGATGAAGAACGCCGCCAGGCGTATCTTACATCATTAGAAAAGGGCGATGATTCTGTTAAGATTAATGCCAATTCTATGTTCTTATATGATATTGTACAAGCCTATATAGACAATAATAGTTGCTGGAGGAATATTTTAAGACCGTATGATGAAACATTAGAGCAATTATGGCATGCCCAAGAATCTCCTAAGGATTATGACGATATCTTAGTTATACGCGACGGGTCTGGATCTATGGGGCAACAACTATCTGGCAATAGTTCCGTTACCGCACTTAGCGTAGCAGACTCTATTGCATTGTATTGTGCACAGCATAATAAGAATGAATCCTTTAAAAATCGATTCATTACCTTTAGCAATCGCCCTCAGATGGTAGACATTTCGATGTGTGAAACTTTGCGCGATAAGCTTAGACGCTTACATCGCTTTGACGATTATAGCAATACAGATATAGAGGCAACATTTGACTTAATTCTCGACACAGCTGTTAGACATCATCTGCGTCAAGAGGAATTACCTTCAGCGTGCCTCATTATTTCTGATATGCAGTTTGATCAGGCTACAAAGCATGAGGATAACACGACCGTTATTGAATCATGTCGTCAGAAATTTGAAGCTCTTGGGTATACTATGCCACGGCTCATTTTCTGGAATGTATCTGTCTATGCACATAATACAATTCCTGTACAAATGCATCCGAGTGGTGTTATTCTCGTATCTGGTTTCTCTAAATCTATCGTAGATATGGTGGTTTCTAGAGAACTCAATCCTGAAAGGGCACTTAAAGTGGAGTTAGACTCTAAATGTAGTATTGTAGATACAGTATTACAAGGCTATGTAAATGTAGCTTAACATTTATATAATCTCATTAAAATAGGTTCCTATTAGTCGCAAAATGACTAGTAGGAACCTTCTTTTGGTGTAATTAATTTGTGCTATAATGAGTTGTAGGTTTTATAATAAAACAATCATTTATATATACGAGGAATTAAGTATGGCAATTAGCAAAGAAGTACAAAAATCTAGCGAAATGAAGTTTGATGGTAAACTAATTAAGGTTACCTATGATATAGCTGATGTAAATGGAAATGATGCGTGGCGTGAGGTGGTGCACCATCCAGGGGCAACTGCTATCGTTGTCGTTACAGAAGATAACAAAATTGTAATGGAACGTCAATTCCGTTATGCTTTACAACAACCTTTGCTTGAAATTCCGGCAGGTAAACTAGACCCTAACGAAGAACCTATTAACTGTGCTAAACGTGAATTGGCTGAGGAAACTGGTTACCGCGCTAAAGAATGGATTTCACTAGGTACCGTTGCTACAAGTCCTGGCTTTTGCAATGAGGTATTACATCTATACTTAGCAAAAGACCTTACCATGGGTGAAACTCATTGGGATCCTGATGAGTATGTAGAACTTGAATACTATACATTACCTGAATTATTAGAGGCTATTAAAGCAGAACAAATTAAGGATAGTAAATCATTGGCAGCACTTATGCTTGCTATGCCATATCTTAAATAGGCTTCCTTTGGGAGGAGTTATTATGTATAAAAGAATCATTATATTAGTTATGGATTCTGTTGGCATTGGTCATGCCCCAGATGCGGCAAAATTTAATGATGAAGGATCTAATACATTAGGTCATATCGAAGCAACTGCAGGTTTGATTCATTGTCCTACATTGCGTTCTCTAGGCTTGGCAAATATTGCAGATATTAAGACCGAAGAAATACATGTTATAGGGGCTTATGGTAAAATGGAGGAAGTCAGTACCGGAAAGGATACAACTAGTGGTCATTGGGAAATGATGGGCCATCCTGTTACGGTTCCGTTCCCTACATTTTACGATGGATTCCCTGTGGAATTGATGGATACTTTCACTAAAGAAACTGGTTATGGTTATCTTGGTAATGAAGTTGCATCCGGTACGGAAATTATAGAGCGTCTTGGCGTAGAGCACATGAAAACGAGGAAACCGATTGTGTATACCTCTGCGGATTCTGTGTTCCAAATTGCGGCTCACGAGGATGTGATCCCTCTAGAGGATCTGTATCGGATGTGCGAAATTACACGCAACAAGGTATGCGTTGGTGACTATTATGTAGGACGTATCATTGCTCGTCCGTTTGTAGGAAAACCAGGTCATTTTGTACGTACCTCGAATCGTCATGACTATAGCCGTATGCCTGAACACCGTATGGTGCAACAGGAATTACAAGCTGCTCAAATTCCTACGGTGGCCGTCGGCAAAATTGGTGATATCTATGCTCATGTCGGTTGGGATGAAAGCTATCCAACGAAATCGAATACTCACGGTATGAATGTGGTGCCTTACTTATTAGGTTCCTCCTTTGAAAGAGGCCTCATGATGGTAAACCTTGTAGAGTTTGATAGTTTATATGGTCATCGCCGTAACGTAGAAGGCTATAAACGTGCCATCGAAGATTTCGATTACCAATTGAGTGGATTATTACCATTATTGAAAGATGATGATTTGCTTATCATCACAGCCGATCATGGTAATGATCCTACATGGCATGGCACAGACCATACACGGGAACACGTTCCATTACTTGCTTATAGTCCAAGTATGAAAGGGGCCATCGATTTAGGTTTACGCCATAGTTTTGGTGATATAGGACAAACCGTATTAACAAACTTTGGACTTTCACCATATGCAGTAGGCACATCATTTTTAAAAGATATTATGAAATAGTCGTATTGTGTAATATAATCCTTGCGTCACAATATCTTGTATGATATAATCATTCAGGTATAAGAAACGATTTTTAAGGAGGTGACTCAATTG
>ERZ773022.2207-NODE-2207-length-11994-cov-3.092554_pt1 | contig 11994 bp, 7 predicted proteins | sample MGYA00580839_ERZ773022 | MGnify/ENA primary metagenome ERZ773022 (study PRJEB29015, sample SAMEA2738020) | human oral metagenome | biome: human oral; feature: human-associated habitat; material: dental | place: China | collected 2044 ... | reverse complement strand
TCCATAACGGCAATCTTTGAGCAATACTTAGCGGGACGGTCTATCACCAAGCTCAGAGATGACCTAAACGACAAGTACCCCAAGGAGATTGACTGGAACTACAGGGCTGTCAGAATGATTTTAGCTAACCCTGTCTATTGCGGTTATAACCAGTACAAGGGGCAAGTCTACCCTGGCAACCATGAGCCTATTATCACTGAGGAAGACTTTAACAAGACCCAGGAAGAACTCAAAATAAGGCAGAATACAGCAGCTGAGAAGTTCAACCCTAGACCATTCCAAGCTAAGTATATGCTATCAGGTATAGCTCAATGTGGCTACTGTGGAGCGCCGCTCACAATCACGCTAGGGACTAAACGTAAAGACGGTAGCCGTAACATCCGCTATCAGTGTAAAAACAGGTTTCCAAGGACGACAAGAGGGGTGACAACCTACAACGATAACAAAAAATGTAACTCACACTTTTACGAAAAGGCAGATGTTGAGGAGAATGTACTCCACCAAATCAGCAAGCTACAAAATGACACTAGCTACCTTGATGAGCTATTTTCTAGCACTGAGGACAACGGCATAGACCGTGACAGCTATCAGAAACAGATAGAGGAACTTACAGCCAAGCTGAGCAGATTGAACGACCTCTATATAGACGACCGTATCACGCTAGAGGAATTACAGAGACGGTCTGCTGAGTTTACGCTCATGAGAGGCATGCTAGAGGCTGAACTGGAAAACGACCAGGCACTAAAACAGCAAGAACAAAAAGACGACATGAGACAAATCCTGAACAGAGGGGATGTCCTGGTCATGGACTATGAGGGGCAAAAGGTGGTAGTTAGGGCTTTAATCAACAAGGTACAAGTGACATCTGAGGAAATTGTCATCAAGTGGAAAATCTAAGAATTTTACTATCCTACATCTCCACCAAAGTGAAAGCTTTTACCTTTATATTTTTAATACTTCCCGGCTTTACCGCACTCGGGATAAGTACGGAAAGAGAGACTCAAAGCCTGTATCTTTTGATGGCAACAAAATTAAAGCCGAAAGACTTGGTTTTAGGCAAGCTTTTTTATGCAATACATACGGTGTGCCTGTTTATAATAACCACACTGCCTATAAAGCTTATAAGTCTTATATATATGACCGTAAGTATTGATAAGTTTATCACACTGACAGCCTCTTATGCGGTCAGCATGTTATATGTGGCTTCCATAGGCATATTTATTTCATCAATATGTAAAAAAAGCAATATAGCCATAGAGGTGGTATATGTGGTATTGATAGCTTTGGTGTTAATGAGTGTATATAATTTTGAAAATACGTTTTTGCTAAGCCCCATAAGTCTGCTTTTGCTAAATCTTTATAATATCAGCAAATACAACTATGTGCTTAATAACTTCGGTATATACTTGATTGATCCGGAAAATATATTCAGCATGCATAATATACGCATGACTTTAACAATACAATTATTTATCTCATTGATTTTAGTACTTTTAAGCATTTATAATACTGATTTGAGGCGTAAAAATATATTTTCCTTATGGAAGAAAAAATAAGTAGGATGAAAGGGGATAAGAAATATTTATGGAATATATGTTATACAGCAGCACAAGGGGAGGAAAAGAAAAGCTCAGGGCTTCTGAAGCTATACTGAAAGGACTGGCAGCAGACGGAGGATTATTTATGCCTGAGAGAATACCCGAGTTTGACTTTGATTTATACAGCTTAAAAGAAAGTTCTTATCAGGATGTAGCCTATGAGGTTATGAAGCTTTTTTTAGATGATTACAGCAAAGAAGAGCTTAGGTACTGCATAGACAGTGCCTATGATGATAAGTTTGATACAAAAAACATATGCGAACTTAAAAAGACTAAGGATGCTTACTTTCTTGAGCTTTTTCATGGAAGTACCATTGCCTTTAAGGATATGGCACTTTCCATACTGCCTTATCTCCTTACCACAGCTATGAAAAAGCACAAAATAGATAAAAAAATAGTAATACTCACTGCTACAAGCGGTGATACGGGCAAGGCTGCCATGGCAGGTTTTGCAGATGTTAAAGGTACTGAAATCATAGTATTCTATCCTAAGGGCGGAGTAAGTAAGATACAGGAGTTGCAAATGCTTACTCAAAAAGGAGCCAATACTCATGTTGTATCGGTACACGGAAACTTTGATGCGGCACAGAGCGGAGTAAAGGAAATATTTAATGATAAAGAATTTATAGATTATCTATCAGCAAATAACATTCAACTTTCCAGTGCCAATTCCATTAACATAGGAAGGCTTGTACCTCAGATAGTTTATTATGTGTATTCATATCTTAAACTTGTGAGAGAGAAGGAGATAAGGGAAGGTGAGCTTATTAACATCTGTGTGCCTACGGGAAACTTCGGCAATATACTTGCCGCCTATATAGCAAAGCTTATGGGACTTCCGGTCAATAAACTTCTGTGTGCCTCCAATGATAACAAGGTGCTGTATGACTTTTTTAACAATGGAATATATGATAAAAACAGAGAATTTATACTTACTTCCTCTCCTTCGATGGACATACTTATATCTTCAAACCTGGAAAGACTGCTTTATCTTGCAGCCGATAAGGACAGCGGAAAAATCAAAGAGCTTATGAAGGGGCTTTTAGAAAAAGGTGAATACGGCATAGATAAGAAGATGAAAGCCTTCTTATCCGACTTTGTAGGCTTATATGCAGGTGAAGAAGAGCAGAGAAAGGCTATAAAATCCGTATATGAAAGAGAAGGCTATGTACTTGATACACATACGGCAGTAGCCTATGCCGCTTATGTCTCCTATAAAGGGGAGAGTAATGATGAGCATAAGACGGTAATAGCCTCCACGGCAAGCCCCTACAAGTTTTCCGAGTCTGTAGTTTTCGCAATAGAAGGTAAGAAAAGCGGCGAGTGGGAAAGTGTTGAAAAACTTAAAGAGCTTAGCGGGGTAAAGATACCGAATGCGGTTGAAGAAGTAAGGAATGCGGACATAAGACATAATCGGGAATGTGATATTGCCGATATGAAAAAGACGGTAAAAGATATACTTGTATAAGGCTGCAACATTTCTATGTAAGTTATGGGAACTGTAAATTATCTAATAGATAATCACTTATATAGGTATTCCTTTGGGGTTGCCACTCAAAGACCTACTCCTTATTTTAATCTTTGTAGCGGTAGTACTGTTGATAAAGTGAGTTACAAATTTTACAGACGAGGACTGTTTGAGCGTCAGTCCGCTACGAAGTAGTCGGACAAGCGAGTTCCGCAGTCTGTAATAAATTTGTCGAAACTTTATCAACAGTACTGCGAGTATGATTGAAATAAGGAGCAGGTCTGATTAATTATATAGGTTCTCAACCTATTATATAAATTTATTGTAGATTAGTTAGTTGTACTTATGCTATAATAAACTGGATTTATATATATTTGAGAAAATCTTAAGTTTTACTCAATAAAACATTATGTTATTTAATCGAAGGTATAATTTTAAGGAGGTAGTATATGTTAGTTTCTGCAACACAGATGCTTAAAAAGGCGAGGGAAGGGCATTATGCAGTAGGTCATTTTAATATAAATAACTTAGAGTGGGCGAAGGCTGTACTCACTGCTGCAAAAGAACTTAACTCTCCGGTAATACTTGGAGTGTCTACAGGTGCTGCGAGTTATATGGTGGGCTACAAGACTGTGGCGGATATGGTTAAGGCTATGATTGAAGAGATGGAAATTACACAGCCTGTAGCCCTGCATCTTGATCATGGTACTTATGACACCTGCTATAAGTGTATAGAAGCAGGTTTTTCTTCAATAATGTTTGACGGTTCACATCTTCCTATAGATGAAAACCTTGCAAAGACTAAGGAATTGGTAGAGGCTGCACATAAAAAAGGTATGTCCATAGAGGCAGAGGTAGGCTCTATCGGAGGTGAAGAAGACGGCGTTATAGGAATGGGCGAGTGTGCAGATCCGCAGGAGTGTAAGAAAATAGTTGATTTGGGAATAGACTTCCTTGCAGCGGGTATAGGTAATATACACGGCAAATATCCTGCAAATTGGCAGGGACTTAACTTTGAAGTTTTAGAGGCTATAAAAGAAAAGACTGACGGTATTCCTTTGGTTCTTCACGGAGGTACCGGAATTCCGGCTGACATGATCAAGAAGGCTATAAGTTTGGGTGTTGCTAAAATCAATGTAAATACCGAGTGCCAACTTGTATTTGCTGAAGCTACACGTAAGTATATAGAAGCGGGAAAAGACTTGGAAGGAAAAGGTTTCGATCCGAGAAAGCTTCTTGCACCAGGATTTAATGCCATAGTAGATATGGTAAAAGAAAAGATGGAATTATTCGGCTCAGTAGGTAAGGCGTAGTTGAGCAGTATTTGAATTTAGAGGGCTGTCGCATTAATGTATCGGAAAATACAAGTTTTCGGTTTTAGTGCGGCAGCCTGTTTATAAATAAATGGGGATAATAATTTATGGACGAAGTAAAAAGTATAGATGAATTTTTCGGTTGCGATGTATTTGGAGACAGGGCTATGTCTACCTATCTTCCGAAAGATGTGTATAGGAAGCTTAAAAAGACAATAGAAGACGGTGCGGAGCTTGACAGAAGCATAGCCGGAGTAGTGGCACACGGTATGAAGGAATGGGCTATACAAAGAGGAGCTACACATTATACACATTGGTTTCAGCCGCTTTCGGGAGTGTCAGCCGAAAAGCAGGAGAGTTTTATATCTTCTGTTTCAAACCAAAAGGTTATATTGGAATTTTCAGCAAAGGAGCTTGTAAAGGGTGAGTCCGATGCTTCAAGTTTTCCTTCAGGAGGGCTTAGAGCTACTTTTGAGGCAAGGGGTTATACCGCATGGGACTGCACCTCACCTGCATTTTTAAGAAAGGATGCCATAGGTATAACTTTATGCATACCGACAGCATTTTGTTCATATAAGGGAGAGGCTCTTGACAGAAAGACACCGCTTCTTAGATCAATGCAGGCTATTGACAAAGAGGCTATAAGGCTGCTTAGACTTTTTGGAAACGAAAGATCTCAAAGAGTGGTTCCGAGTGTAGGTGCGGAACAGGAGTATTTTATCGTAGACAGGGATATGTACTTAAAGCGTAAGGACTTAATATATGCAGGACGCACGCTTTTCGGTGCTATGCCGCCTAAGGGACAGGAGCTTGATGACCATTACTACGGAACGATAAGAGACAGGGTTGCCCGTTTCATGAATGACTTAAACCATGAGCTTTGGAAAATGGGTGTTCCGGCAAAGACACAGCACAATGAAGCGGCACCGGGGCAGCATGAACTGGCGCCCATATACGAGCAGGTAAATGTTGCTACCGACCATAACCAGCTTGTTATGGAAACTATGAAAAGGTTGGCTTTCAACCATAATCTACACTGTCTGTTACATGAAAAGCCCTTTGCAGGAGTCAACGGTTCAGGTAAACATAATAACTGGTCATTGATTACCGATGATAAGATCAATATGTTAAATCCGGGCGCTACACCACATGAAAATATGCAATTTCTCCTGGTGCTTGCCTGTATTTTAAGAGCGGTTGACAGACATGCCGAGCTTTTAAGGGAAACTGCCGCCACAGTGGGCAATGATGCAAGACTCGGCTCCAATGAAGCACCTCCTGCAATTATTTCGGTCTTCCTCGGAGAGCAGCTCGAGGATGTCATAGACCAGCTTTGCAGTACCGGACTTGCTACACATTCAATACAGGGCGGAATATTAAAAACGGGAGTCAATACCCTACCTGATTTTGAAAAAGATGCTACGGACAGAAACAGAACATCCCCATTTGCATTTACCAATAATAAGTTTGAATTCAGGATGTTAGGATCTTCCGAATCAATAGCTTCTGCCAATGTAGTACTTAATACTATTGTTGCTGAAAGTTTTAAAGAAGCGGTGGATGAGCTTGAGTCTGCCACTGATTTTGAAATGACGCTGCATGACTATGTAAAGACTACATTTGCCGCTCATAGAAGAATAATATTTAACGGTAACGGTTACTCTAAAGAATGGGTTGAAGAGGCAAAAAGAAGAGGACTGCCCAATATACCTTCAGCAGTAGAGGCTATATCCGCTATAGTCAGCAAGAAGGCAGTAAAGCTCTATGAAGACTTCAACGTATTTACCAAGGCGGAGCTTGAGGCAAGGCTTGAGATAGAGTATGAGGCTTATTCAAAGGCAATCAATATAGAGGCAAAAACCATGCTTAATATGGCAGGCAAGTCCTTACTTCCTGCAATCATGAAGTACAGCGGAGACCTTGCAAAGTCCATAAAGGCGGTAAGGGATCTTGATTTGGAGGTTAAACCTGAAGAAGAAACAAAGATACTTGAAAAAATAGTTAAGTTGCATAACTTGGCAAGGCAAAGTTTCCATAAGCTTGATGCAGGAGTCAAGGAGGTATCCGCCATAGCCGATATTGAGGAAAAGGCATTTGCCTACCACAGGCAGATAGTACCGGTAATGAAGGATTTAAGGGTCTTTGTGGATGAACTTGAAATGCTTGTAGATAAGGAATATTGGCCTATGCCAAGTTACGGAGATTTGATTTTTGAAATATAAATATTATGAGAGAAATAGCACAAAAATTAAAAGATACAAAATTATTTATAGGGCTTAATGAAGAAGAGATATTAACTTGCTTAAAAAGCAGTGATTTTAATATAGAAGAATTTGAAAAAGATGAAACTATCTTCCATGTCGGAGATAAGGCAAAGCATATTAATGTGCTTATAGACGGAGCGGTCAGTATTTGCCGTGATTCTATGGACGGTAAAAGAAGTATAGTAGCTATATTCAATACTGTCGGTGCTATATTCGGCGAGGTGTTCCTCTTTCTTGAAAATAAGGGCTATGAGCATTATGCCAGGGCAGCTTCCAAGGTAAAGCTTTTGAAAATATCAAAAGATTATCTTTTTGAAGGCTCTAAAGAAGGTAAAGACTATCATAAAGTATTTTTGGGAAATATGCTTTCCGACCTTGCTTTTAAGAATTATTATCTTAACCGAAAGGTACAGATACTTTCCTGTTCAAGCCTAAGGCAAAAAATTGCCATGTTTCTTATTCAAAATATGGATAGGGATAAAAGATGCATATCCGGACTTGGCAGGGAAGAGATGGCAGATCTTCTTAATACTGCCAGACCTTCACTCTCAAGAGAACTTATGAAGATGCAGGAAGAGGGTATTATAGAGATTGATAAAAAACATATTATTATAAAAAATATTGAAGCTTTGGAAAATTTATAAATATAGTAACACAAGTTACGGAAATAAAAAAAGCCTTTTGCTATCATTTATTTGATAAGTAAGAGGCTTTTTATATATAGCTCACTAAAATTAAAGTATGGTTTTTTGAAATAACATCCGGTGTAATGTATCATTGATATTTAATTAATATCTGTAATAGTAGAGTAAATCTCAAATTCCTTTATTATGTATTGGTTACAAGCTATTAACAAAGTAGCAATAAGGTTAAATATCAATGATACTATACACTGGATTAGTTGCCCGTTTATTTAAGAAACACCGTACTGCTTTAGGCTTGCTCATATGGTAAAAAGTATATGATTTTAAGCTACTGTAAGACAAGGAGGTTCAATATGGATAATAAGATGTTTTGCTATCAATGTCAGGAAACTGCCGGCAATAAAGGTTGTACACAGATGGGTGTATGCGGTAAGAATCCGGAAGTTGCAGGTTTACAGGATGTGCTTGTGTATGTAAGTAAGGGTCTTTCTGCAATCACTACGAGACTTAGAGAAGAAGGAAAGCCTGTAAGCAAGGATGTAAACCATTTTATAACACTGAATTTATTTATAACTATTACTAATGCCAATTTTGATGATGTGGCAATTATGGACAGAATAGAAGCTTCTCTTAAGCTCAGAAGAGAACTTATAAAGCAGGTATCAAGCCCTGCAACACTTCCCGAAGCTGCTCATTGGGATACCGACAACAGAGGTACTTATAAGGTAAAGGCACTTAGCGTAGGCGTACTTGCAACAGAAAATGAGGATGTAAGATCATTAAGAGAACTTATAATATACGGACTTAAGGGACTTTCAGCATACTCAAAGCATGCCAATGTGCTTATGCAGGATGATGAAGAGGTGGATGCTTTCTTGCAAAGAGCACTTAGTGCTACTCTAAATGATAACTTAAGTGTTGACGAGCTTATTGCCTTAACTTTGGAGACAGGTAAGTACGGAGTGGCAGGTATGGCACTGTTAGACAAGGCCAATACCACTGCTTACGGTAATCCTGAGATAAGCCATGTAAATATCGGCGTATCCGATAAGCCGGGTATACTTATATCAGGTCATGACTTAAGGGATATGGAGCTTTTACTTAAGGCAACCGAGGGTACGGGAGTTGATGTATATACTCACTCAGAGATGCTTCCTGCCAATTACTATCCCGAGCTTAAGAAGTATAAGCACTTTATAGGAAACTACGGTAATGCCTGGTGGAAGCAAAAAGAGGAGTTTGAAAGCTTTAACGGTCCTATACTGATGACTACAAACTGTATAGTGCCGCCAAAGGACAGCTACAAGCACAGACTCTTTACCACGGGTTCAGCAGGTTTTCCGGGCTGTAAGCATATAGGAGATGATAAGGACTTTACTGAGATCATAGAGCTTGCCAAGACCTGTAAACCGCCGGTTGAGATAGAGAGCGGCGAGATCATAGGCGGATTTGCTCATAATCAGGTATTGTCACTTGCGGATAAGATAGTTGCAGCAGTTAAGAACGGAGATATTAAGAGATTTATAGTAATGGGAGGCTGTGACGGTCGTGCAAAGTCAAGAAATTACTATACCGATTTTGCAAAGGCTCTGCCTAAGGATACCGTTATACTTACAGCAGGTTGTGCTAAGTTTAAGTACAATAAGCTTCCTTTAGGAGATATAGGCGGTATTCCGAGAGTACTTGATGCAGGGCAATGTAACGACTCTTACTCACTTGCGGTTATAGCTCTTAAATTAAAGGAAGTTTTCGGACTTGATGATATCAATAAGCTTCCTATAGTTTATAATATTGCATGGTATGAGCAAAAGGCGGTTATAGTATTGCTGGCACTTTTATATCTTGGAGTGAAGAACATTCACTTGGGACCTACACTTCCCGCCTTCCTATCACCGAATGTAGCTAAGGTATTGGTTGAGAACTTCGGTATAGCAGGAATAGGAAGCGTTGAAGATGACATTAAGTTATTTTTCGGAGAAGGCGTAGGAGAAGGAGTAGCATAAGGCTTAGGCTCTTTAAAAAAGTTGATAAATCAGTAAAGATAATATAATGTGCGAATAGAGATATTTACACCAATACTTAAGCATTTCAAAAATATTCTAAAATAGCAAAAGGATATACAGTATTAGTGTAAATATCAACAGTTGCTACAATACATAGCAAAAGACCTTGTAGTTTGATCTTATTTTTAGTTTTTAGTTAAAGCATTTCCAAGTACACACAGACTGCTAAAATTAGTTTTATGCCGTAAAGCGTTAACAATGCAGCAACATACCCATTAGTGAAGTTGGAACTTACTTTAAGCAAAGGACTAAGAGCTAAAGATAAAACGACAGGGTCTTTTTCATATCTGTATTATATAAGGCAATGAGGACACTACATTGTTATTCAATCTTTGCAGTGTTTAATCTTTTCTATAAAGAATAGTTAAGTGTCTGTAATTTGACGAAGCTTAAAAAGCTGTGGGTAAGATTGAATGACAAGTCGGCTTCATGCTTAATCCTATTAATTTAAGTCCTATCATCTTTACCATATGAAACTAACATCCCTTTCTTATAGAATTATTAGAAATCTTATGAATAATTATGCTAATGATAAAATATATAAATATTATACATAGATATTGCTTAATCAATAATCAATTATATTTTAGCAATAGTTAATTGTAAAGCCAAGGTAAAAATGCTATTATGAAATTGAGTTCATAGTAGTATTTTTATGCATAAAGTTTATGGGAGGAACTTTAGCTTTAGAAAGGAGAGTATTATGAAAAACAGAATAAAAATATTGTCGGTAGCAGTGCTTTTTACAGTACTTGCTCTTGCAGCCTGCGGTTTGGGTAATTATGCAAGAAATAAAGAAGCATATACCGATTATAATTCAGAGGCGGGTTATAGAAGCGGTGCAGCAGCCAAGGCTGTGGTGGAAGAAACCGCAGCGGCAAGTTATGATTCGTATGAAGCCGGAGCTGAGGTGGCTCAAAATAATGCTCCTGCAGAGGTTAATTATGCCGGAAGCGGTGATTATAAGCAAAAGCTTATAAAGACGGTCGACTTAAATGTAGCTACAAAAGAGTACGATAAAAGTACTACGGAGCTTAATAACTATATAAAGAAAAACAACAGCTATGTGGAATATTCAAATACCTATAATCCACAAGGCAGTAACAGTTATCAAGGTGATACAAGAAGTGCAAGTTACACTATAAGAGTACCTCAGGAAAGCCTTGATGCACTGGTTATTGATTTGGAAACCCTGGGAACGGTTACTTCAAAGACTGAGAATGTGCAAGATATAAGTCTGGAGTATTCGGATATAGAGGCTCATAAAAAAGCTTTACAAATAGAGGAAGAAAGTTTACTTAACCTCCTAGCCAAGGCGGAAAGCATGGATGCCGTGATAGCACTGCAAAGCAGGTTATCCGAGATAAGGTACGAAAAAGAGTCTTATGAGTCAAGCCTTAGGTTATACGATAATCAGGTGCAATATTCTACAGTATCACTATACTTAACTGAAGTAAAAGAGTATGATACTCTGTCAGAGAATTCATACTGGGGTAAGTTTCAAAAAAGCTTTGCCTCAAGTATGGCAGGGGCAGGATATTTCTTTGGAGAAGTATTTATAATAATATTTGCAAGTCTGCCTTATATACTACCTATTGCGCTGGTAGTAGCAATAATTTGCTTTATAATTATAAAAATATCAAATAAAAATAAAGCAAAACTTATAAAGGGCAAAAAAGCGGGAATTAAGGATAAAACTAAAGAAACCGAGGAGAATAAGGAATTTAAGGCTACAGAGTCTGCTGAGCAGGAAGTTAAGACAGAGAAGGAAGAAAAACTGAAATAAATAAAAACACTATATACCCTCTCTACAGGATATTATTATCCGGTAAAGAGGGTATATTACTATAAAGCATTTGCTGAATAAATTTTTAATACTTTAAGTTTACAGCATTTTTAGCAATCTGAACTATCAGTTCGGCAGCTTTTTTCATATCTTCTATGGCTATCATTTCAAATCTTCCATGGAAGTTATGACCTCCGGCGAAGATATTAGGGCAGGGAAGCCCCATAAATGAAAGCCTGGAGCCGTCAGTACCGCCGCGGATAGGCTGAATAATAGGCTCTATGCCGATTTCCTTCATAGAATTAACTGCCAGGTCTATAATCTCTGTGTGAGGCTCTACAACCTCTCCCATATTGTAATAAGTATCAATAAGTTCAAGTTTTGCTACATTGCCATATTTTGCATTGATATAATCAAGAGCGGATTGCATAAGTTTCTTTCTTTCTTCAAACTTAAGCCTGTCATGGTCTCTTACTATATATTCAAGACTTGCTGTCTCAATATCTCCCGACATTTCGTTAAGCATAAAGAATCCTTCACGCTTTTCCGTATATTCAGGTCTTTGCTGTGCCGGAAGCAAGGAGTTGAACTCCATAGCTACATAGGAGGCATTAAGCATGACATTTTTAGCAGTACCGGGATGCACGCTTTTACCCTTTACCGTAAGTATTGCAGCTGCGGCATTAAAACTTTCATACTCAAACTCACCTAATTCTCCTCCGTCCATGGTATAAGCAAAATCCGCCCCAAAGCCCTTAACATCAAAGTAGTCGGCACCTCTTCCGATTTCTTCATCAGGTGTAAATGCTATCCTGATATCCCCATGCTCTATCTCAGGATGCTCTATAAGATATTCTA
>ERZ773022.2203-NODE-2203-length-12010-cov-8.073693_pt1 | contig 12010 bp, 10 predicted proteins | sample MGYA00580839_ERZ773022 | MGnify/ENA primary metagenome ERZ773022 (study PRJEB29015, sample SAMEA2738020) | human oral metagenome | biome: human oral; feature: human-associated habitat; material: dental | place: China | collected 2044 ... | reverse complement strand
GCGGCCCTCGACATCGAGCTCGCCCGGGGGCGGACGGCCGAGCTCGTCGCGCGGGCGCACGCGGCGGGCCTGGACGCGGTCGTCTCCTGCCACGACTTCGAGGCCACCCCGCAGGACGCCGTCATGCTGGGGCGCCTGCGCGCCATGGCCGAGGCGGGCGCGGACGCGGCCAAGCTCGCGGTCATGCCGCGCAGCGCGCACGACGTCGCGCGGCTGCTGGGCGTGACGGCGCGGGCGAGTGCGGAGCTGGACGTTCCCGTGGTGACCATGTCCATGGGGGCGCTCGGGACGGTCAGCCGGGTGAGCGGGGCCGTGTTCGGCTCGGCCCTCACCTTCGCCACCGCCGGCGGCGCGTCCTCGGCCCCCGGACAGCTGCCCATCGAAGAGGTGCGCGCTGTCCTCGCCATTCTCGTGCAGGATCGGTCCTGACCCCCGCCGGAACCGGCTTCGCGCACCCGAACCGGCTGCTCCTGCCCGACCTCACTCAGTGAAGGAGACCCGCGTGAGTACCACGATCCTCTACGTCCGCCCCGAGGGCGGCGGATGGGGGCCCATCACCGCCATGGCCTCGCTCTCCGCCCGCCTGCTCCAGGCGGATCTCATCACCATGGAGCGGCGCGAGCTCAGCCGCGTCCACAAGACCCGGGCTCTGCTTCCGCGCCTGCGCGGGGCTGAGAGCCTGCTCGTCATCTCTCCGGTGCCCGAGTCGCTCAACTTCATCGCCCTGGTGCCGGGGCTGCGCCGCCGCTACGGCACCGTCATCGGCTGGGTCGTGGATTGCTGGTGGACCAACCGGATTCCCGTCGCCGTCACCCGCGGGCACCTCTACGACCGCCTGCTCGTGACGGAGAAGGAGGTGGTTGACGACTGGCGGCGGGCCACACGGATGCCCGTGGAGTGGGTGCCGCTGGGAGCGGACGTCCTGGGCGCGCTGCGCGAGCGCGGGCGGGCCGGTGACTACGAGCGCACCGTGGACCTGCAGCGGATGGGCCGCCAGCCGGAGGCCTGGGACGACGACGAGCTGGTCGCCGCGATGTGCGAGTACCGCGGCCTCACCCACGGGCCGCGGCCGCCCTTCGGGACCACCCCCGAGGGGTCCTACGCGAACGTGCTCGCCGCTGCCGCTGGCGCCCGGTCGCTGCTCGCCTTCACCAACCTCGCCTCCCCGGCCGGCTACACGCACCCCAGCCGCGAGTACGTCACCTCCCGCTGGCTGGACGCCCTCGCCCTGGGCGCCCTCGTCGTCGGGCAGCGGCCCCGGGAGGAGGGCAGCGACGAGCTTCTCTGGGAGGGCGCGACCCTCGACGTGAGCCCGACGAACGTCGCCGCGGGGCTCGACGCCCTCGCTGCCGAGCTGACGCACTGGACGCCGGAACGCGCTGACGCCATCCAGGATCAGGCCCTGCGCCGTCTCGACTGGCGATGGCGCCTGCGCGAGGTCGCCGAGCTCCTCGACGTCGCCTCGCCGGTGCTCGACGCCGAGCTTCGGGAGCTGCGCGAGGCCCTCGCCGGCCGGTGAGGTGGGCGGCCTCACCGGCGCCGGTCTCACCGGGCCCCGGGCTCCTCGCGTAGACTCACGGCGTTGCCCCGGCGAGGGACGCGCTCAGCAGCGCGCATCCGTGATCGACGTGGTGGTGCCGCAGGGCGCCGCGCGTCGTCGCACCGCGCCGGACCACCAGACCCAGGGGCGCCGCCCCGCCACAACCGCTGCGGGGCGCCGCCCCGCCCTGACCGAGGAGAGCCTCATGGCAGACAACGCCATCACCCTCACGGGCACCATCCGCACCACCTTCGGCAAGGGATCCTCCCGCCGGGCCCGCCGCGCCGGGCAGGTCCCCGCCGTCGTCTACGGCCACGGCACCGACCCGCGCCACATCCTCCTCGACGAGCACGACACCCGCCTCGCCCTGCGCGGCACCGACAACGCGCTCATCGAGCTGGTCATCGACGGCGAGAGCCTCCTGACCCTGACCAAGGAGGTCCAGCGCCACCCCATCCGCCCCGGCGTCCAGCACGTCGACTTCCTCCTGGTCAACCGCAACGAGCGCGTCGACGTCGAGATCCCCGTGAGCGTCGTCGGCGACGCCGCGCCCGGCACCATCCACATCATCGAGCTGCCCCACGTCGTCGTCTCCGCGCCGGCCGTCTCGATCCCCGAGTCCATCGAGGTCGACATCACCGGCATCGAGGCCGGCACCGCCGTGCGCGTCTCCGACCTGGTCCTGCCCGAGGGCGTCGAGGCCATCACCGATGCCGAGATCGACGTCGTCAACGTGGCCGCCGAGGCCGTCGTCGCGGACAAGGCCCCCGTCGCCGACGCCGAGGGCGACGCCGCCGACGCGGCCGCTGCCGAGTGACCTCCCGGCCCGGCACCTGAAGGAGCCCCCATGAGCGAGGCCTGGCTCGTCGTCGGGCTGGGGAACCCCGGGGCCCGGTACGCCCGCAACCGCCACAACGTCGGCCGTATGGTCATCGACGTCCTGGCCGGGCGCACAGGGGTCGGGCTCTGCGGGCACAGGTCCCGCGCGCGAGCGGCCGAGGCGCGCGTGGGCACGCTGCCCGGCGGGGCGCCCGGCCCCCGCGTCGTCCTCGCCGAGCCCGCCGGCTACATGAACGTGTCGGGCGGCACGGTCACGGCGCTCGTCCGGTTCTACGACGTCGACCCGGCCGACCGGTTGCTCATCATTCATGACGAGCTTGACCTGCCCGCTCATGAGCTGCGTCTCAAACGTGGTGGCGGTGAGGGCGGGCACAACGGCCTGCGTTCGATCAGCCGGGCCCTGGGCATGCGGGATTACATGCGCGTGCGCGTGGGGATCGGGCGGCCTCCGGGGCGGCAGGACCCGGCCGACTTCGTCCTGTCGGACTTTCCCGCGCGGGAACGCGACTCGCTCGCCGTCACGCTCGAGCGGGCGGCCGACACCGTCGAGGACGTCGTCACCCGCGGCTTCGAGGACGCCCGGCAGCGCCTGCGCTCCTGCTGCTGACGCGCGGCGCCGGACTCGGTCAGGCCATGAGGCCGGTCTCGTAGGCGACGACAACGGCTTGGACGCGGTCGCGCACGTCCAGCTTGGCCAGGATGTTGCCCACGTGGGTCTTGACGGTCGTGGCCGAGACCACCAGGTGGGCGGCGATCTCCGAGTTGCTCATTCCCTGCGCCATGAGCACGAGGATCTCCCGCTCGCGCGGCGTGAGCGAGGCGATCCGGGGGTCCTCATCGATCGCCTGGCTTCCGTCGTCCGGCAGGTGGGAGGCGAACATCTCCAGCATGCGTCTCGTGATGCGCGGGGAGACCACGGCCTCGCCGTTGGCCACGGTGCGGATCGCCTCGGCGAGCTCGGCCGGCCGGGTGTCCTTGAGCAGGAAGCCGCTGGCGCCGGCCCGCAATCCGGCGAAGGCGTACTCGTCGAGGTCGAAGGTCGTCAGGATGAGGATCTTCGTGCTGGGGCAGTGGGCGGTGATGGCCGTCGTCGCATCAATGCCGTTCATACCGGGCATGCGCACGTCCATGAGGATGACGTCGGGGTGCAGGGCGCGGGCCTGGGCGAGGGCGGAGGCCCCGTCGGAGGCCTCGCCGATGACCTCGATGCTGTCCTCCGCGTCGAGCACCATGCGGAACCCCATGCGCATGAGCGCCTGATCGTCGGCCAGCACCACGGTGACCGGCGCCCCTTCGGTCCGGCCGGTGGAGGAGCTCATAGCGGAAGCTTCCACGGAGAGGTCCCTTCGTCGTTTTCATCCCAGCGCAGGACGGCGCGCACACGCCATCCCGTGGCGGTCGGCCCCGCCTGAACAGTGCCACCATAGACGGCCGCGCGCTCCCGCATGCCGATCAGGCCCTTGCCCGATCCGTGCATCGGCTTGGAGCCCGGCGCGGCCTCGTTGTCGATCGTGAGCACTGCTGTGCCGGCGTGGCGTTCCACGGTGACCGCCACCGCGTGCGTCGTGGGCGCGTAGCGCAGGACGTTGGTCAGAGCCTCCTGGGCGACGCGGAACAGGGTCAGCTGCAGGCCCTTGTCCTCGGGCAGGCGGGTGCCGTTCCACGTGTAGGTCACGGGCACGCCCGCCGCCTCGAAGCGGGAGACGAGTACTGTCAGGTCCGCCTGCTCCGGTGCGGGCGCCAGGGGGATGTCGCCCCGCGAGGCGTCCGCGCTCCTGCCGGTGGCCTGCCGGCGCAGGTCGGCGATCTTCTCGCTGGGTTCGATGGGGGCGACGGTGCCCGGCGGCGCGAACTCGGGGACGGGCAGGTCGCGGACTTCGGGCGTCCGAGTCGGGGCCGCGGTGCCGGGGCCGGCCGGCGCATCGTCGGGACCGTCGGGTCGACTGGCTCCGCGGGAGTCGTCCGCGGGGTTCTGGGGCTGGGTCTGCGACGGAGCGGAGGAGGCACCGGGGTCATCGCGCAGGACGCCGACGAGGCGACGGGTGTCGGCCAGGGCGGAGCGTCCGGTCTCGGCGAGCATGCCGAGGGCCTCCTTGGCCATGGCGGGGTTGCGTTCGACGGCCGCCGCGGCGCCGTCGGCCATGGTGATCATGACGGCCAGGGAGTGGGCGACGACGTCGTGCATCTCGCGGGCGATCCGGCTGCGCTCGTTGGCCGCCGCAAGGAGGGCCTCCTGCTCGCGGGCCAGCGCCAGCCGCGCCGAGCGCATCTTCATCTCGCTCAGCTGGACCTCTTGGATCCGCATGATCATGCCGATCAGGGTGGCGATGACGCAGATGAGGCTGTAGAGGAGGTAGACGAACCACGACTGGTGCAGGGGCGCGCCCTCCATCCAGATGCCGGAGATCGTGGACGGCACCCCGGAGACGAGGGCCGCCGCCCAGGCCCAGGCGACGTGGCGCCGCATGGCCAGCGCCGTCAGGCACAGAGGGGTTCCGATCAGGCCGTAGGCGCTCAGGGAGTTCGCGACGATCGCGAAGGCGTCCGATCTGAAGCCGTAGACGGAGTAGATGACGACGTCGTGCAGCATCGGGACGACGACGGTGGTCGCCCAGGCCGTGACAGGGCGGACGCGCCGCAGGGACAGGGCACCCGTGCACAGGACGACCGCCGCGACCGTGGTCGGCAGCCAGGACGCGGCGGGGGACGGGCCCTCGGTCAGCGCGGGGACGAGCCCCAGGAGCGTGTCGAGGCCGAGCACCAGGGCCGCCAGGACGGAGTCGGCCAGGACCCGGTGCCTGTTGTGCCAGCGCATGAGGCGCATCGCGGTGGGCGGCATGCTCATCGCCGCGGCTCCGTTCCGGCCCCCGGGCGGGTTGTCTGCGTGATCCACGGGGCCATTGTGTCCTCGATCCTCATGAGGTCGGCTGATGCGGTCGGCCGGGTGCGCCGACGGCGCCCAGGGCGGTGTGCCCGTTGGGCGCCATCGGCGGGTCGGGTCTGTGAGCGGCGGGCGGACCGGGCGGACCGGGGCTCAGGCGTCGCGCCTGGAGAAGACGATCCAGCCGATCAGCATCGGGATGAGGGCCCAGGCTGCGAAGACGAGGACCGCGTGGCTGTGCTCGAGGAAGCTCGCGGCGCCGCCGTCGGCCTGGGAGCCCCATGTCTGGGTGAGTTGGAAGGGGTCCGTGACGGCGACGGCGACCTTGCCGGGCAGGAGGCCGATGATCTTGGCCGCCCACTCCCACTTCATGGCCATGAGACTCAGGGGGATCTCGATGACGAAGAGGAGCACGGTGACCACGGTGAGGGATCCGGCGGTGGAGCGAAGCAGGAACCCGAGCCCCAGGGTCATCAGGGCGATACCGGCGTAGGCCAGGCCCGAGCCCCAGAAGAAGCCGAGGTAGTGGGCGTCGGTCAGGGAACCCGCGTGCTCTCCCAGGAAGGGGGCGGAGATCGCCCAGGACAGGAGGGTGGACAGGCTCCCCAGGAGGAAGGCGACGAACGAGATCACGAGCGCCTTGGCCCACAGCAGGCGCCCGCGGTGAGGGACGGCCGCCAGCGAGGAGCGGATCTGCCCCGAGGAGTACTCCCCGGTGATCATCAGGGCGGCCAGGACCGCCACCACGATCTGCCCCAGAGTGGTGCCGGCGATAAGGGAGTAACGGGCGGTATCGGCGTACTCCGCGATCTTGCCCATGCCGATGGTCAGCCCCGCCCCGATGAGGACGGAGGTGACGATGGCGATGGCGGAGGTGATCCAGGTCGAGCGCAGGGAGCGGATCTTGATCCACTCCGAGCCGACGGCGCGGGCGAAGGTCTGGCGGCCCTGGACGCGGGTGCGGAAGGGGCGGGCGGCGCCCTTGCCTGTGAGCGCGGCCGCGGGACTCGTGGCGGCGGGTGCGGCGGTTGTCATGATGAAGCCTTTTCTTGGTCGGGTCTGCGAGGTCGGGTGGGTCTGCTGGGTCTGCGAGGTCGGGTGGGAGCGCCCGCGTCAGGCCACCTTGCGGCGGGCGTCCCGCCTGGCGGAGCCGGTCCGGGAGCCGGTCCGATCGGAGGCGTCGGTGCGGTACTCCACGGAGTCGCTGGTCAGCGTGAGGTAGGCGTCCTCCAGGCTCGCGCGGATGGTGGTGAGCTCGTGCAGGACGATTCCGGCGGAGGCGGCGGCCTCGCCGATGGTGGCGGCATTGGCGTTGGTGGTCTCCAGCACGCTGGGGGAGACGGCCGTGGTGCTCAGGCCCTGGCGGGCCAGCAGCTCGGCGAGCTGGGCGGCCTGGGGCGAGGCCACGCGGACCTTGTCGGTGGTGGCCGAGGCGATGACCTGGTCCACGGGCCCGGAGGTCAGGATGCGGCCCCTGCCGATGACGATGAGGTGGTCGGCGGTCTGGGCCATCTCGCTCATGAGGTGGGAGGAGATGAAGACGGTGCGGCCCTCGGCGGCCAGGCGGCGGCAGGTCTCGCGGACCCACTTCACACCCTCGGGGTCCAGGCCGTTGACGGGCTCGTCGAAGATGAGGACTCCGGGGTCTCCCAGGAGGGCGGCTGCCATGCCCAGGCGCTGGCCCATGCCGAGGCTGAAGCCCTTGACGCGCTTCTTGGCCACGTTCGTCAGACCGGTGAGCTCCAGGACCTCGTCCACGCGCGTGGTCGAGATGCCGTTGGAGGCGGCCAGCTGGCGCAGGTGGGCGCGGGCCGAGCGCGAGCCGTGCAGCCCCTTGGCGTCCAGCAGGGCGCCGACCTCGCACAGAGGGGCGGACAGCTCCCGGTAGGGGCGGCCATTGACCGTCACCGATCCCGTCGTCGGCCTGTCCAGCCCCATGATCATCCGCATGGTGGTGGACTTCCCGGCGCCGTTGGGGCCCAGGAACCCGGTGACTGTGCCGGGCTCGACGGTGAACGAGACATGGTCCACGGCGGTCTTGGCACCGTACTGCTTGGTCAGGTTGACGGCCTCAATCATGGGGGATCACTCTTCTGTAGGGGCTGAGTCTGTCGGTGAGGGGCGGCGCCCCGCAGTGACTTCAGGCTAGAAGCCGCACGGATCCAGCCCATCGGCCCGGGTGACGAACCTTTCTCGGCGGCGGGCTCCTTCTGGAGGATGAGAGGCCTCGGCCCGAGCGGTGAGCCGGAGGGCCTGAGCCGGGGCCCGCCCGCGTCCCGGTGGGCCTCGAGTCCTGCCGGGCGGTCGCCCACCGCTTCACAGCCACGTCGATCCGCACCCGAGCCTCAGGAGCGCGCAGGACGGGCGCTTCCCCGTCGACGAGCGGCCCGGGCCCCGCCCCGGAGGGCCCGGTACGTCCAGATCTGGCGCAGACGCCGCGACCGGGCACTGGGGCGCCGAGCCGCCGTTGACGATCGGGGCACCGCCCGCCTGAACCGCCCTGCACCGTCTCGGAGCCGATCATCTAGGCAACAGAGGGAATCTCGGGCAGGATGGGGGTGTTATACATGACGTACCAGTGTCGTAGGACGCCGGTGCTGACCGGCGTCCACCTTCGTCCCCTCCGAGAGGACATCACGTTGAGCAATCCATTCTTCTCCCGCAGCGCGGCCTTCAACGGCGGCGGTGCCGTCGCCGCGCCGTCAAGGCCGGTGACGCCCAACGGCTACCCGACGATGCCCGGGTACCAGCCGGGGCAGTCCAGCCAGTACGGCCAGGTCGGCTACGGCCAGCCGAATCAGGCCGGTTACGGCCAGGCCGGTTACGGTCAGCCGCCTCAGGCCGGCTACGGACAGACGGGCTACGGCCGGCCCGCCCAGGTCTCCCCTGAGCAGCTCGCCGGACTGGAGAGCCAGTACGGCGCGCCGAGCGCCACCAACGTCGACCGCGGGCGCATGACCTACGACGACGTCGTCGTGCGCACCGCCGGCATGTTCGCGATCATCCTCGGCGTCGGCACCGTCTCCTGGATGCTCGCCACCAACCCGGCCACGATGGGCCTCGGCTTCCTCGCCATGATCGTCGGCTGCATCGGCGCCCTCGTCCTCGGGCTCGTCAACTCCTTCAAGAAGGAGCCCAGCCCCGTCCTCATCATGCTCTATGCCGGATTCGAGGGCGCCATGCTCGGGGCGATCTCCGGCGTCATGGAGAACGTCATTTCCGGCATTGTGATCCAGGCGGTGCTTGCGACCGGCGCGACCTTCGTCGTCATGCTGTGCGCCTACAAGTTCGCTGGCTTCCGCGTCTCGGGCAGGGTGGCGCGCATCGTCCTGATCGCCATGGGCGGCTACCTGCTCTTCAGCGTCGTCAACTTCGCCCTCATGGCCACCGGTGTCATCAACCAGCCGTGGGGCCTGCGCAGCGTGGAGGTCTTCGGGATCCCGCTGGGCCTGATCGTCGGCCTGGTGGCCGTCGTCCTGGCCGCCGTCAGCCTCGCCATGGACTTCGAGGCCATCCAGCGCGGCGTCGAGCATGGCCTGCCGACCAGGTACGCCTGGGCGGGCGCCTTCGGGCTCGTGGTCACCCTCGTGTGGCTCTACCTGGAGTTCCTCCGCATCCTCGCCATCCTGTACGACAACTGACTGAGCCGGACTGCATCGGCGGGCCGCCTTCGGGCCGCCGGTCGAGCGCCGTGCGGGGCCGGGACGGGTCGGCGTGACCCTCCCGGCTCCGCGCCGTTCGCGCCTGCGCGCCGATGCAGTTCGCGCTGGGCCGAGGGGCGGCGGCCGGACAGCCGGGCGGCCTCCCGTAGGCTCCGCAGCATGATCAACACGCACATGCCCTCCGTCCAGGGCGCCAAGGGAACCAAGCCCGTCCTCACCTTCCCCGGGCCCGACGCCCCCGAGGGGCTCCAGGTCCAGGTCCTCGACGCCGGCGACGGCCAGGTCGTCGAGGCCGGCGACAACATCGTCGCCCACTACCTGGGCCAGACCTGGGACGGGGACGTCTTCGACAGCTCCTACGACCGCGGCCAGCCGTTAGACTTCCAGGTCGGCGTCGGCATGGTCATCCGCGGCTGGGACGACGGCCTGGTGGGCCAGCGCGTCGGCTCGCGCCTGCTGCTGTCCATCCCCGCCGAGCTCGGCTACGGGGACCGCGGCGTCCCGCAGGCGGGTATCAAGGGCGGGGCGACCCTCGTCTTCGTCACGGAGATCCTCGGCGTCATGTGACGCCGAGACCCGGGGGAGTCAGGTCCACGGCGCAGAGCGGGCAGCAACAGACAGCACAAGCGGCACGGACGGCATCCGGGGCGACCCCGTATGCGCGCGGGCGGGACCTCACCGCGCCCCCGGGCGGGGGAATCGCGGTGAGGGCTCGCCGGTATGGACGGGGCCGGCTCCGGGTCCCGGCTCCGCGGGCCGGCTGAGAGCCGGCCGAGGCCGCTCAAGGCGTCGGGGGATCAGGGCCTACCCGGCCAGGGCGGGCACAGTCCGCCGGAGCGCTCGAGCTGGGCGGCCAGGGCCAGCAGCAGGTCCTCCCGGCCCGTGCGGGCCACGAGCTGGGCGCCGATCGGCAGCCCGTCGGGCCCGAATCCGGCGTGGACGGAGACCGCCGGGTGCCCGGAGACGTTGAAGATCGCCGTGTTGGAGACGACCGGCGTCGAGGCGAGCATGGCCGCCGTCCAGCCCTTCCCGCGCAGGTCGTGGGCACCGCCGGGAGCACCGATCAGGGTCGGTAGCATGAGCAGGTCCGCGCTCCGGAACGCCGTCTCGACACCTGCGCGGATTCGCTGCGCGCCCCGCTCGGCGGCGCGCACGGCGCATGCGGGCAGGGCGGCGCCGACGCGCACCGACACCCGCGTGCGCGGCTCCAGCCGCTCCGGGTGGTCGACCTGCTCGGCCTCCCCGCGGGTCCCCGCGAAGTACAGGGTCAGGAAGGAGGCGGTGGGCGTCGGCCAGGCGACCCGCGCCGCGCGCACGTCGTGCCCCAGGGCGCGCAGGCGTCCGCGGAGGTCCCGCATCGCGGCGCCGACCGGGGGCGCGACCCCGGCGCCGGGCATGACGGCGTTGCTCGCCGCGAGGATGCGCAGCGGGCCCGTCCCGCTCTCAAGCGACTCGACGAAGGGCCGTGCCGGCGGCGCCAGCCGCCACCGGTCGCCCGCGGTGCTCCCGCTGATGACGTCCATGACCAGCGCCATGTCCTGCGCGCTGCGCGTGATCGCCCCGAAGCCCGCCAGGCCCAGCCAGTGCTCGCGCAGCGGCGCCGAGCTCACCCGGCCGCGCGTCGGCTTGAGTCCGAGGACGCCGCAGGCGGAGGCCGGGATGCGCAGGGAGCCGCCGCCGTCGGCCCCCATGGCGACGGGCACCATGCCCGTGGCCACTGCGACGGCGGAACCGCCGGACGAGCCGCCCGGGGAGCGCGAGAGGTCCCAGGGGTTGAGGCACGCGCCGTGCAGGGCGGACTCGGTGGCGGGGAACTGGCCGAGCTCGGACATGTTCGTGCGCCCCACGATGACGGCCCCGGCGGCGCGCAGCCGCTGCACGACGGCGCAGTCCTCCTCCGCCGCGGCGGTGCTGCCCCTGCCTCCCAGGCTCGTCACCTCGCCGGCGACGTCGTACTCCTCCTTGACGGCCACCGGCACGCCGGCCAGAGGCCCGGCGAGGGCCGCGTCCGCCTCGTCGATCCGCTCCGCCTCGCGCAGCGCGGCCCGCCCGCGCACGACGGTGAACGCGTTGACGTCCGGGTCGATGGTATCGATGCGCGCCAGCGCGTCCGCAGTGGCCCGCCGGGCGCTCATCCGCCCCTGTCGGACCGCGCGGGCGATATCGGCGGCGCTGGGTGCCGCGTCGGAGACGGCGCCGGAGTCAAGACGGCTCATGGGACACATCCTCGGCTGCGGGCCGCCGGGAGTCCAGGCCTGTCGCGCAGGTGCAGGGGCGGGTCGGGGAGGGTCATCGGGCGGAGCTGCACATGGGACAGCGGGCCCTGGTGAGGAGAAGAGTCGTTTTTCCTTGCGATTCCGGGATTTTCGAAGTCTCGGCGATGAACCTTGACGCGCTCCCATGTGCGCGCAAGGGGGTCTGTGCACATGGGAGCGCGTCAACCGATCATGACGGTATGAGCGGAACCGCAGAATATCAACGAAATACTGGCCTGCTTCCGTCATCTGCCCGCTCTCCCATGTGCATACCGCCAGCGCGCGGCCCCGGGCGGGGCGAGCGCGACCGCGCATTCCGGAATCACCCATCGAGGGGAGAAGGGGCTCTGCCGTCGTCCGGGCAGCTCCAGTGACCGATCTGGCCCTATGACGTGACGCCGTGACCGCTAATGTGGTCCCGCCGAATCATTCGTCCAAGGAGACGCTCCTATGCCCCGCTATCGCAGCGCTACCTCCACGACCGGCCGCAATATGGCCGGTGCTCGCGCCCTGTGGCGCGCCACAGGAGTCAAGGACTCGGATTTCGGCAAGCCGATCATTGCGATTGCCAACTCCTTCACCCAGTTCGTGCCCGGGCACGTCGGCCTGCGCGACGTCGGCCGCCTCATCGCCACGCAGATCGAGGCCGCCGGCGGCATCGCCAAGGAGTTCAACACTATTGCGGTGGATGACGGTATCGCCATGGGGCATGACGGCATGCTCTACTCCCTGCCGTCGCGCGATCTCATTGCGGACAGCGTGGAGTACATGGTCTCGGCCCACTGCGCCGACGCCCTGGTGTGCATCTCCAACTGCGACAAGATCACCCCCG
>ERZ773022.2201-NODE-2201-length-12036-cov-19.818463_pt1 | contig 12036 bp, 6 predicted proteins | sample MGYA00580839_ERZ773022 | MGnify/ENA primary metagenome ERZ773022 (study PRJEB29015, sample SAMEA2738020) | human oral metagenome | biome: human oral; feature: human-associated habitat; material: dental | place: China | collected 2044 ... | reverse complement strand
AGTAAAGAACAGTCAACATAGCTGTCAAACCGAATCCCATTGCAAGGTAGTGAAGGTTACGTTTAACTGGAAGGTAACGAAGCAAGATTGCAAATCCAAGACCTGGAAGCATACGACCTGCAAGTGTCAAACCATCTGCAACCCATTGGTATTCTTTAACAAGGTCTACTACTGATTGTACGAAAGCACCACCAAAAGCAAGAGCGAAGAATACTGGAAGGGCACGAGAAAGAGCCCAAGGAACTGCACCAAGTAGGTAGTTGCGTTCGATACCTTTGTAGTCAAAGCGTTCGATCGCAGCATCAATACGGTGTGCAAAGAAAGTAGTTGTCATACGTCCAAGAACGTCGAAGTATGTCAAAAGTGCTGCTACTGGTACAGCGATTGTTGTGATCGCAAGATCTGTATCAATACCTTGAGAGATAGAGAATGCTGTTGCAAGAACCGCACCAGAAGTTGCGTCGATACGAGAAGCACCACCGAAGGTACCAACCCCGAGAACGAACAACTGCAAGCTACCACCGATAAACAAACCAGTTGTCACATCTCCCATGATCAAACCAGTAATGAAACCAGCGAATACAGGGGAACCTGCAGATGAAACGATTGTCAACTCATCACAGATTTGATAAGCTGAGTACAAAGTGAGAAGTAAAATTTGCCACCATTGTATCATAACAATGACCTCCTAAAAATTTTTTCCTATTTTAATAAGCTCAAAAAGTCTGAAACTGGATCATTTGGAACCATTTGAGCAGTGAGTTTCACACCTTTTTCTGCTAGTTTGTGGAAATCTTCCACATCCTTGTCTACCACGTTGATAGAACGTGTGATAGAGCGAGTTTCTGGTGTTTGAGACATATTGCCGACGTTGAGTGTTTCAAGCGGAACACCTGCTTCGACCAAACCAAGGAAACGGTCTGGTTTACGTGCAACGATAAAGAGACGTTGGCTATCGTATTTACCAGCAAGGATATTTGCTGCTGCTTTCTCAACTGGCAAGATACTGAGTTTCACACCTGGTGGTGTCGCAAGTTTCAAACCACTCTTTTCAATATCGTTGTTAACAACTTCATCGTCTACAACCATAATGCGCGAAACGTTTAGTTTCCCTGCCCAAAGATTGGCTACTTGACCGTGGATCAAACGTCCATCGATACGGCATCCTACAATTGTCATAAGTTTTCCCCCTTTATGTGTTTTAGTGTAGGTTTACGAGTTAAATGAATCTCTTCTTTATATTCGCCCTCAGTTTCAAAGATGATGATGCGGTTAGCACCTTCCTTGAGATAGCTATGAGGGATATAAAGTGAGAGGGTCGGGCCGACGTTCCAGAAACGTCCTAGGTGACGCCCGTTGACAAAGGCAACTCCCTTACCAAACTCAGACAAGTCTAAGTAGGTATCCTTCGGCTCTTCAACAGTAAAGTCGAAAGCGTAAAAGGCTGGTTGTCCTTCTGTCCATCCTTTTGAAAAATCAATTTTCTCAGGATTATCCAGTGGTAGTGGATAGTGTTTCCAGTTTAGTAAGAAGTGTAAATCCTTGCAGACACCTGTTCGGATTCCTTTACGCTGCGTATCAGCTAAGAACTTGTGACCATAGTTGACACGCCCCATATTTTCTATCAAGATATCCAATCTAGACAGCGCTTTCTTTTTACCTTGATAAAAAATATCTTCCCCAATCTCTGTCTGATATTGGGTTTCAATCCACTGACCATCGACATAAAGCTGGGCCCTATCTCGACCATCAATGATACGAAGTCTTTCTTCTTCTGCATCCCAACTTGCCTCAGTGCGATAGAGAAGATAGCCATAACTTTGTCCTAGCTCCTCCATCTTTTGAGGATAGAGACTTTCTACTGGACTAGACAAGCTATCTAAGGTTTCAAACAAGGAAACTTTTTCAGCAAGTGGAATAGCGTCCACTTTCATGCTTTCCTTATAGAGTGGTTCCAACTGCGGATACTCTGGGAAATGTGTCGCCATCATCTTCTTGACTGCCAGATATTTAGCAGTTGGATTTCCTTCTTCATCCAGAAGGGCATCGTAATCATAAGATGTAACTTGTGGCAGATCCAAAGTTCCTCGAGCCGAGCAACCATTCATGAAGCCAAAGTTTGTACCGCCATGGAACATGTAGAGATTGATGGAACCTTGCTCCAAAACTTCTCGAACTGCATCTGCCAATTCTTTTGGATCCCGTGTGATAATCGGTTCTTTCCAACGATTGAACCAGCCATCCCAGAACTCCATACACATGAGTGGCCATTTCTTGCCATATTCATCAAAGAAATCCTGCATCTGTGAAAAGTTGTAAGGGGCCTTAGAGCCAAAGTTGCCTGTTACAAAGAGGTCATCTTCGATTAAGGTTCCCGCTTTCAGAGTAGCTCTCCAAGGACCATCTGACGTAAAGAGGGGACAGGTTACGCCACGCTCTTCCATCAACTGTCGAATCGCTCTCAGATAAGCCTTATCCTCTCCGTAAGAACCATACTCATTTTCAACCTGCATCATGAGGATATTCCCACCCTTGTCCAATAAATGTGGAACCAATCGTGACAAGAGTTGGTCATAGTAGCGACCGACAGCTTCAATATAAGCAGAATCTGAGGAACGAAGTCTCATATTCTTTGTTAAGAGCCAGGCTGGTAAGCCACCGAATTCCCACTCCGCACAGATGAAGGGAGAGGGACGAACGATAGCGTAGAGACCCAAATCTTGTGCCGTCTGGAGAAATCGCTCCAAATCCAGAGCTCCTTCAAAGTTAAACTCACCCTCACGAGGCTCATGTAAATTCCAAGCTACATAAGTTTCTACTGTATTAAAACCAAGAGCCTTCAAATTATAGAGCGAATGATACCAATCTTCTGGAGGAACCCTAAAATAATGAATGGCGCCAGATAAAATCTTAAATGATTTTCCATCGAGATAAAAATCATCTCGTATCTCAAATCGTGTCATGTTCTTACCTTCTGACAACTAAAGTTTACGCTTTCATTTGTTGATATAGTAAATATATCTCAATATCTTGCATTTGTCAATAGGTTTTCACAATTTTTTTCATTTTTCACTAAATTTTACACAAAAAACTTATAAAAATCTTGTAATCTATAGTCATAACAACATTTTAGCACCATGTATAAAAATGTAGATTTTTCTATTTATTCCTATGTAAATTAACCTTATAGCCTATTATTCTAATTTTTTTATTCAAAAGGCTACTATTCTTTCCAGTTTTATGGTAAAATCTTTAACGGAGAAGGAAAATCGAGGTGAAAATATGGCAATTCCAAAGTATCAATATATTAAAGATGAGTTAAAGAACAAAATCATTTCTGGTCAATTTGCCAGTGGAGATAAATTCTACACTGAAGCTGAATTGATTGCAATGTATGATGTGAGTTCTATCACAGTTGTCCGCGCCTTAAACGACCTTGCCAAGGATGGCTATATTGTCCGTCAACAAGGAAAGGGTACATTCGTTTCACGCGCACGCAAACATAAACTCGTAGAGTTTTCAGATGTAGAAGTTTTTGAAACTAAAGATGATAAAGTTACCGTCCTTTCTATTGAGCGTGGAAACAAACTAAGCTACTTAGAAAAACTCGGACTACGCGGAGATCAGTTCTACTACAAGATTGAACGCGTACGCGAAACAGGTGGTGTTGTCTACATCTACCATACATCTTACATCCCAGAACAATACATCAACGCAAATTATCCAAATCTTGAATATTATAGCTCTATCTATAACCGTTTCAAATTGGATTACCACATTCACATGAATGATGAACATTTTGAAGAAATCAATGAAATAGCATTTCCAACTCCAGAACATGCGGCTTCGGTCCTCGGAGTCGATGAACAATTCCCAACCGTTTTACAAACCAAGACTACTAAACTAGAGTCTACTGGTCAAGTTCTCGCATTCAGCGAAACATACAAACGAGCGGATTACTACAAAATCAAATTCATTTCATGTGACCGTGATCACTAAGAAGAAAGCCTGAGCCTAAACGCTTGGGCTTTTTCTATACTTATTATACCACACCAAAAAGGTAGCGCTTACCTATTTTTGGAAGATTCTATAATTTGTGGAGTATTTTATAGAAATAGAACCAAAAAGATTCTACTAGATATATATATGTATCTTTTCCGACCAATCTGAAATCTTAAGTTTAAATTTTATATTTTTTTATACTTATTATAGTTTTTTGTCATCTCCTCTTGACTCTCGTTAATATAAGAAATAAAATAAAGGTGTTGATTTATGTAAACGCTATCAATATAACAATTCAATCAGGAGGTTTTGCAATGAAACATGAAAAACAACAGCGTTTTTCTATTCGTAAATACGCTGTAGGAGCAGCTTCTGTTCTAATTGGATTCGCCTTCCAAGCACAGACTGTTGCAGCCGATGGAGTTACTCCTACTACAGAAAACCAACCGACCATCCATACGGTTTCTAATTCCCCTCAATCATCCGAAAATCGGACTGAGGAAACACCTAAAGCAGAGCTTCAACCAGAAGCTCCAAAAACTGTAGAAACAGAAATTCCAGCTACTGATAAGGTAGTTAGTCGTCCAAAAACAGAAGAAAAACCACAAGAGGAAGTTAGTTCAACTCCTAGTGATAAAGCAGAAGTGGTAACTCCAACTTCTGCTGAAAAAGAAACTGCTAATAAAAAGGCAGAAGAAGCTAGCCCTAAGAAAGAGGCTGATTCTAAAGAGTCAAATACAGACAAGACTGACAAGGATAAACCAGCTGAAAAAGATGCTAAAAAAGATGAAGCGAAAGCAGAGGCTGACAAACTGGCAACAGAGGCAGGAAAGGAACGTGCTACAACTGTAAATGAAAAACTAGCGAAAAAGAAAATTGTTTCTATTGATGCTGGACGTAAATATTTCTCACCAGAACAACTCAAGGAAATCATCGACAAAGCGAAACATTATGGCTACACTGATTTACACCTATTAGTTGGAAATGATGGACTCCGCTTCATGTTGGACGATATGAGCATCACAGCTAACGGCAAGACCTATGCCAGTGACGATGTCAAACGTGCCATTGAAAAAGGTACAAATGATTATTACAACGATCCAAACGGCAATCACTTAACAGAAAGTCAAATGACAGATTTGATTAACTATGCCAAAGATAAAGGTATCGGTCTCATTCCAACAGTAAATAGTCCTGGTCACATGGATGCAATCCTCAATGCCATGAAAGAATTGGGAATCCAAAACCCTAACTTTAACTATTTTGGGAAGGAATCAGCCCGTACTGTCGATCTTGACAACGAACAAGCAGTCGCTTTTACAAAAGCCCTTATCGATAAATATGCTGCTTATTTCGCGAAAAAGACTGAAATCTTCAACATCGGACTTGATGAATATGCCAATGATGCAACAAACGCTAAAGGTTGGAGCGTTCTTCAAGCTGATAAATACTATCCAAACGAAGGCTACCCTGTAAAAGGCTATGAAAAATTTATTGCCTACGCCAATGACCTAGCTCGTATTGTAAAATCGCACGGTCTAAAACCAATGGCTTTCAATGATGGTATTTACTACAATAGTGATACTAGCTTCGGAACGTTTGACAAAGATATCATCGTTTCAATGTGGACTGGTGGTTGGGGAGGTTACGACGTCGCTTCTTCTAAACTTCTAGTAGAAAAAGGTCACCAAATCCTAAACACTAACGATGCTTGGTACTATGTTCTTGGGCGAAATGCAGATGGCCAAGGTTGGTACAACCTTGATCAAGGCTTAAACGGTATCAAGAACACTCCAATCACTTCAGTACCAAAATCCGACGGAGCAACTATTCCATTCATCGGTGGTATGGTAGCTGCGTGGGCCGACACTCCATCTGCACGTTATTCACCGTCACGCCTCTTCAAACTCATGCGTCAATTCGCAAATTCTAATGCTGAATACTTCGCAGCTGATTATGAGTCTGCAGAACAAGCACTTAACGAGGTACCAAAAGACCTTAACCGTTATACTGCAGAAAGCGTCGCAGCGGTTAACGAAGCGGCAAAAGTCATCCGTTCACTTGATAGCAACCTCAGCCGTGCCCAACAAGACACGATTGACCAAGCTATTGCAAAACTTCAAGAAGCAGTCAGCAATTTGACCTTCACACCAGAAGCTCAAAAAGAAGAAGAAGCTAAACGTGAGGTTGAAAAACTTGCTAAAAACAAGGTAATTTCAATCGATGCTGGACGCAAATACTTTACTCTTGACCAACTCAAACGCATCGTAGATAAGGCCAGTGAGCTCGGATATTCTGACGTCCATCTCCTTCTAGGAAATGACGGACTTCGATTCTTACTCGATGATATGACCATCACTGCCAACGGAAAAACCTATGCTAGTGATGACGTTAAAAAAGCTATTATCGAAGGAACTAAAGCTTACTACGACGATCCAAACGGTACTGCACTAACACAGGCAGAAGTGACAGAATTAATTGAATACGCTAAATCTAAGGGTATCGGTCTCATCCCAGCTATTAATAGCCCAGGGCATATGGATGCTATGCTCGTTGCCATGGAAAAATTGGGTATTAAAAATCCTCAAGCCCACTTTGACAAAGTCTCCAAAACAACTATGGACTTGAGAAACGAAGAAGCGATGAACTTTGTAAAAGCCCTCATCGGTAAATACATGGACTTCTTTGCAGGAAAAACAAAGATTTTCAACTTTGGTACTGACGAATACGCTAACGATGCGACTAGTGCCCAAGGCTGGTACTACCTCAAATGGTATCAACTCTATGGCAAGTTTGCCGAATATGCCAACACCCTCGCTGCCATGGCTAAGGAAAGAGGGCTTCAACCAATGGCCTTCAACGATGGCTTCTACTACGAGGACAAGGACGATGTTCAGTTTGACAAAGATGTCTTAATTTCTTACTGGTCTAAAGGCTGGTGGGGCTACAACCTCGCATCACCTCAATACCTAGCAAGCAAGGGTTATAAGTTCTTGAATACCAACGGTGACTGGTACTACATTCTCGGTCAAAAACCAGAAGATGGTGGTGGTTTCCTCAAAAAAGCTATTGAGAACACTGAAAAAACACCATTCAATCAACTAGCTTCTACCAAATATCCTGAAGTAGACCTTCCAACAGTCGGAAGTATGCTTTCAATCTGGGCAGATAGACCAAGCGCTGAGTACAAGGAGGAAGAAATCTTTGAACTTATGACTGCCTTTGCAGATCACAACAAAGACTACTTCCGTGCTAATTATAATGCTCTCCGCGAAGAAATCGCAAAAATTCCTGAAAACTTAGAAGGATATAGTAAAGAAAGTCTTGAGGCCCTTGACGCAGCTAAAACAGCTCTAAATTACAACCTCAACCGTAGCAAACAAGCTGAACTAGACGCACTAGTAGGTAAGCTCAATGCTGCTCTTCAAGAACTCAAACCAGCTACAACCCATTCAGGAAGCCTGGATGAAAATGAAGTGGCTGCCAATGTTGAAACCAGTCCAGAACTCATCACAAGAACTGAAGAAATTCCATTTGAAGTTATCAAGAAAGAAAATCCTAACCTCCCAGCTGGTCAGGAAAATATTATTACAGCAGGAGTCAAAGGTGAACGAACTCATTACATCTCTGTACTCACTGAAAATGGAAAAAAAACAGAAACAGTCCTTGATAGCCAGGTAACCAAAGAAGTTGTAAACCAAGTGGTTGAAGTCGGCGCTCCTGTAACTCACAAGGGTGATGAAAGTGGTCTTGCACCAACTACTGAGGTAAAACCTAGACTAGATATTCAAGAGGAAGAAATTCCATTTACCACAGTGACTCGTGAAAATCCACTCTTACTCAAAGGAAAAACACAAGTCATTACTAAGGGCGTCAATGGACATCGCAGCAACTTCTACTCTGTGAGCACTGTTGATGGCAAGGAAGTGAAAACACTTGTAGATAGTCTTGTAACCAAAGAAGCAGTTACGCAAATTGTTGAGGTCGGAACTATGGTAACACATGTAGGTGATGAACATGATCTTGCTCCAGTTGCAGAAACAAAACCTAGACTGGATATCCAAGAAGAAGAAATTCCATTTACCACAGTGACTCGTGAAAATCCACTCTTGCTCAAAGGAAAAACGCAAGTCCTTACTAAAGGTGTCAACGGGCGCCGTACAAACTTCTACTCTGTGAGCACTTCTGCCGATGGCAAGGAAGTGAAAACACTTGTAAATAGTGTCGTAGCGAAGGAAGCTGTTACACAAGTAGTCGAAGTCGGAACTATGGTAACACATGTAGGCGATGAAAACGGACAAGCCGCTATTGCTGAAGAAAAACCAAAACTAGAAATCCCAAGCCAACCAACTCCATCAACTGCTCCTGCTGAGGAAAGCAAAGTTCTTCCTCAAGGTCCAGCTCCTGTGGCAACAGAGAAAAAACTTCCTGAAACAGGAACTCACGATTCTGCAGGACTAGTAGTCGCAGGACTCATGGCTACACTAGCAGCCTATGGACTCACTAAAAGAAAAGAAGACTAAGTCTTTTCGATAAAAAATAAACAGCGAGATTGAAGCTCGCTGTTTATTTTTTAATTAATCACCCAGTCCAAGACGTTCAAAGATATCATCCACTCGTTTAGTGTAATAAACTGGGTTGAAAATTTCGTCGATTTCTTCTTGTGTGAGGCGTGATGTCACTTCTGGATCTGCTTCAAGAAGTGGTTTGAAATCTACTTGGTTGTCCCAAGAGTAAGCTGTTTTTGGTTGCACCAAGTCATAGGCTTGCTCACGGGTCATCCCTTTTTCAATCAAGGTCAACATGGCACGTTGGCTAAAGATAAGACCAAACGTAGAGTTCATGTTGCGGATCATATTTTCTGGGAAGACCGTCAAATTCTTGACAATATTTCCAAAACGGTTGAGCATGTAGTCAATCAAAATGGTCGTATCCGGTGTGATGATGCGCTCAGCTGATGAGTGAGAGATGTCACGTTCGTGCCAGAGAGCGACGTTTTCATAAGCTGTCACCATGTGACCACGGATAACACGCGCCAAACCTGTCATGTTTTCAGAACCGATAGGATTGCGTTTGTGAGGCATTGCTGATGAACCTTTTTGCCCTTTAGCAAAGAATTCTTCCACTTCGCGTTGTTCCGATTTTTGCAGACCACGGACTTCTGTTGCCATACGCTCGATAGAAGTCGCGATGCTAGCAAGAACTGCAAAGTACTCAGCGTGAAGGTCACGAGGAAGCACTTGTGTAGAGATTTCTTGGGCACGGATACCCAATTTGTCACAGACGTATTGCTCCACAAACGGTGGGATGTTAGCAAAGTTACCAACCGCACCAGAAATCTTACCAGCTTCCACACCAGCAGCCGCATGCTCGAAACGCTCGATGTTTCGTTTCATTTCGCTGTACCAAGTCGCCAATTTCAGACCAAAAGTTGTCGGCTCCGCATGCACACCGTGGGTACGCCCCATCATGATGGTGAACTTGTGCTCCTTAGCCTTGTCAGCGATGATGTTAGTGAAGTTTTCAAGGTCACGACGGATGATGTCGTTGGCCTGCTTGTAGAGGTAACCGTAGGCCGTATCCACCACGTCGGTAGAAGTCAAACCATAGTGCACCCACTTGCGCTCCTCACCAAGCGTCTCAGAAACCGCCCGCGTAAAAGCCACCACATCGTGACGAGTCTCTTGCTCAATCTCCAAAATACGGTCGATGTCAAAGTCCGCCTTCTCGCGAATCAAAGCCACATCTTCCTTAGGGATTTCCCCCAACTCAGCCCATGCCTCATCCGCCAAGATTTCCACCTCCAGCCAAGCCTTGTACTTGTTTTCCTCAGTCCAAATATTCGCCATTTCGGGGCGAGAGTAACGGTTGATCATGTTGTTTCTCCTTATAAACGAATCATCTAATATCACTAACTAAATCAAAAACTATTCCAAGCTCCCCATACTTAGGATTACACCTTGTCCCAATGTAGTCTGTGATATCATTTCTGTAATTTAAAAAATCTTGTCTTCTATTTGGATCATTCATAAATTTTTGATATATGGATGGATTTCTAAAATATTTAATTAATTCTATAAAAAGTATCCACCAACGAGAGCACCCTATTCCTGTCATACAAAGTCTACGACTAAAGTCTGTACCATTTTCTTCCGCATATATTTTTTTCATCAAATCATACACTTTTTTGTTTTCTGAAAAATTATTTTTTATAAAGAATGATAGTATTAAAGAATCAATGGTGGAAGTTTGTCGCTTAACATTAGCTGTAACTCTTCTTAAAACGCGACTCCTGATTGAGCTTTTTGCATATTTAGAAATTATATAATAATGCCATATTTGCAATTCTGTTTCCGAAAAATATTTATCAACATAATCTATATTATCTATTAGAATATCTATTATTGCTTCTGTCTCCTTGTCCTCCGACTGTGACAATATTGTATCAATTAAACTACAAACATGAGCGGTAACAACTGGAGCAGTATAAGCTACTTTTAACAACATCGGTATTATAAATATAGATTGCTTTTGATTAATCTTACAATTTTTATAAACTTTATTTATATAATTTTTACATATCGTTAACGAAGCTCTGATTTGTGGAACATTTCCTTCGTTTGATAATTTAATTAGATATTTTCGTAACTCTATTACATCCTGGCGTTTTATGTATTCCCCTCCATTTAAATTTTTAAAATTCAAAAAATTTACATTTAGGAATAAGTCATTTAAATTATCTCCATGTCCAGATGAAAAACCTTTTTCTACCTTGGTTTTTTCTTGCTTTCTACGAAGACTAAAGATCCTAAGTATTTTATCAAAATCTTCTAAAATTTCTTCCACTTTCGATCTGTCTTTACCAAAAAATGTAAAGTCATCAACATATCTCACAAAATCTGTCTGCTTATCAGACAACATACTATCAATTGCTATTCCAAGGAATTCTGAACTAATTGTAGAAGATATTGGCCCCTGTAGAATCCCTTTAGTATGGTTCTCATTTTGAGCCATGTTGTATGTATCAAGAAATTTAAAAAAGTATTTTAATCTAGAATCTGCATTACAATAGCTTACATACGGTTCTTGTGTAGATAAATCCAAATAATGCGTATAGATATTGTCAAAATAATTTTCAATATCCGTCTTTAAAAAAATAGGATTACTTCCCTCTATACTAATTGTCTTTTCTTCATTTATTTTATATGACTTATTTCTACTTGGACCTTTTTCATTTATAAAACCTGCTAGCTTTTCTATATCTTTTCCAAACCCTTGTTCATCGTATTCAAAGGAAAGTACATGCTCTCTTCCAAGTATTGGCGAATTGGAATGAAATAAAATATTTTTATTCTGACTATCAGAATAAAATTCTTCTAACCAAATTTCATTAATCACTATCATATTGTAAACAAAAGAAAAATATAAAAGTGGATTTGGAACAGCCATTCCTCTCTTACTCATATCATTTTTAAAAGAAAAATATTTAATCGGTTCAGAGCCTTTATGAAATAAATAGTTTGGTTTTCTAATCTTGTCAAACTTTATTGTTACTAAATCATTTTGTATTTCAAATATATCAATTCTATTCTTGTACATTTTATACAAAATTTTTCTAGCATGTTTAAAATAATTTAAAATAGGTGGTAATCGAGTCGATGCAAACTGTTCAAATAACACTTCAACATCTTTGTTAAGCTTATCTCTATCCATTAAATTATACCTTCATACGATTCTTCAAAACTCCTCAACCTCATCCGGCATATCACTAAATAAAGTCACATGTCCCATTTTTCGGTTGTGCTTGTCTTCTATAATCATTCATTTACCGCCCACTCCGCCGCTTTCTCTGCATGGATCACTGTTGTGTCGTAGAGTGGCAGGTCAGTATCGAATTGTTTGATGAGAAGGCCTATCTCGGTACAACCCAGGATAACAGCTTCTGCGCCTGCTTTTTTCAAATCATCTATAACGGCAATATAAGTCTGCTTTGAGCTTTCTTTGATATCTCCTAGACAGAGCTCGTCATAAATG
>ERZ773022.2194-NODE-2194-length-12057-cov-4.838944_pt1 | contig 12057 bp, 10 predicted proteins | sample MGYA00580839_ERZ773022 | MGnify/ENA primary metagenome ERZ773022 (study PRJEB29015, sample SAMEA2738020) | human oral metagenome | biome: human oral; feature: human-associated habitat; material: dental | place: China | collected 2044 ... | reverse complement strand
CGGGGTAGGCGATTTTCGGCACGGATCTCTTGCGCGCCTCCACCTGCTCGGCGGTGAGCGGCACCGGCGCCCGCCGCTTGTCGCCGTTGCGCTTCTTGCGACCCCGCTCGCGGCCCTTGTCCCTGCCCTGCTCGCTGCCTGCGCCGTCGCCCTTGCCGCGCTTATGATTGGGTCTCTTGTCCGAGCGCTTTCTTCCGGGGTCTCCGGCGCTTTTGGGGCCTCCCGCTTCCCCGCTGAGACGAGCGGAATTCGCGTTGGAACTGGCGGAGCCCCCTGTGCCTGACGGCGCGGGGCGGGGATCGGCGGAGGAATTGTCTCGAAGCATACGGGCCAATTCTCCCATGCGCCCCCGCGTCACTCGAATTGCACGGCGAGCTGGGCCAGGCAGGCCTTCCAGAACTCCTTGGTCTCGGCGACCTCGTCGGCGTCGTGCAAACCCGAATGCTCCACGGAGATCTGAGTGCGGCTCTCGCCGGAGGACGTCGGCTCGAGCTCGTGCACGCCCACCGTGATGAGCGAGCCGTCGGCGGCCTCGAGCCGCAGCGACCTGCCGGGGGTCCGCCCGCGCACCCCGAACTCGCAGTCGAGCCAGTCGCGGCGAAGGTCGTCGTCGTCGAGGAACGGCCACACGGCCTCTGCCGGGCGCCGAATCGTCTTCCACGCGCTAGTGCGCAGGGGGCCCTTGCGGGTCCTGCCCTGGCGAAGCCCCCGGGCGCGTTCGTAGTCGATCGTGAGCGACTGGGCCCACCAAGCGTCGACCTCGTGCTTGACGCCCAGCCAGCGCGCGATGCGCCGTCGGTCCCAGCTCTCGGCCCCGGCCTTGTCGAGAAGCGCGAACCATCGCTGGCGCGACCGCCCGGTGGCGGCTTTCAGGCGATCGTCGCTGATCGCAGGACTGTGTGCCGACGTCGTTGTTCCGCTCATCGTTCCTCCTGGCAGTAGTCTAGCCATAAGATGTGGCTTCGGTCATATTTGACGGGGGTGCGGCTCTTCTGAGCTTTGATCGGCATCGACGGATAAAATCGATGCTGAACCAACACGCACAGTTAGGAGTGATTATGGGAGTGAAGTCTCTGGCGCTTGGATTGGCCGCCGGATACGTTCTGGGAGCCCGCGCCGGGCGCCAGCGTTACGAGCAGATCGCCAAGGTCAGCTCGAAGGTCTGGAACTCAAAGCCCGTTCAGGCCGGGGTCGGCAAGGCGCGCGGCGCCGCAGGGGCCGGCTATTCGTCGGCGAAGGCCAAGCTCTCGCCGAAGAACGACGACGAAATCGAGGCGGCCGCCGTCGAATTCTGAGTCTCTAGGGCGGGCCTGACGTGACTGTCGCGCAGATCTTCACACACGCTTTTACTTTCTTCGACGTCTTCGGAGTGGTCTTGGCCGGAGTGCTCGGCGGAATGGTCGCGCGCGAAGAGCGTTTCGACCTCGTCGGCTTCGTGGCGCTCGCCGTCATGGTGGCTTTGGGCGGGGGGATGCTGCGAGACGCCCTGCTGCAAAAGGGCCCGCCCGTCGCGCTGACAAACCCGTTCTACATCGGCGGGGCGTTCCTGGGCGCCCTCATCGCCTTTGCCATGCGGATGACGGGCAAATGGTGGAACCGCTTCTTCATCGTCGCCGACGCCTTCGTCGTGAGCACGTGGGCGGCCACCGGCGCGATCAAAACGCTCAACGCCGGCTACGGGGTGGGCCCGGCGATGCTTCTGGGCGTCATCACGGGGGTCGGGGGCGGCATGTTCCGCGACATCGCGGTGGGAAGGACCCCGGCGATCTTCGGGGGAAACACGCTGTACGCGACGGGCGCGCTCGTGGCGACATGGCCGGCGATCGTCCTTTGGAACCTGCACAAGCCCTTCCTCGCCCTCGTCTCCGGCATGGCCGTGGGCGGGGTGCTGTGCGTCGCGGCCCGCCGGTTCAAATGGAAGCTGCCCGTCAACAACGACTACTCGCTCACTCAGCGCGTCCGGGTGAGCTTCGAGGAATATGCGCGGGCCAAGGCCGTCGAGCGCACGATGCGCCTCGACAAGGCCCAGCGCGAGAAGGTCCGCCTTGACAAACGCAGGGGCGAGAAATGGCGGCGCGAAAAGACGATGACGAGCCGACGCCGCCGCCTGCGCCGCCGCAGAATCCTGGACGAGTGAACGCCCTCCTGACGGCGCAGCCCTCCTGACGGCGCACGCCCGTCGTCGACCGCTGCCCCTTCGCCGAATAGAAGTCCGCAGAGCGGAATAGAGAGTCCGCAAAGCGGAAAAAAGGGTGTCGGTATGCGGATCTTTGTTATAGAATCACAGTGTGACTGCAGGCGCCTCACCGAAGAGGAGCCGCCACGCCCCAGAATCAAGCACTAAGGAGATTTCCATGAAGATCGGTTTCATCGGCCTCGGCATCATGGGCCGCCCAATGGCCAAGAACCTCGTCAAGGCGGGGCATGAGCTCTACGTCAACGACTTCCACAAGGAAGCGGTCGATGACCTCGTGGCCCAGGGGGCCACGGCCGTCGCGAACGCCAAAGAAGCTGCCCTTGCCTCGGAGCTCGTCATCACGATGCTTCCCAACTCGCCGCACGTCAAGACGGTCGCCCTCGGCGAGAACGGGATCGTCGAAGGCGCGCACGAAGGCCTCGTCTACGTCGACATGTCCTCTATCGCGCCACTCGTTTCGCGCGAGGTTCACGACGAACTGGCCAAAGTCGGCATCCCCATGCTCGACGCGCCGGTCTCGGGCGGCGAGCCCAAGGCGATCGACGGCACCCTGGCCGTCATGGTCGGCGGCGACAAGGCGGTGTTCGAGCAGGTCGCGCCCGTCCTCGACGTCATGGCCGGATCGGTCACCTACGTCGGCGCCATCGGGGCCGGCAACATCGCGAAGCTCGCCAACCAGACGATCGTCGCCGTCAACATCGCGGCGTGCGCGGAGGCTTTTGTGCTGGCGCAGAAGGCCGGCGTGGACCCCGAGGCCGTGTTCCAGGCGATCCGCGGCGGCCTCGCCGGCTCGACCGTCATGGACGCCAAGGTTCCGATGATGCTCGCCCGGAATTTCGCCCCGGGCTTCCGCATCAACCTGCACATCAAGGACCTCAACAACGTCCTCGACACCGGCCACGGCGTGAACTCGCCGCTGCCGCTGACCGCAGCGGTTCGCGACATGATGAGCGTGCTCCAAGGCGACGGCTTCGAGACCGACGACCATTCCGGCCTGCTCAAGTACTACGAGAAGCTCTCCGACATCGAGCTTCGCCCCGGCGAGCCCGAGGAGTGAGCGCCTGCTGAACGCGACGGCCTCGGCGCCCGTGCGTCCACGCCGAGGCCCCGCGGCTCGCGCTTTCAGTTTTCGTTGCCGCGCTGCCAGTTTCGTTGCGGCGCGGCTCAGGAGGTTCAATTGAAGATCGTATGCGCGCCCGACAGTTTCAAGGAGTCGATGAGCGCCGCGCAGGCGGCGGCGGCTCTGGCCGAGGGCGTGCGCCGAGTCGCGCCCGACGCCGAGTGCGTGGAGGTTCCCATGGCCGACGGCGGCGAAGGCTTCACCGAGTCCCTCGCCGACGCGCTCGGCCTTTCCGCCGTCGAAGCGCCGGTGCTCGACGCCTACGGGCACCCCGCCGTCGCCCGTTTCGCCCTCTCCGAAGGGCTTGCCGTCATGGAGTGCGCCCAAGCCATCGGGCTGGGAATGGTTCCGCCAGATCGGCGCCGCATCCGCGAGGCGAGCACGTTCGGCGTCGGCCAGATGATCCTCGCCGCGCTCGACGGCGGGGCGCGCGAGTTCCTTTTCGGCATCGGCGGCTCGGCCACAAACGACGGCGGGGCCGGGATGCTGCGCGCCCTCGGAGTGCGCTTCCTCGACGCCGAGGGCCGCGAGCTCGACGGCTCTCCCGCCTCCCTCGCGAGGCTCGACTCAATCGACGCCTCCGGGCTTGATCCGCGGGCCGCGGCGGCGACTTTCAAGATCGCCTGCGACGTCGACAACCCCCTGCTCGGCCCGCGCGGATCTTCCGCCGTTTACGGGCCGCAAAAGGGCGCGTCCCCGGAAGACGTCGCCTTCTTGGACGGAACTCTGGAGCGCCTGGCGAGGACCGCCGGGCACCTTGACTCCTTCGCCGCGGCCCCGGGGGCGGGCGCAGCCGGGGGGCTGGGCTACGCCTTCTCCGCATTTCTCGGCGGGGAGCTGCAGTCCGGGGCGGACCTCGTCGTGGAAGCCGTCGGATTGGCGGAAGCCGTCAAGGGGGCCGACTTCGTCTTCACCGGAGAAGGGGCGATGGACAGGCAGACGCTCATGGGCAAAACCCTGTCAGGGGTCGCGCGGGCGGCCGCGGGCGTGCCGATCGTCGCCTTCGCGGGGCGGCTCGGCGAAGGCGTGGAGGAGCTGTACAGCCACGGCTTCGTCGGCCTTGTGCCGATCGTCGCGGGCGTGACCACTCTGGAGGAGGCTCTCGCGGGCGGGCGCGAGGCTCTGGCCGACGCCGCCGAAAGGACGATGAGGCTCCTGCTGGCGGGTGCGGCTCGGAGCGCCGATCTGCAGTGAAAAGGACTTTCTTGCATTAAAGCGGCCAAAACTTAGAACCTGCTAACGCATCGTCGTGCTTTGCGCTGCGGGATTGGCCGCTGCTAACGCATCGTCGTGCTTTGCGCTGCGGGATTGGCCGCTGCCCGGCCCGTTGAAGCCGACGGTGGCGCCTCTGCGCCGCGGGCGCCTCCCTCGGGCCGCAGGCTCCACAAACATTCAGCGGGTGACGCTGCTGCTGCCCTTTGCCATGTCGCCGCTGCAGCCCTTTCCGCCTACTTCCACGCGCGCCTTGTGCCGGGCGGCTGAGCATTGACCCCTCGGAACAGGAAGTGTAACCTGAATCTCGTTAGGTTACCCTTACCGGCGAGGTTCGCATGAAGGCGTGCGGCCGCATCCGCCGAGCAGACGTCAGGAAGGCGTTCACGTGAGTGAAAATCGCGAAGCAAAGGCGCGAAAGAGCCTCGAAAAGGCGAGGGCGGGGCAGGCCGCCGTCAAGCGGCTTTCTCGCCCGGTCAGGGGATGGATCGGCGTCGCGCAGCTCCTCACGGTCACATCGGCCGCGCTCGGCGTCGTGCCCTACATCGCCCTCGTCCGCCTGGGGGACCTTCTGCTGAGCGCCTACCGAACGGATTCGCCGGTCGATGCGGACCGGGCCCGCGGAGTCCTCATGCTTCTCTTGGGCGCCTACGGCGCCCGGCTCGGCCTCTACTTCGTCGCGCTCCTCCTCACACACGCAGCAGACCTCAAAATGCGCGACGGCCTGCGCCGCTCGATCGTGGAGCGGCTTTCGCGCGCGCCTCTCGCGTGGTTCTCCGACAAGGGCTCGGGCGCTGTGCGCAAGGCGGTCCAGGACGACGCGTCGATGGTCCACACGGTCATCGCCCACGGCCCCGTCGACAAGACGAACGCCCTCGTTTCGCCGCTCGCCCTGCTCGTGTACGTCTTCACGCTCGACTGGCGCCTGGGCCTGCTGTCCATATGCACCGTGCCGATGTACGGGCTCACCTACAGCCTGACGTTGAGGGGCATGGCGGAGAAGACGGCGGAAATGGACGAGAAACTCGAAAGGGTCTCCTCCACGATGGTCGAATTCATCGCCGGAATCGCGGTGGTCAAGGCCTTCGGCAGGGTCGGCCATGCGCACGCCAACTACATAGAGCAGGCTGAGAAATTCGGAAAGTTCTACAGGGCCTGGGCGATGCCGCTCGTGACGACAGCGGCTCTGTCCCAGATGTGGATTTCGATTCCGGTGCTGCTGTTCGTCAATCTGGGAGGCGGCGCTTTGCTTATCGACGCCGGCGTCGTGGACGTTCCGCAGGCGCTCGCCGCCACGCTCATCGCGCTCGTCCTGCCGGGAACGATCATGACTGTCACAACGATCGTCTGGTCCTATCAGAGGGCGGGCGGCGCCGCCGTCCGACTGTGCGAGATGCTCGACGTCCCCGTGCTTCCGAGCGCCGAGAATCCCCGCAAGCCCAATGGGATTCGGGTGCGCGTCGACGACGTCGAATACTCATACGGGCAGACCAAAGCGCTCAAGGGCGTCTCCCTCACCCTCGAGCCGGGGACGGTCACCGCGTTGCTCGGCCCGTCCGGCTCCGGCAAGAGCACCCTCGCCACGCTCATCGCCCGCTTCGACGACCCCGACTCCGGGTCGATCTCCATCGGCGGCGTCGACCTGCGCGAGATGTCGCAGGAGACCCTTTTCTCGACGGTTTCCTTCGTGCTCCAAGACGCGCAGCTGCTCAAGGCGAGCGTGCGCGACAACATCGCCCTGGGCAAGCCGGACGCGAGCATCGAGGAGGTGCGCGAAGCCGCGAGTGTCGCCAGGATCGACGACGTCGTCATGGCCCTTCCCGGCGGGTATGACACCGTCATCGGCGGCGACACGGCCCTTTCCGGAGGGCAAGAGCAGCGGATCGCCATCGCGCGGGCCGTGCTGCTCGATACGCCGGTCCTCATTCTCGACGAGGCGACGGCGATGGCCGACCCGGAGTCGGAAGCCGAGATCCAGCAGGCCTTGACCGGGCTGGCGAGGGGGAAAACGGTGCTCGTTATCGCCCACAGGCCGGGATCGATACGCGGGGCCGATCAGATCGTCGTCCTCGAAGGCGGCCGGGTGCGCGCCGCAGAAGGGAAGGAAGGAAAATGAACCGCCCCCGGGCGCTTTTCTCCAGTTTCAGACGGCTGATGGACCGCGAGTCCTGGGCGATGGTGGCCCGCGCCCTCGTCTTGGCCGTAGCGAGCGGGGCTCTGACCGGATTGGCGCTGCTTGCTCTCCTTCCGGCGTCGGCGGCCCTCGCGTCGGGCGGCGCGGGCAGGTGGCTCGTCGTCCTCGCCTGCGTCGGCGCGGCCGCGGCGATCCTCGAGTTCATGCAGATCCGCACGGGGTACCGGGGCGCCCTCGGATTCATGCGCACCCTTCACCACGCCGTGGGCGACAAGATCGCGACCTTGCCCTTGGGGTGGTTCAAGGCGGACACGGCGGGAAGGCTCTCGCGCCTGTCCTCCCAGGAGCTCGTCAACCTTGCGGAGGCGACGGGCCATTTTCTGTACTCGATGTTCTCCAACGCTGCCTCCGTCGTCGTCATCTGGATCGGCGCGTGGTTCTGGGATTGGCGCCTGGGCCTGCTCATGACTTTCGCCGCGCCGCTGCTCGCGTTGTTCATGAACGCAGCCAGGCGGCTGACCGCGCGGGGGCACGCCTTGACCGAGCCTACCGAGGAGGAGCTCGCTTCCCGCATCGTCGAGTTCTCCCGCTGCCAGGGCGCTTTGAGGTCATGCAACGCCGCGTCCGCCGGACTGGAAAATGCATTTTCAACGAACGCCAAAGCGGGGCGCTCGGCCATGCTGTGGTCGTCGCTGGGGCTGCTGTTGTCCGGGACGCTCACGCAGATCATCGTCACGTCGATGGTCTGCCTCGTCGGCCTGTTGGCCGTCGGAGGCGAGTTCCGGCCGCTGGAGGCGATCGCGGCCATCGGCATGTGCCTGCGTTTCACGACGATGCTCGACGCCGTCTCCAACGCCCTTTTCGGCCTTGAGGAGCGCCGCCAAAGCCTGATCGGCATTGACGAGGTCATGGACGCCCCGTCGCAGGCGGTCCCCGAGGTTTCCAAGAAGCAGACGGACCCCGGCGCGGTTGCCCTGCGCGACGTCGATTTCGCCTATGAAAGCGAGCACCCGGTGCTGCGCGGCGTGAGCTTCGAGGTTCCCGCTCGGTCGATGTGCGCGATCGTGGGGCCGTCGGGGTCGGGCAAAACGACCATCGCGCGTCTCGTCTCCCGTTTTTACGACGTCGACGCGGGCTCCGTGGCCGTCGGCGGCGCGGACGTCAGGGAACTGACGACCGAGGACCTCATGGCCCAGCTTTCGATGGTTTTCCAGGACGTTTACCTTTTCGACGACACGTTGGAGGCGAACATCCGCATCGGCTCTCCCGGGGCCGACGACGCCGAGCTGCGCCGCGCGGCCGACCTGGCAGGGGTGACCGAGATCGTCCGGCGCCTCCCGGAGGGGTGGAGTTCGCGGGTCGGCGAGGGCGGGCGCAGCCTTTCCGGCGGCGAGCGCCAGCGCGTGTCGGTTGCCCGGGCGTTGCTCAAGCGGGCGCCCATCGTCCTCTTCGACGAGGCGACGAGCGCCCTTGACGCCGAGAACGAGGCGCACATCGTCGAGGCGATGGAGGAGCTGCGGCGCCACTCGACCCTCCTCGTCATTGCGCACAAGCTTGAAACGATCCTCGCCGCAGACAAGGTGATCGTGCTCAGTTCCCGAGGCGAGGTTGCGCAGGAGGGCACGCACGAGCAGCTGATCGCCGTTCCCGGCACGTATGCGGATTTTTGGGCGCAGCGCGAATCGGCTGCGGGGTGGCGTTTGGTGTGAGGGTGCGTCACATGCCCGCTTGCCAGCGGGCGAGAAGCTCGTACCCGTCGCGGCCGTAGACGGTGGGCACGTGGCGGTCGGAGCCGTACCACACGGGGATCTGCTCGGGCACGGTCCACAGGGCGTCGGGGACCATCGCGTCGAAGGTGCCGTGCGACATGAACTGCTCGAACTCCGAGAGGGAGCGTATGGCGATGCCCGCGACCTGGTGGGGGCACTCGCGCGCGAACTCGGCGTAGATCTCCGGGTCGTGCTGCCCGTCGTCGCCCACGAGGATCCATTTGATGTGCGGAAACATGATGAGGAGGTTGCGCAGCTGCGTCATTTTGTGCTCTTTGCCGGAGCGGAAGAGGCCGGTTGGCGTGGGGCCCCAGTCGGTGAGAAGCAGCGGGCCGTCGGGAAGGCCGTGTTCGAGGATGAACTGGCTGAGGGTGGGCGCCGTGTTCCATGCGCCCGTCGACAGGTAGAAGACGGGGGAGCCGGGCTCGATGATCGCCTTGTAGAACTCGGAGATTCCAGGCACGGCCTTTCGGGCGTTGGTGTGCAGCACGAACGAGTTCCAGAGCGCGAGCATCGGGCGGGGGAGCCAGGTGATCATGATCGTGTCGTCGACGTCGGAGATGATTCCCCTGCTCACGCCGGGGTCGACGACGATGACCGGCGCCTGCACCGGATCGCCCGCGGCGGGGGTGATCGTCGCGCAGTGGCGTCCGGGTTCGAGCCCGTGGTCCTCGATGAGGAGGTCGATGTAGCCCGACTCCGATGTAAAGGTCTCGACGTCGCGCCCGTTGACGGTGACGGTGACGGGAAGGTACCCGACCTGGGTGGTGAAGAACTGACGCCACCCGCGTTTGGCCTGCTGCGCGAAGGCCATCTGCCAGTCTGTTGCGTTTGGGTTCGCCATGAGCGCCCGGGCCATGACGCGGACGGCCGACGTCGAACCGTACCCCGTGTACGGGTACAACCGCGGAAGCCACCCTTTTTTGCGGCGGGAGACGATCCCGCGGCGGTTGTTCTCACGTTCGATCTGACGGACGATGTCTGCGAGACCCATAGCAACAAGCCTAGACCAAAGCCGTCTCTATCCGGGCACTGCTCGCACGCCTTCTTCGCGCCTCCCTTCATGTCTTCGTATGCCGATGACCGCCCCGTCCGCTCTTGTGAAGACGAATCCCCCGTCGTGGTGGCGTATGGAGATCATGTCGCGATGGACGAGGGCGTGGTGGTGCCAGCATAGAAGGATCGCGTTTGCCAGGTTTGTTTTTCCTCCGGCTTGCCACGGCAGTGCGTGGTGAATCTGCCCGTGGGCGAGAGTGTCCGAGCACCCCGGGTATCGACAGGTGCGGTCCCTCGCGACGACCGCCCGGGTTTGCTCGGGGGTGAAAAGGCGTTTCTCCCGTCCGACGTCGAGAACCTCCCCGGTTGCCGATAGAACGACGCGGGCGATTGACGAGTCGCATAGCAATCGCGCCAGCTGGCTCATCGACAGGGCCGAACCGTCATCAAGTTTGGCGGGTTCAAGCCCGTTGAGCGCCTTGACGTCCAGGAAGGCCGGGATCGCCCCGAGCAAGCTGCCGAGTCGCTCCGCCTGGCTGTCGAGGGAAGCCAGGCATTGGCCCAGCCTTCCTTGCCCGCGTCCGGTTTCTGTGCAAGATCCGCGCTCGCCGTTTCCGCCGCGCCGGCTCTCGCTGCCGCCGTTCTCGCCCGCTTTCCAAGCGTTGGATTTTCCGGCGTCGGACGCAAGGAACGCGCACCCGTGGACCGGGGCCGCCTGCGCTTTGTCCGCGCCGTGCAAAGAGCCGGCCGTGCCGCTCAGGGACTTTTCCACGCCCACAAGGGTCGATAAGGGCACGTGCACCGAGATGTGCGGCCGGATGCGGGCGCCTGTGGAGAGGGCTCCGGCGTCGAGCTGCGCGGTCGCCAGCTCGACGAAGGCGCAGGCTCGCCGCTCCGGCAACGTCCGGACGTCGTCGGCGCTTTTCCGCCCCATGATCGCGCTCAGCGCCGTATCGACTACGGCCGCCGTCTCGTCCGAGAACCACCCCGTGACCCGCATGCCGGAGCCTTCGCGGGCGAAGGCGAGGGATTCGCGCGAGGCGTCTTTCTTCTCCGCCTCCACGCCCGACGCGGCGTCGTGGGCGAAGGCGCGGGCTTTGATTCGCCGTTCGAATTCGCGCGGGGCGCACTTCTGGGCGTGGGAGATCAACTCGTCCTGAACGCCGTCCTCAGCCAGTTTCTCTTTCAGGACGGGGGTGGAAAACACTCGGCGGACGGCGTCGACGTGTTCCGGGAAGATCTCGCCGTCCGTCAAAGCCGCCGACAGCTTCCGCAATTCGGATTCGAGGGCTTGGGCCCGCTTGATCTCTCGCGAAGCCGCGGCTGGAGACTGGCCGGAGGCCTTCTCGTTCCACTGCGTCAGCGTCCGAGTTCCCGAGGAGCGCCAACTCCTCTTTTTGTCGATTGCCAGGAGCATCCGTCCGCGAACCGCGCCGAGGCGGGAAACCAGCTTGGCCAGTGCCTCGGCGTCGGCGAGAAGCTCGTCCCCGGAAAGCCCAGACAGGTCTTCTTCGTTCATCCGCGATATGAGCTCCCCGATCGTGTCGAGACAGCTCGCCACGCGACTTTTGCCGGTCTTTGACGACCAGTCGCTGGGAACGCCCTCGCGTGCGCCGATCGACGGCGCGCGGCCTTCGCCTGCACGAGATCCGGGGCGCTGCGGCCGGAATCCACGCCCATCGAGAATCGCAGGGCGGCCGACAAGGCTCCCAGACGCCGTCGGGCCCGCGGCAACGGAGTTCATTTGGCCGCCTAACTCGCTTTGGTTTCTTCCGTCCCTTCGATTCCCTTCACCACTATCTTAAGGCTAGAAGAAAGGATTGTCAATTTTTTGTTCGATAAAACAGGCCTGGACGACGCCGATCGCTGACGGATACCGATCGCTGACGGATACCTGTAGAGGATGGAAGCCGTTTGCGGACCGACGCCGTTTGCGGAGCCACGCCGATTGCGGACGACTGGAACGAAACTCCGGCTGCCCGCCGGGGAGCATCGACCCCCAGGCCCCGACGCAGACGCGCCTCCGCGCTCGCGGGGGCTAACCTGGCCCTATGTTGCTTGCATTTTCCATTGCGCCGATGACGTCCGATCAGCCCGACGGCTCCGTGTCCCAAGCGGTTGCGGCCGCGGTCGAGGCGGTCCGCGAGTCTGGCTTGCCGCACGAAACCACGTCCATGTTCACCACACTCGAAGGCGAATGGGACGAGGTCATGGCGGTGGTCAAGCGATGCGTCGACGTCGTCGCCGAGCGATCTCCTCGAATCTCGCTTGTCATGAAGGCCGACATACGCCCGGGCTACACCGGGCAGATCGCCGCGAAGGTCGAGCGGGTCAACGAAATCCTCGAAAACGGGTGAGCCGCCGCAGTCGCGGGACATGCCGACGCCGTCGCCGCACCGCCAGGCCGTTGCCGCGAGGCGAGATCGGGGCCGTTGAGTTTCCCCAGCTGGGGCGCGTCGCCGCTGAGCCGCCCCAACTGGGGCGCGTCGGTGCTGCCGCATGCGCCCGGCGAATGGAATGCCCCGACGCCGTAGTCGGACGGCGCCTCACATCTTTTGCACGGCCTCGACCAGCGCGACGGCGGCCCGGGCGATCCGGGTGATCCCGTCCCAATCCTGCGCCTTGACGA
>ERZ773022.2192-NODE-2192-length-12066-cov-12.235035_pt1 | contig 12066 bp, 13 predicted proteins | sample MGYA00580839_ERZ773022 | MGnify/ENA primary metagenome ERZ773022 (study PRJEB29015, sample SAMEA2738020) | human oral metagenome | biome: human oral; feature: human-associated habitat; material: dental | place: China | collected 2044 ... | reverse complement strand
AGGCTGATGTGGTGACGACGAAGCCTACAGGCGGACGTCTACCAATGACAGTAGATAATCTCCAAATGTTTGCGGAGAAGCCTAAAGTCAATTTAGTAACATCTAAAGATAATCATTTTAATAATTGGTTAAATAAGGGAGATTTTGATAATACTGTATACTTTGCAATGAAAAATAATGAGCCAGTATATACTGGTATCACTAAACAGTCATTGGAAAAGAGACAAAATCAGCATGTCAAAGCTGGCAAAGATATTGATATGTTAGTTCCTGTATATGATAATCTAACGAGAAATCAGGCAAGAGCACATGAACAGAATTTAATAGAAAATCCAATAGGTAACTCAAATAAGTTGAATAAGATTAATAGTATTAGTCCCAAAAATAAATTTCATGATGAGGCTATTATGTGGGCTCAAAATAATAAATAGGAGGAGACTATGATTTTTAATAATTTGATAAAAGAAAGAAGAGATAAAAAAATTAATACTCTTCCAAAAGAAATACAAAGAAAATTAAAAAGGTTTGAAGAGCTTGATTCGAGCGATTATCAACTCCAAGTAATAAAACCTAGTAATGAGTTGCCTAAAGAAGGGGATATATTTGTTTTATCACCTAAAAAAGGATATTATTTTTTGGGGAAAGTCATGGAATCAAATATTGAATCAAGCAATAGCCTGATGAGTGGAAGCCATGTTGTAGTAATATTTTCAACATGTTTCAATACTATGGATATAGAAATATTTAAACCTAACTATCATGAATTGTTGACGGATCCTTTTATTGTTAATAATCAATATTGGGAAAAAGGTTACTTTTACGTAATTAAACATTCTCCTCTCAGTGAAGAAGAGAAAAAACTGGAGATAGGATTCTATAAGATTCATCCTTTAGGAAATTCATTTTGTACTTCAAGTGGAGAGCGTTTAGAATATGAACCTCAGATTTTAGGAATGTACGGACTTTGTACAATTACAGGAGTAGCTGCTGAAATTAACCGTTCATTAATTATGAATCCATCTATTATTCCTAATTTTGTATTAAAGAATGATAATCTGTCTACAAAAAAAATTGATAGTTTCATAAAAAATGATGAAGGTATAATTACGATAGATATTGGAGACAAACTGGTTAGAGAAATTTCAAATTATATTGAAGCACATTTTGGAATTTACATGAATGGTTATAATTGGGAAAAATTTTTAGATTTTTACTTCCGTAAAAGTAAGATGAAGAAATTTGAAGATTTAGAGATGAATACTGATGCTGGAACCATTGAGTTACACTTTTTAGACGGGGATTTCGGCATGAATAAAAATCTATATGACCAGATTGTTTATTTATTTACTAATCCACAAGTAATCTATTCTTTTATAAGTAAATATAATGACGAAATTATGTGGGAATGAATAACACTGTCTCGTTAAACTCTCGAATTTCTGCTATTCGAGAGTTTTTCACACATCATGTAAATACGAATAATTTTTAATTATTTTGAATATGAAATAGTTATTTTTTATAAAACTGATAACATGATGCTTAAATATAAATCCAGATGGAACAGTATATAAAGCGTCAGATATTGTTGAGAAACCATCTACCTTGTACCATTACACATCCGAGAAAGGGTTGGCTGGTATATTAGATACAGGAACTTTAAATCCATCATTAAAGGCGAATAATCCTAAAGATGCTCGTTATGGAAATGGTCAGTATTTCTCAGACATAGCTCCAGGAACGCGAAGTAATGCTTCTCTTTCTAAACAATTTATAAACAATCCTTGGCAAGGAAGTAAGTATTCTAATTATATAGGTGTTGATACTAGCAATTTGACAGTAGTAAAAGGTAGAGATGGGGTATATGTGCTCCCTAATGAAAATCCTTTAGACTTGACTGATCGAATTATTAGTCATGGAAAAAACTAGGAGAGATTTATATGTTGTATTATAAAACAATTTGGAATCATACGAATGACTATGATCCTATCATAATGTATTCTGAAATAGACGAGGAACGCTATGAAACGAAACGACTAGAGATATACCATGATGGAGAGGTAGCTTACTTTGATACTCGGACACCTATGGAGTTGAGTGAAGCCCCATATCCAAGTGATTTTGATGCAATAAATGCAACAGATGAGTTTGATGTGTCTGAAATTTCATCTATAGATTTTGAAAATATATTAAAAATGTACGACACGAATGCGTTAATAGAAGATTACTTTTCAAAGCTATAAATAGTGTCGCTCTTCTTCGACTGAAACATTTTGATATAGAAAGTTTCTAAAAGTGATAAAATTAAATACTTTCTAATAATACTAGATGTAAAGTTGATTTCGTGAAAAATGTCGACTGGAAGAAGGTTGCCGTAACTGCGGGAGCTATCGGTGTCGGTATTGCTCTTACCGTAGCGACTGGAGGTCTCGGAGCAGCCAGCTCAAGTGAGACCAATAGTCTATTGCGTCACGGGGTTGATACGGTGGGTGAAACCGTGATTGACACGCTTAGTGATGCGGCTCAAGGAGGCCAGATCACTCCAACCAGCATTGGAACAAGCCTCCTGCTTAACGCAGTGACAGAAGGTGTAAGCAGCCGAACAGTTCGAGCGCCTAAGGCTGATGTGGTGACGACGAAGCCTACAGGTGGACGTCTACCAATGACATTAGAGAATCTTCAAATGTTTGCGGAGAAGCCTAAGGCTAAGTCTTCTGATATTGTTCAAGGAAATAGAAACTGGGCTACAGGTACACGACCACCTAACTTATCACCAGAAGGGGCTGGAAGAAAAGGTGCTTTTAATGAAGCAAAAAGACATAGTGGGATTCCCACTAGTCAAAGTCCTGACAGGGTAGAACCGAATTTTGATAGAAGAGGTCGTAGACAGCCAGGTAGAACTTATGAATTTGATCAGATTCAAAATGGTAGAAAGAATACTATAACTATCAGAGATGATGCTGGAGGACATATTTATCTGGATGACCCGTCTCAGAACAGAGGACCTTACTTTAATGATATGGAAGGGAATCACTATGATTATTAGGAAAGAAATTGATGTAAAAACTTTACCTTTTGATTTGATGACAAATCAAAGGATAAATGCTATACGTTGGGAGATTGTTGGTGACTATAGAAGAAGGGAGGAGTATTTACAGTATTTGATTTCGCAATTATATGACTATTCAACTAAAAATAATTTTAATCTATACTTAGTATTAGGGGATGATTGCTTTAATGATGATAGTAGGATAATCCAATATTATAAACTTTGGAAATTGCTAAAAAAGCAACACCTAGAGGTTAGGAATGCAATTTATTCTGAAGAGATTATGATTACGCAGAATGATAAAGTGAAATTTTTTGGTGGAATTCAAATATTAGATAGAGAATCTGTTACAGATATTGTTTCAATCTTAATAGCAAAACTAACAGCTCATTTATTATTGTTGCCAGAGAAACTTAAAGTTACAACTTTTTTACAGTCAGGTTTTTCAAAGACAATGGCTGAAAATAGTGGGTATATTGAGAATGTGGTCAATAGCGGTGGAATAGTGTTATTCCGTGAAGGATACTTTGACGATAGGAACACAGGTTTTATAGGATTCGGGAGATTTCCCTTAATTACTGAAGATTTATTCGGAAAATCTGAAATAGATTAAATATCATTTCATTGAATATGGATATTATCGACTATTAATTAACATTAAAAAATCTCTTGAAGAATTTCTTCAGGAGATTTTACTTATGGCTCACTATAAAGTTTACTTCTAGCTGACTATATTGATACCAACATCGCTTCTGAGAAGAACTCAGAAAAGCTAGCTACCTCAACAACCAAACAGGTGACAGCTACAACTACTTGACCAACCAGTCAGGCTCTGTGACAGGTTTGGCCAAGGATGGACAAGCCGTCGCATCCAGTCGCTATCATCTCTATGGGGCAAGAAAGACAAGCACAGACACAACAGGTCAGCCCTTTGCCTATAACGGTGAAGCTCGCGACGATACTGGACTTGACTATTTACGCGCAAGGTATTATGATAGTCAGGGAGGTACTTTCTTAACTGAGGATAGCTACCCAGGTGAGGCGACGGATCCTCTCAGCCAGAACCGCTACAGTTATGTGCAGAACAACCCTGTTAACTATACCGACCCAAGTGGACATAATATGGTTTGGTTAGGTGGAGGCGGAGGCTCGAAACGCCGTAATATCAATACTCGCCTACAACGTTTCTACCAACAAAGTATTGTCGGGCAAGATGCTTTAGGCCGTGCAGTGTCACTACGTGAATACACGGATCGTCGCATTCAAACAGACCGCAACTTCCGAGCACCAGCAAGTTATTATCAAGCTTTTGGTCCCAATGTGGCAACCTACCAAGGTGGAAGTTACGGAGGACAAAGTTCTTATGCTTATGTACAACAACAAGCAGCATACGCAAGAGCCCAAGCTGAACAACGCCGTCGCCAACAGATTCGCTATGAATATGGTTTAGCGACCGGACTCAATACCTCACCGACGATCCGAGAAGGACTCAATCTTGACCGTAACTGGACTCCAGCTTTACAGAATACATTGAAACATGTCTGTGATTCCAAAACGACTAAGGCATCAGATCGGGGTGTAAATAAAACCTTGTCTATAGCTGATTTTAGAAAGTATGAAGATGCGGCAAGACATGGACTCAGATTGGATCAGAAAGAACGAATTGATAGGATGACATTAGAGGAGTATCTACAGGCTCCCCCAATGACTCCTGAGGAAAATGCCTATGCATCTAATGTAAAATTTGCGAAGTTTAACCAAGAAAATAAAGCTATACTTCCAACTATAGCAGCTGAATTAATAGGCTGGAATAATGGAGAACGTTTAGTTACAGGGAAAGATCCACTAACGGGCGAAGACGCAAATCGTTGGGCGGCAGGTGCAGAGTTAGCTGTTGATATTGCAAGTAATTTCTATCCTATAGCTAAGGCTGGTAAATTAAGGAAACTTGAAAAAGCACTTGATGCAGTAGATGCAGTCAATGATGCTTCAAAAGCCACGAAGGCAGTGGATAAGGCGTCAGATGCTGCTCGTGTGGTGGATAAAGTAGATGATGTCAAAGACGGGACAAGGGCTCTAACTAGTCAAGAAATTGTACATGATTTTGTTAAAGATTTAGATGATATAACAAAATCAGGTAGTATCGCTAAAAACTATCAATCTTCTGGAGGATATGCTAAAGCGCTTGAAGATTTCAATTCATTAAATTTAGAAAATGTGAAAGAGATATCAACAATGGCTGGTCCTGGGAAAGTAGGGAATTTACCTGATGGGACAAAGGTTGTAGTAAGACCAACTAGTAAAGAGGGAATCCCAACATTAGAGTTTCAGTTTAAAGCTCCTTATAAAATTAGATACTAATAATATTAGTAAGAGGTATAACATGTCTGATATATTAAAACGAATAGGTTCAGCTGCCCGCTCTTTTATTTCTGATAAATCAAGAAGTGAAAAGTATGTAAAAAATGAGAAATATATAAAATGGGGGAATTTTTTTGAGGATAGATATGAGTCTGAAGCAGAATTTAGTGAAAATACCGATTATGAACTAGCTACGATTTTTCTAAAAGGGAGTAAGCATTCGTTAAATTTTAAATTTCCTTTTAGCCATTGTTATCAAATAATGGACAGAAGAATCTTTTCAATATTTTGCCAAACTTTTCATTTAAATAAATTAGATAAAGACTATCCTATTTATCGAATAGAAAATAGTTCTTTAATTGAATATATTATTCATAGTTCAGGAGGATTACTAGAAAAAAATGAATTGGAACATTACCGAGTTGTTTCTAGTAATTTGATTTTTGACATAATTTTGTGTCAAGGGGAAGAGATTCAAGTTAATATAGATGAGGAGGAAGATAGTGAGTTGGGTTAACATCGGAAATAAGATTGAAAGCGATTGGTATGAATTACGTTGCAAATTAGACGAAGGAACTCACCTAAAAATTTATCTAGATGGATTAAAGAATCAGGATAATCATTTTTATATTGATTTTGGGAATGTACTCTTTTGTAAAGCTATTGATGAAAGTTGGGATTTAAATCCTATTGAGATTTTAGATAATAACAATACGGAATCTATTGCTAAAGGAGTTCTTGTTGAACTTACTCATAGTCAGTTAAGGGATAAATTACAACAAGTATATTTCAAAACTTTTCATCATTATCAAGTAATTGGTATTAATTTTGGGATAGATGTAATTTCTGAGAAATTTCCTCTTATTTTCAAGTTGGAAAAGTGATTGTTATTTAGTATCTGAGGCTATAGGAATTTAATTATTTATTTAAGTTAATAAATTGAAAAGTTCTCAGAAATAATTTACTTAGAATGTTTTTGAAAAACTTAAAAAGAGAAATTAAATTACATGATTATCTTAACTAGAATCGTACTAATTGTTTAAATTAACCCCTTCTGTTGTGATAGAAACATGCAAAGACTCTCGAGGAATGATTTCTTCGAGAGTCTTATGTTACACCTATGACTTAAAGGATTAGTTGCTTACAGCAAAACAAGGAAGTGGGGAGAAGGATTCTACTTGACCAAGGATGGACAAGCCGTCGCATCAACTAGCTATCATCTCTATGGAGAAAGAAAGACAAGCACAGATACAACAGGCAATTCATTTGCTTATAACGGCGAAGCCCGTGACGATAGTTATTTTTTGGACTGTGAATGAATCAAAGCGATGGGATTACACAGGGTTAGAATTTCTTTTTGCTTTGATTGAGATACATGAGTATAGATTTGTGTGACTGAGATAGAACTATGTCCAAGAATTTGTTGAATGCATCGGATATCAACATCACTATCTAGAAGCATTGTTGCGAAACTGTGTCTAAACATATGTGGTGTAATAGTTCTAGAGAGGCTATTTTGTTCAACGATTCTCTTTAAAATTAAACGTACATTTTGCTCGGACAATGGTTTGAGAGAATATTTTCCAGGAAATAGGTAGTCACTGGGGTGAAAGCAGTGGTTATTTATATATGTTTCTAGTAAGCTAAATGTTATTTGATCTCCTAAAAATAGGATACGTTCTTTCTTGCCTTTTCCTATAATATGAAGAGTCCTATTTGAAAGATTAATATTTTTGAGATGAATATGACAAAGTTCGGAAATCCTGATACCAGTTGAAAGCAATAGAGAAATGATTAGCAAATTTCTTTCAGCTTTTTGTTTTTGATATTTAGTTTTTGAATAGGTAACCTTCTGTTCTAGATGTGAAAAAATATTTTTTAAAATATCATAGGGAATCGTTTTAGGTAATATTTTTTCCGTTCTAAATTGAAAACGTAATTGATTAAAAGGATTCTCATCAATTAAATTATGATACTTTAAATAGCTGTAAAACACTTTCAAACTAGCAATTTTGCGACGTAATGTATTAGATTTAATATTGGATTTTGTCAAATGTTCAACATAGGTTTCTACACTGCTGTAATTTGAATTGTAAAACTGCAAAAGATCATTTTTATAAGCTCGAATCGTATGTGAACTCAAGCGTCTATGAGTTTTGCAGTAGTCTAAGAAAGTAGAAATATGTTTATAATCCATGAGTAACTCCTTTATCAATAATCATGCTATTATAAACTTATTTTGATGCTTTGTATAGTGATAATAAATAGTTATCGGTAGGAATTTTAATTATGTCTCGATGGAATCAGTTTTTAACAGAGATTACTAATTCAATTATTCAAGCTCACATGGCTCAAAAGTCATTTTCTCTATACGTCCCCTTTGAAGATTCTTTATCAAAGTCTTTAGCATTTGATAAAATATCACAAGAACTATTAGAAAGAGAAATTGATGGGAATGGAACAGTACTATATAGTGATTTCGGGGAAAACGATATTACAGACGAATATAAACTTTCATTTACAGAAAAATTTTTTAAACCTATTTCAATATCTGTTAATAGCTCTATATCAGGGTTCGGAACAGCTGGTATAGCATTAAAATATGATTCGACTAGAATAGAGAAGAAAATATTAGATAATAGCAACAACTATAGATTAATATTTCTGATCCAGCATTGGGAGTGGCTAGATAGTGAACTAAAATTATTCTTTATACGCCTTATTAATAATATATCCTCTTATGAAAAAAAGTATAATAAATCAATCATCATTGTAGTTGGAGGCACAGAATTCAAAAGTAATGATATTGTATTTTCAAAAAAATTGGATATTCACCGTTTTGAATTAAATGATTTAAAAGACATTTTAGAAAATATACAAACTTCAAATATATCTAATGATTTGGTAGATAAACTTTATCCTCTAACAAAAGGAAACTTAGAGAAAATTTACAACGTTATTTCACTAGCACCTGATGATTCTAATATTGAAAAGTTATTGGACGATTTACTAAACACGATTGAAAAAGATTTTAGAGAGAATAAAATTGATATTGACTTCATATACCAGCTATCTGTCCTACCAGAATATTTCAACCCATATGATGCTGAAGAATATTTTAATTTAAAAACTTTCCAAATTGAAAAAGCAATTGATATCTTAATAAAATTATTAGTTTTAATCCCTGTAAAAAATAGAATAAATTTTTATAGCTTGATATTGATTATGAAAGATAAGCTCCTATTAACAGTTGAAAAAGGACAAAAAGAAATTTATAGGCGATACTATCAGTATTTATGCGGGAAAGAGCCCTTTAATTACAGATTAAAAATAGAAATTGTGGCAAAACTTAAGGAAAGTCAAGAATATTTGTTATCACTATATTTGCTTTGGCATGAATATTTATCGAATCAAAATGAGATACTCGAAAGCGAAAAAAATAGCTTAAATAGACTTGAATTTCTTACGAAAGAGACTAAATCAATATTTTTAAAATGTATTGAATACAAATATACGGACAATGCGAACTCTCTTTATAAAGAAATCTTACCCGAAAGTTCGCTACTATCTTCAATATTACTAAAAAATGATATCAATTTTCAAGGAAATACATCACAAGATTCTTCCTTCCATTCACTTTGCGATACTCTTTATGACAATATATTAGTCGAAAGTGTCAAAAATGTCATTGTTGAACCTATTCACTATATTTCATGTATTTATATGTTACTCCCTCATTTAATAGATAAACTTAATGAAATTGATAAGTTTCAAGTTTTAAATGAAGACATTATCAATAGATTTTATACAACAAAAGATATTAAGCAGAGTGCACAATATCTTAAGAATATCTATCGAAGAAAAAGTTTTTTGTATAAAGATAATGATAGATCAATCAATGATGCAAATATAGCATTAAAATTTTTTAGAGATATTGGCGATACAATTGAACAGTATTATACTCTTGGTAGCCTTCTAGGATTATTACTTATTTCTTCCGATTATGAGCGAGCAGATCAGGTGAGACAAGAAATAGAATCATTATCAGATAAATATGATCTCCCAATATATTGGAAATCTAAAAATAATTTTATTTTATTGGACTTTCTTTCTGGATTAAAAGGAGAATTTGATTACTGGAAATCTCAATTTGAAAATATTCTTGCTGAATATAATTTAAATGATGTGAGTAAGCACTTAATATATACAAATCTATGTTCAATCTCTTTATATTTTTCTAAAATAGAAAACTACAAGTTCTATAAAATAAAACTTGAAGAGTTAATGGAAGTTGATGATTTATCTGATATCAATGATATTTCAATAGATGACTTTTATCGCTATTTTTTTGGGTGGTTCGAGTTTTGTAAATTATTGCTGGAGAACAGTCAACAACTTGCTAAAAATAAGTATATGCAATTGCAGAATTTTTATCCAATAATCTTTGAATCAGAGAAAAAAATGCTGATTGAAAAGCATCGTCGATATGAAAAAATTTTGGAATCAAGTATCAAAACAGGAAAAGAATTTTCTGAATTTCTATCGCAATCTAAGTTCTCTTCAAAAGAATGGGCTTACTTTCGAAGGGGGCTTATGCTAACTGATATACAATATACTAGTGCATTATAAACTACTTAATATTACTAGTTTGTGAACATCAGTCAGTGTAAATCCATATTGTTTGAAGTTATAATTAAATGAACTATGTTTCGTAGTGTAAGGCATTGTTGCAACATCAAAAGCGAAAAAACTTCTATCTGGTTTTATCCTAAAATCAACTCGCCCATAGGTAGTTATACCTAAATATTGGGCGAGTTTTTGTGTTGCTTCTTTTAATTTCTCACACAAAAAACTATCTTCTAAACTTTCAAAGATATAGTCATTATTATCTGACAATTCACTTGTCAAAATTTCGGAGTAGGTTGATATTTTAATTGGATCTAATATAATATAGTCTCCTCTAATATTAAAAAATGGAACTTCAACCTCAATGCCTTCAATAAATTCTTGAAGAAGAAAATCTTGAGTACCAACATTTTCCCAGTCAAAGTCATCTATAATGGAATCTTCCGACAAGTTGATACTTGCTGATTCTGAAATCTCTTTGCGAATATATTTTGGGGATTCAAACACCTCTCCAAGTACCTTACCATTTTCTATACAGACCATTTTAGGTGTTGCAATGTTAAACTCATTTGCAACAGCACCCCAGATAAATTTATTACGACACAGAGATACTGTTAAAGCATTTGAACCGGTATAATCAATATCAAAATAATCACAAAATGACGGAATTAAAGATTTTTTTCCTTCTTTTCGGCCATCTCTAGCTAAATTATAGACTAATAGATCTTCCTTTGATAATTGAGGATAGTGTTTTAAAACATATTCTATGAAGTCTATTTCAGTATAAAAAATATTCATGCACAATCCTGTTTTTAATAGTGCTGAAGTAATCTCTTCAAATTCAGATAGCGAAAAAAATTCACTATCTGAAGCATGCTCAATTGTATAATAAGACATCCTTGTAGTTTGTTTTTGTAGATTAGCAACCAAAAATAAATTACTTTTGGAGCACTCTTTATCAAAATTTTTCAAATAAGATTGTAACAATTGCTTCATACCATTTTCCTACCGATAACTATTTATTATCACTAGTATACCATAGTTTCCTATCTTCAGTATGTTTTCGATTGTAGTTTCCTTATTTTTTTAATACTATCAAAGCCTCTTTGAACGGCCTCATAGTATTTTTTCTTCTATAACTGAATGTGCCCCATTTCATCTATCGGTAGTAAAACGTGTCCAAAATGGTGCTCCAGATTGTCATCTAATAGAGATAGGAAGAATTGTGAGGTATTCTCTATGTTTCACAAAGAAAAACCAGATTATAATTGCCGACAATATGGTTTCTATACAACAGACCAATTGGTTCTAAAAGATTGCTTTCTTCACCAAGTAGATTTAACGATTAATTTTGATTTTATCTATGACTTGGTAGAAGATACCTATCGTCCAACTACTGGTCGTCCTAATCTCAATTCTATCCTGTTAGTTAAAATTCCTTTGATTCAATGTTTTTGTGGTATTCGTTCCATGCGCTAAACCATTAAAGGGATGGAAGTCAACCTAGCTTATCGTTGTTTTCTTGATCTCGCTTTAGATGACAAGGTTCCCCATTTTACCACATACGGAAAGAATGACAGCCGTTTCTTTCGTGATAAAAAACTAATTTCTGAGGTTTTCTCACGGGTTCTCAATCAAGCTTTATCTGCTGGTTTAATTGAATCTTCGGAACTATTCGTGGATGAAGCCCTATCAAAGCGACAGCGAATAGTCACAAGTATCGTAAAGAAAAGAAAATTTCAACGGCAGACCCTGATTGTGGTTGGTTCCACAAAGGCAAATATAAGGAAGCCTTTGTCTGTTCTGCCCAAGTGGCTTATGATAGGCATGGTTGGGCCTTGGCTTATACGGTTGAAGCAGGAAATGTTCATGATAGCTAGGTTTTCCCTGCTCTTTTTTCAAAGTTGGAGTCTTTCTCCCTATACTATATGATTACGGATTCAGGCTACAAGACTCCAGCGATTGCCCATTATTTATTAGAGATAAATTGCAAGAATAAGTGCAACATTTACTCTAACTCATCCACTAGAGCT
>ERZ773022.2190-NODE-2190-length-12089-cov-21.286854_pt1 | contig 12089 bp, 10 predicted proteins | sample MGYA00580839_ERZ773022 | MGnify/ENA primary metagenome ERZ773022 (study PRJEB29015, sample SAMEA2738020) | human oral metagenome | biome: human oral; feature: human-associated habitat; material: dental | place: China | collected 2044 ... | reverse complement strand
CCTTCATGGCCGACTCGTACTTGAACTTGCCGTAGTCCATGAGCTTGCACACCGGGGGGCGTGCGTCAGGCGCCACCTCAACCAGGTCGAGACTCGCCTCCTCGGCCAGGCGCAGAGCGTCCTCGACGCGGACGACGCCGACCTGCTCGCCGCTGGGGCCGACGAGGCGCACCTCCGGGACGCGGATCCGTTCGTTGATACGGGGCTCGCTGATGGCTTTTCCTCACTCTCGGTGATGATGACCGCCGCAACGAAAAAAGCCTTCGCCGCGAATGCGCGCGAAGGCCGTACATGTGCTCGTCCGAGCGCGGCCACCGGCGCTGAGGCGCCCGCGACCGCCGAGGATCTCTCCTCGCATGACCCGGCCCCATGAGGGACCCAGGTGGGATTTCTCCGCTTGCGCGCCGGGGCAGGAACCCCGGCCGGTCGGGAAGACACTACCAGGTCGCCCATCTTTTGCCCAGGATCACCAAGACGACGGTTCGGTGACCCCCGCCACCGAACCGATCTCGACGCGGAATACGACCGATCTCGGCGGACAGAGCGGGCAAGGGTCAGGCGGGCAGGGGGCAGAGCTCGACGGTGTCGATCAGCTCCCCCCAGGCGGGATTGACCATGACGTGCTGGCAGGTCTCCAGGGTCCGGGCCACGGCGCTGCGGCCGCGGGAGGCGTCGATACGGATGAAGACCCGCAGCTCGGCGTCCTGCCCGGGAGCGAAGGCCACCCCGGTGACGCCGTCGATCTCCTCCAGCTGAGCACTGACCTCGGCCTGGACCGGCCCGTTGCGCCACGAGGGCACCCAGTCCTCTCCCCCGGCCAGGGCCACCACAGCGGGCCGAGGCAGACGCAGGTCGCGACTGCCGGGGTCCAGCACCCACAGCTGGTCGGTGGACAGGCAGGCCACCTGGGCGGCGCGCCTGGGCTCGACCGGGACCGGCCGTACATCGTCGCGCCAGGCGGACATGGCCCGCGCACTGGTGAAGACCGGCAGGGCGACGTGCCCGTCGGAAAGGCTCACGGCCAGAGTGGCCGCATCCTGGCAGGCGTCGGCCGTATGAACCTCATGGTCGAGAACGTCGGGCTTGACGCCGCCCCGCGAGAGCCTGACGCGCTGCGGGCCGGCCCCGCCCGCCGGGGGCCGGGAGGGCATGGGGTGCGCGGCTACCGGCACGATGAGGCGCCCACCGGCCAAGGCGGCCCACAGCCGGTCCAGGTACTCATGACGAGGCAGGCCGTCCGCCTCCAGGACCGCGCTCACCTCGGGACGGATGGCGCCGTCGTCCGCAGCGAACGGGGTGGGGGCGGCCAGAAGCCGCTCAAGCTTGGCCCTGGCCGCCATGGCCGCGGCCACTTGGGGTGATGCGGCCGCATCGGAGGACGAACCGCCTGACTTCCCTGCATGGCCGGCCCCCTGAGCATCCGATGAAGAAGGACGCCCCGCAGAGGCGACAGGGGCAGAGGACGACGCCGCATCTGAGCGAATGCCCGAGTGGGCATCGGACGTGTCATCAGACCGGGGACCTGGACGGGAGTCGCTCACGCGCCTCACGGTAGCGCCTCGAAGCCCTGGAGCCCAGTGAACCGCCCGTGAACCGCATGGCACTGAACCAGCAGGAATCGGCAGGACTCCCCGTCCTCGACTGTTCTCCCGGACGCACAGCGCCGATAGCCTGTTCGCCGTGGCCTCGCTCTACTCGCTGAAGTACTGGTACACCCGGCGCCTGGGCTTCCTCATCCAGGGCTCGGTGCACCGCGGCATCTCACCCGACGCATGGACGGCCGTCGGCGTCCTGTCGGCTGCTCTCGGCTGCGGAGCCCTGGTCATGGGGTGGTGGGTGCCGGCCCTGATTCTGCTGGCGGCCAGGCTCGGTGGAGCCAACCTCGATGGCGCCGTCGCCCGCGCCCGCGGAGTCTCGCGTCCTTTCGGCTTCGTCCTCAACGAGATCGGGGATCGAGTCTCGGACCTGTTCATCATGGCGGGCCTGGTGGGCTTGGCCCTGCGCATAGGAGCCCCTCCCTCCACAGTTGCCCTCACCCTGATCGCGCTGACCGCGGCGACGCTGCCCACCTTCATCTCCCTGGCGGCGGCCGGGGCGGGGGCTGCGCGGCTCAATGGCGGCCCCTTCGGCAAAACGGAGCGATGTCTGGCTGCTGTGGTGGCCGCGGCCCTGCCCCAGCATCTGACCGTCATCGCTTGGATCATCGTGATCGGCTCCCTGCTGACGGCGGCAATCCGCCTGGCGCGCACCCGCGAGGCGCTCACGGGGCGCACGGGCCCCGCCATGGCCGACACGATGGCGCCCGCACCGCCGGAGGACATTGCCCGCCTGGAACTGGGACACGGCCGCACCGACCGCGCGCATCACCCTTCAGGCATAGGGGGCTCCCCCGAATCTCCCAGCCCCTCCACCGCGCTGGGTTCCGGCCAGGCGAACCCGGATCAGGATGACCAGCAGTGAGCGCCGCGATCGTGAGTGCAACGGGTCTCGCGGGCGCTGCCAGCGCTACGAGTACAGTCGATGCCGTGGGAGACGCTGCCGGCCCTGCGCTGGACGCCGCCCACGCCTCGGTCGCGGCAGCCCTGCATTCGTACCCGCTGCAAGGAGGGTTCCTGGACTGGTTCCTGGGAGGGGACCGCTCCTGGACCATCACCGTGCCCAGAGCCGGCTGGGTGCTCACCGGCCGAGCCGTATTCCTGGCGGCGGCCGCTGTCACAATTCTGCTCCTGGCCGGCATCGGCGTGGCCCTGTCAGGGAAGGCGGAGCTGCGCCGCCGCTGGGTCACCTGGGCGATCATCATTCCGGCCGTGGGCATTCCGATCTGGATGGGCAGGGGGACAACCGCACTGCTGGCTGCGCTCCTAGGCCTCCAGGCGGTGCGGGAGCTGGCCCGGCTCACTCGGCTTCCAGGAGCCGAGACCACGCTTCTCGCCATCCTGTCCGTCGCCTATCCCCTGATGGCCTGGCTGCGCCCCGGGACACTGGGCATCGCGCCTCTCATGGTCCTGGTATGCGCCGTACCCGCAGTCCTGGCCGGGGATGTCGAGGGCGGGATGAGACGGGCAACGGTGGCCGGCTTCGCCTCGGTGTGGATCCCCTGGTCTCTGGCCCACCTGGTGGTCCTGTGGCAGGACGCCTTTCTCATCGCCTTTGCGGCGGCCGCTGCGGACGTGGCGGCCTGGACCGGGGGCACCTTCCTGCGCCGCATGCCATGGGCCGCATGGGCTCGCCGTCCCCTATCACCACTGTCCCCGAACAAAACGCTCGGTGGACTGGTCGGCGCGGTGCTGGGGGCGGCTCTCATCCTCACTCTCCTGGGAAGGATCACGCCCGGCCTAGTAATCGCCGTCGGCCTGGGAGGCGTGCTCGGCGACCTGCTGGAGTCCCTGGTCAAACGCACTGCCGGAGTCAAGGACGCCGGCTCCTGGCTGCCCGGATTCGGCGGCCTGCTGGACCGCATCGACTCCCTCCTCCTCGTTCTGCCGCTGGCCGCCGTCCTGGGAGACCTTGGATAGGCTCTACCGTTCACGCCCGACACCACCCCGTACGGAAAGGCTCGTCGCCATGCCGCCACTGCCCGCGCTGCCATCACTGCCGCCACTGCCCGGATCGGCCGACATCGCCTCAGCCGGGCGACGACTGCGCTCGATCGTGCGCACCCCCCAGAAGGTGACCTGGCGGGCGGTGCTGCGCCAGAGGTTCTGGTCCGCGGTCATCGCTCCGTTCGGGGGCGTTCACGTCGAAGGCGAGTTCGAGGCCGACGGCCCCTACGTCGTCGTGACCAACCACAGCTCGCACGCGGACACGATTGCCATGATGAGCGCCTCCCCCACTCTCATGCGGGTGGTGACCGTGGCCGCTCAGGACTACTGGTTCACCCGGCGCTCACGGCGCGCCGTGGCGCGAGGTCTGCTGGGCGCCTATCCGGTGCGGCGCGACGGCGAAGGCGCCTACGAGGAGCTGCGCGGAGCGCTGGCGCACCGGGTGGCCGAGTCCATGAGCGTCCTCATCTTCCCCGAGGGGACCCGCAGCCAGGACGGTCAGATCGGACGCTTCCACTCGGGTGCCGCCCGCCTGGCTCGGGACTTCGGCATCCCGGTCCTACCAGTGGCGCTCGTGGGCACCCGGGAGATGATGCCCAAGAAAAGAGGCCTGCCAAGTTATTCCCCGGTGGAGGTGCGAGTAGGTCGCCCGATCGCTCCTTGCGACGATGTGGAATCCGTGAGCGAGCAGGCCCGCGCACAGATCATTGACATGCTCAAGCGACCCCGCAGGCCCTACCCCGTCTCCGACATCCACACCGTGCTGCGCACGGCCATGGAGGGACGCCGGGGTGACGCCGTCATGTTCGCCTGGGGACTGGCCGAGGCGATCTCCTTCCCAGTCATGGCGGAGATGAGCCAGGTCTGGCTGGGACTGACTGACCCTGAACGCATGTGGCGCCGATCCGCGTTCGTGGTGGCCGGATCGGTCACCGGCGTGGCCGTAACCCACCTGCTCACCCGTGCCGGTCACCGCCCGCCGGCACCTTGGACGACGCCGTCCATGGAGGCGGCCGCCTCCCGCTACCTGAGTCGAGGGCCGGTCGGCTACTGGAAACAAGCGCTCACCGGCATCCCGGTCAAGCTCTTCGCCGCCGAGTCGGGGCGCCGCGACCTGCCCCTACCCGCGGTACTGGTCCACGCCGCCGGGGAGCGCGCTGCCCGAATGGCCGGCTCCACCGCCGTCGTATCGAGTCTGGCGAAGCCGTTGGGGCCGATCACCCGCCAGCACTACGGCCCCTACCTGATCACCACCGGGATCGTCTTCGCCACAGCGCTGCGAGCCGTGGTCAAGCACTGGAAGCGCCGCCAGGGCTGAGGGATCAGCGGGCCAGGCGGTCGTTCTCCCCGCCGTCGGCCACCGCCAGCGCCTCCGGAAGCGTGAAGTTGCCGTTGTACAGGGCCTTGCCGACGATCACCCCTTCAACGCCCTCGGGCACGAGGCGGACCAGGGCGCGCAGGTCGTCGAGCTGGGCGATGCCGCCGGAGGCGACGACAGGCGCGCGGGTGCGCCGGCAGACCTCGGTCAGCAGCCGGATGTTGGGACCGGACAGGGTGCCGTCCTTGGTGACGTCGGTGACCACGTAGCGGGCGCACCCGGCGGCGTCCAGGCGCGCCAGCGTCTCCCACAGGTCACCGCCCTCCTTGGTCCAGCCACGGGCGGCCAGGGTCGTACCGCGCACGTCGAGCCCCACGGCGATCCTCTCGCCGTGCTCGGCGATGACGCGCTCGGTCCATTCGGGGTCCTCCAGGGCGGCGGTGCCCAGGTTGACCCGGGCCGCCCCCGCGTTCAGGGCGCGGCTCAGCGAGGCGTCGTCGCGGATGCCGCCGGACAGCTCGACCTTGATGCCGACCTCCCCCACGATCCGGGCCAGCAGCGGCGCGTTGGAGCCGCGGCCGAAGGCGGCGTCGAGGTCGACCAGGTGGATCCACTCGGCGCCGGCCCTCACCCAGTCGCGAGCGGCGTCGACGGGGCTGCCGTAGTCGGTCTCGCTGCCGGCCTCCCCTTTGATCAGACGGACGGCCTTGCCGTCGGAGACGTCGACGGCCGGCAGGAGAGTGAGCATAGCGGGTCCCTTCGGTGGTGCGGTGAGCGCAGGTGAGAATGCTGCTGGTCGCCTGGTTTCAGGCTGGTTACAGGGTGGTCAGCCAGTTGCGGAGCAGCTGGGCGCCGGCGTCGCCGGACTTCTCGGGGTGGAACTGGGTGGCGCACAGGGCGCCGTTCTCGACGGCGGCCGCGAAGTCCTCGCCGTGGGTGGCCCAGGTGGCGGCCGGAGGGCGCGTGGGGCCGGACCCCAGGAGCGCGGCGGGGTCGGTCTTCACCGCGTAGGAGTGGACGAAGTAGAAGCGCTGGTCGGCCACGCCGTCGAAGAGCACCGTGCCGCGGGGCGGACGGACCCGGCTCCAGCCCATGTGGGGGACGACGTCGGCCTGCAGCCGCGTCACGGCTCCGGGCCACTGGCCGAGTCCCTCGCTGGTGGTCCCGTGCTCCTCGGAGCGCTCGAACATGACCTGCATACCCACGCAGATGCCGAGCACCGGCCTGCCCCCGGCCAGCCGACGGTCGATGAGCCGGGGGGCGTCCACGGCCCGCAGCTGGTCCATGACGGCGCCGAAGGCCCCCACGCCCGGCACCACGAGTCCGTCGGCGGCCTCGACGGCGGCCCGGTCGGCGGTCAGCTCGACGTCGGCACCCACTCGTTCCAGGGCGCGCACAGCGGAGCGGACGTTGCCGCTGCCATAGGACAAGACCACCACGTGAGGCTGGCTCATGAGGCCAGCCTACCGGGGACATCGCGCCGCAAAGCCCTCGTCTCGCAAACCGGTCCGAGCGGGGCGCCCCCGCGCTCCTCCTGCCGGCGGAGGAGTCCGGGCGCTTGTGGTGGCAGGATCTGCACATGCCCGTCTCATCGTCCGGCCCCGCGCGCCGCACCGTCGTGCACGGCCTGCTGGCCGCCGCGGGTCTGACGGCCCTCGGCGCGTGCGACCGCGGGGTCGCCGCATCCTCCCCGACCGATCCGCCGTCCACGGCGGTGCCCGCCTCGCCGACAGCGAACGCGACGCCGGAAGCCTCGCAGGCCCCGCAGACCGCCGGGGCCGTCTCCCCCTCCCCCACGCCGGAGGCCCCGTCGCGCGAGGAGATCGTCGCCGAGTTCGCCGGTCGCGAGCCCACCTGGTTCGACCTGGTCGGCGAGGGCATCGTCTCGTCCACCCCGGCCGCGGGCGTGTGCCTGACGCTGGACGCCTGCGGCGGTCCGGGAGGATCGGGCGTCGACATCGAGCTGGTCGATATGCTCATCGGCGACTCGGTGCCCTTCACCGCCTTCCTCAACTCCCGGTGGGTCGAGGCCAACCCGGATCTGACCGACAGGCTCGCCGCCTGCCCGACCGTGGAGATCGGCAACCACGGCACCAACCACCTGCCGATGTCGGTGACCGGCGCCTCCGCCTACGGCATCCCCGGCACGCGGGACGCGGGCGAGGTCTGGGACGAGATCATGGGTAACCAGGTCGCGCTGACCGAGCGCACCGGCCGGGCGCCGTGCTTCTTCCGCTCCGGCACCGCCCACTGGGACGACGTCGCCCTGGCGATCGCCGCCCGCCTGGGCCTGAGCGCCGCGGGCTTCTCGATCAACGGCGACGGCGGCGCCACCTTCCCCGCTGACACCGTCGAGGCGGAGGTGAGGCGGGCCGGTGCGGGCGACGTGGTCATCTCCCACATGAACCAGCCCGCCGCGGACACCGGCGCGGGCTACCTGGCGGCTGTCCCCGCCATGCTGGCGGCGGGCACCGTCTTCCTCACGCTCTCCGACGCCCTGGCCGCGGGGTGAGCGGTGGTGAGCGGAGCCCGCGCGACGGCCCCGGGGAAGCTCAGCTCTTGCCGCCGCGGGGGCGGCGCAGCCCCCGCCCGAACCACCTCATGGCCCGGCCCGGCCTGACCTCGGAGGACCTGACCGCCCCCTTGATGTCCTCGGCGCGGGTGACGCCCAGCAGGACGTCCTCGACCTCCTGGTCCATCGAGGCGAGCAGCAGTCCCGCGGCGGCGTCCTCACCGGCCTCGCCGCCCGTGTAGCGGCGGGCGGTGATGGTGCCCGACAGGCCCGACTCGATGCCGACGTCGGTGGCCAGGTCGGCGGTCATCAGCACGACGCCCGCGCGGCTGAGGCGGGAGAGGGCCGAGGCGAGCTCGGCGGCCTCGGCGGGCTCGGTGTCCGCTCCCCCGAGCAGCTCGGAGACGTCCCACTCGGCGTGGGCGGACACGAACTCCTTGACCGCGAAGGCGCCGGAGCGCGAGGGCACGACCGTGCAGTCCAGGTCGCTCATGGCGCACAGGGACGCCAGGGCCTCGGCGCTCGCCAGGGGCGTCAGGACGACGGCAACCTTGACCGCCTGCGGCGTCTGGGGCGCCTCGGCATTCAGCGCGGCCGCCAAGGAGTCCGCCTCGGCGGCCTGCTCCGGGGTCAGCCCGTCCGGGTCGTCGTGGTGGTCCGGCTCCCGGTCGGCCGGGCCCCGGGCGCCGGCCAGCGGCTCTCGCGGCGCCGTGTAGGTGTTGTGGGGCACGTCGTCCACGGAGATGACCGACGGCCCGGTCTCGTCGAGGGACTCCAGGTCCGCCTGCATCTCGTCGGGCAGTGACAGCCCCTCCATCATCGCGGCGAACTCGGCGTCGATGTCGGGCTGGGGCCCGCCGCCGTCGGCCCGGCCCGCGCCGGTCTGCCTGTCGGGGCCCTCGGGGCCCCCGGGCCGGTCGCGGTCCTCAGGATCCTGGCGGGGCGTGGGATCGGAGTCGTGCATCACAGTGCTCCCTTGGTCGAGGGGATGCCGTGAACGCGCGGGTCGGGCTCGACGGCGGTGCGCAGGGCGCGGGCAAGGGCCTTGAACTCCGCCTCGGCGATGTGGTGGGGGTCGCGTCCGGAGACGACGCGCACGTGCAGGCAGATGCCAGCATGATAGGCGATGGCCTCGAAGGCGTGGCGGACCATCGAGCCGGTGAAGTGCCCGCCGATGAGGTGGTGGACGAAGGCCTCGGACTCGCCGTCGTGGACGAGGTAGGGCCGCCCCGACACGTCGACGACGGCCTGGGCCAGGGCCTCGTCCAGCGGCACGAGGGCGTCGCCGAAGCGGCGGATGCCGCGCTTGTCCCCCAGGGCGGCGCGCAGGGCCTCGCCGATGCAGATGGCCGTGTCCTCCACCGTGTGGTGGACGTCGATGTGGGTGTCGCCGGTGGCCCGCACGGTCAGGTCGATCAGGGAGTGCTTGCCCAGGGCGGTGAGCATGTGGTCGTAGAAGGGGACCGTGGTGGAGATGTCGGTGGCGCCGGTGCCGTCGAGGTCGAGCTCGACGACGACGTCGGACTCGCTCGTGGTGCGCTCGATGCGGGCGGTGCGGCTCATGCGCTCTTCTCCTCGTTGTCCTGGTTGCTCTTCCTGCCGCTCCTGCCCGCGCTCCCGTGAGCGGCGTCCGCCAGGACGCCGGCGAGGGCGGTGCGGAAGGCCCCCATCTCGTCGGGCGTGCCGATGCTGACCCGAAGGTACCCTGCCGGGCCGACCACGCGGATGAGGACGCCGCGCTCCAGCAGGGAGCGCCAGACGGCGTCGCGGTCCCCGAAGGGCCCGAACAGCACGAAGTTGGCGTCCGAGTCGTGGGCGGTCAGGCCCCGCTCGCGCAGCCAGGTCACCAGGGCGTCGCGCTCGGCCCGCAGGGAGGCGACCTGGCTCATGAGCTCCTCGCGGTGGGAGAGGGCGGCCAGGGCGGCGGCCTGGGTGAGCGCGGACAGGTGGTAGGGCAGGCGGACGATTCGCAGGGCGTCGACCAGCTCGCGGGAGGCGGCGAGGTAGCCCAGGCGCAGCCCGGCCGCCCCGAAGGCCTTGGACATGGTGCGGGCGACCGCCAGGTGCGGGTAGCGGGGGCCGTCGTCGCCACCGCCGCCGTCTGCCCGCTCGGCGAGGAGCTCCAGGGCGCTGGGAACGCCGGGGCGGCGGAACTCGCCATAGGCCTCGTCGATCACGACGACGACGTCCCCCGGAACGCCGTCCGCATCCACGGGCCCGTGGGCGCGGGCGGCCTCCAGAACTGTGCGCACGTCGCCCAGCGGCAGAACGGCTCCGGTGGGGTTGTTGGGGCTGGCGAGGATGAGGACCGCGGGACGCAGGCGCTCAATCGCTGCGACGGCAGTGGCGGCGTCAAGACTGAAGTCCTCCCGGCGCTGCCCGGTGACGTAGTCGGTGAGGGCGTCGCGCGCGTACTCGGGGTACATGGAGTACGTGGGAGTGAAGGACAGGCAGGTGCGCCCGGGGCCGCCGAAGGCCTGGAGCACGTGGAGCATGACCTCGTTGGAGCCGTTGGCGGCCCAGATCTGCTCAGGGGTCAGGTGCACGCCGGACTCGGCCTCGAGGTAGTCCGCGAGCGCCTCCCGCAGCCGGGGGAAGTCGCGCTCCGGGTAGCGGTTGAGGCCCTGGGCGGCCCGAGCCACGGCGGTGGCGATCGACTCGATGACTGCCGTCGAGGGCGGGTAGGGGTTCTCGTTGACGTTCAGCCGCACAGGGACGTCAATCTCGGGGGCGCCGTAGGGCGCCTCGCCCTCCAGGTCAGGTCTCAGGGGCAGGTTCGCGCTCACGGGTTGGAGTCTACGGCCCCGTCTCCGGGCATGGTCGGGATCCGTCACCGGACGGGGCACCACTGGGAGGAGGATCCGCTCAGTTCGTCAGTGGGGCTCGCTGGTCAGCATGATCTCCTGGAAGTCGAGACGGTCCAGGGCGTGCTCCAGTGAGTCTGCCGAGTACAGCCCCTCGTCACCGGCGTCCAGAAGAGCCTCACGCTGAGCGCGGATCATGTCCAGGGCGCGCTCTCGCATCGGGGCGAGCTCGTCGTGCCGCCAGGTGGGGTCGGTCCATGCCCGGGCGACTGCGGCCGGGGAGAGAACGATGTCCGTGCCTTCGCGCCGCAGCAGGGCGTGCTGATCGAGCGTTGGGCTGAGGTTCTCGCCGTCTTGAGCGCAGGTCGAGGACTTGCCCAGCTCCGCCTTCGCCTCGGAGGCGGCAGGCTCTTGGAGGACAGTCGTCCCTTCGGCCTGCGGTGCGGGACGCGAGACCTCAGCAACCGGTTCGGCGCTGGTGGCGACGGCCTCGTGGACGCAGCGGCCGGTGAGATCGTGGCCATCGCCGACGACGTCACGGGCGGCGTTGACCAGCAGCGAGATGACGGCTGCCCTCTCCTCCTCGTCGGCGGAACCGGCCATCGCGGGCCTGGACACGCGCACCAGCGCTGGCAGCGTCAGCCCCTGAAGCGTCAAGGAGCCGGCCGCCACCAGCATGGCCACCAGGAGGAGGAAGGGCCGGTGCGGCGCCGTGGTCGGCAGGGTCTGGGCCGCCGCCAGGGTGATGGCGCCGCGCATACCCGCCCAGACGATGACGGCGCCCTCACGGGAGCGCAGGGGATCTGCGGCGAAGTAGTCCAGGTCGGCCCCTCGACGTCGGGCCCGGCTGGAGATTCGGCGGGCGCGCCGCGCGATGCTCTCGTGGCTGGGGTCTCGCCGGAGCTTGCGCTGGACCTGGGCGAAGCGGCGGTCCCACGGGACCTGAGGCATCTCCGCCTCACCGCGCACAATGGCCGCGCAGCGGTTCTGGAACTGGTGGATGGCCTCCTCGTTCTCCTCCCAGTGGACCGCCCAGCGCGCCGTGCGGTGGCTGAGGAGCTTGAGCATCGGGGCGACGACGAGAGCCCGGACGACGACGGTCATTGCTCCGGCGAGGACAGCGACCCCGACGGCCCGGCGAACGCCGAGATCCGAGGCGTCCACCTTCTCAACGATGCCGAAGAACTCCAGCCCCATGAACAGGAAGATGAGTCCTTCCAGCGTGAGCTCGACGGTGTGCCAGTTGGTGCGTGAGGCCACCCGGTGGGCCGGCGGAAGCATCCGCGGGCCACGGTGACCGGTGATGAGTCCGGCGACGACAGCGGCCACCAGGCCCGAGCCGTGCATGTGCTCGGCCGGGATCGCTGCCAGGAAGGGAACGGTGAAGGACACGACCGTGTCCACGGTGGGGTCGGTGATGTGGGAGCGCACCCGCAGGCTCACCTCGCCGACGAGCCAGCCCACCCCCAGGGCCACGAGGACGGCCAGGGCGAAACCGCCCAGCACGCCTCCGACGCTGATGCCTCCCGACGTGGCCGCGGAGACGGCCGAGGACAGAAGCACCAGGGCGGTGGCGTCGTTGAGGAGCCCCTCCCCCTCCAGGACGGTGATGATGCGCTGTGAGACTCCCAGCCGGCGCGCGATGGAGATGGCCACGGCGTCGGTGGGGCTGAGGATCGCTCCCATCGCGATCGCCCAGGCCAGGGAGAGTCCCGGGACCACGAGGGCCAGGGCTACACCGATCACCGCGGCGGACAGGGCCACCAGCAGGATGGCCAGCACCGCCACCGGAGCGAGCTCGCGGCGGAAGTTGATCGTCGAGATGCTCACCGCCGTGGAGAACAGCAGCGGAGGAAGAACTCCTTCCAGGACCACCTGGGGGTCCAGCTCGATCGCCGGGATGAAGGGCAGGA
>ERZ773022.2187-NODE-2187-length-12096-cov-20.461257_pt1 | contig 12096 bp, 10 predicted proteins | sample MGYA00580839_ERZ773022 | MGnify/ENA primary metagenome ERZ773022 (study PRJEB29015, sample SAMEA2738020) | human oral metagenome | biome: human oral; feature: human-associated habitat; material: dental | place: China | collected 2044 ... | reverse complement strand
CCCGACCGTGGTGGTCGGGCACCACACGATGGGGATGTCAGCTACCCGTGTTGGGTAGTCCGGGGCGTAGTGGTGGGGTGATGCTCCGGCTGGGAGGTTGCGGAGAGGTGGGTGTTGGTTGCTGGGTTGGGTCAGGGGATATCGGTGCCGTGGTCGGAGCCGGTGGGGGTTGTTGTGTCGGTTGTTGGGTTGGGTCTGTGGTCGTCGGTGCCTGTGTCGGCGTTTGGCTTGGTTCAGCGGTCGGTGTTCCTGGTGGCTGGGTCGGTTCGTGGGTGGGGGTGAGTGAGGAAGACGGAGTCCCGGTTGGGGTCGCTGTCGGGCTTGCTGATGGTGTCGGGCTTGTTGTTGGGGTTGTTGAGCTGGTGGGTGCGGGGGATGGGGTGATCACTGTCGGGTTTGCTGTTGGGGTTGGGGTCGGGGTGGGTGGTGGTCCCTCGAAGACGCCGGGTTGGCGTTCTGTTGGGATTCCGTGGGTGTCGTCGCAGGCGTCGCCGATGCCGTCGCCGTCGTAGTCGGTTTGGCCGTAGTTGTAGACGGTGGGGCAGTTGTCGGTGTCGTCGGGGATGCCGTCGCCGTCGATGCTGACATCGAGTTTGATGGTGGCCATGGAGGTGGCTCCGGTTGAATCGGTTATCCGTAGCCCTACCAGGTCGGAATATGCTTCATGCCAGGTGTATTCGAAGGTTGGGGAGGTGGATGAAACCTCGAAATCACCGTCCCCGTTGAGGTCCCACTCGTAGCTGGTGATGTTGCCGTTCTTCGAGTAGGAGCCGCGGGCGTCCAGGGTGAGAGATTCTCCGATGGCGCGGTTGTAGGGGCCGTCGAGCCAGGCGAAGGGTTTGTTGCTGGCCTTCTCCACGGCAGCGGCGATCGCATCGGGGGCCGTCTGGGGGTTGTTGACCTTTACGATCTGCCCGCCGGTGCGTGTGGTGAGGTCGGCGAGCTCTGGGGTTTCGAGCCAGCCGTTGGTGTCGAATGCGTAGACCTCCACCGGATCCAGCTCGTAGGCTTTTTTCTCCACGTCGGCTTTCGTGTAGCCGGTTATTGGTTCTGGATCGATCGGAGGGGCGTCTGAAATCAGGATGACTTGTTTCTGGGCTCCTGGTCGCCAGTTGAGTTCGAAGGCTTTCATATAGGCGGAGTAAGCGGCTTCTGGAGTGTCTCCTCCCCCGGTTCCTCTGATGCCTTGGAATGCTTTCTCCACGGCGGCGATATCTGATGTTAGTTCGGATCTCGTGGATGGTCGCTCTCCCCACCAAGCGGCGGGTGCTATGATTGGGAGGCCTGAGTAGGTGATCAGTCCGAAGCGGACGTTTCTGTTCGAAGTGGTGTATTTGTTCATGATTCCGGTCACCATGGTGTGTATGCTCTCCGGGTCTTCTTTCATGGTGCCTGAGGTGTCGATGATGATGGCGACGTCTGTTGGAATGTTTGCGATGCCGCGGTCTCGGGTGAAGGTCGCGGAATTTATTGTCCTGTCCAAGGCCTCGCTCATCTTCTGATGCCCAATTTTGTTCGGGTGGTACCATTCCATCATGTCGAATGAGAGGGAAGCCTCGGTTTTTCCGGAATCGCCGAGGCGGCCTTGGGTTTCCCAGAACTCATTGAGCCATCGGTAATCATTCTTTGTTGCGGTGCTGGGGTTCGGTTCATGTCCCGCGAAATCGGAGCGGATGGAGGAAACGTAGTGCACTGTGTGGCGGCTGCCGTCATTGTTCGCATTCCACTCGCGAACCAGTTGTTCCTGAGCGGCAGCCATTTCATCCGCAAGCTGCCGTACTTTGGTGGCGGTGGGGTAGCTGAGTGAGGCGCCATAGCATCCCTGAACGCTCCGTTTGCTGCATGTCGTCAGCAGGAAGTTCGGATCATCGATGCTGAGATGTGGATACCCCATGAGAACTATCTGGGCGTGCTTGTCCGGCAAGCGTTTTTCTAGTTCGTTGAGGACGTTCTCGGTTTTCGTTCGGAGTTCTCCGCTTCGAATGAAATTTTCTGCCGATTCTATGCTGCTTTTGCAATTTATTGCATTCTGCAGGTACAGGACGAAGCAGTCTTGGGCGATCTTGCCGAAGTTTCCGTCGTTTCCTCCTATGCTGAACATGACCAGATCACTGTCCTGGGGGGTTCCCTTTATCTGTCCTGCGATGAGGTCGTCTGTCTTCGAGCCAGAGACTGCCAAGTTGTGGAAAATGGTTGCAATACCTCGGCTGCGCAGCGAATTCACATAGTGCTGTGCCCAATTGTTGCGGCTCCGATAGCTCTTCGACGAATTGTTGTCGTAATAATCGCCCGCGCCATTGCCGGCGGAGAAAGAATCTCCTAGGAGGGTCACCACGGCAACCTTTCTGTCGTTGGCTGGTGGATCGGCGCTTGCCGAGTTTGTGGTGGTGAAATTGAGACACAGGGATGCCGCCATGACGAGCAGTAGAATGCCCTTCTTGAGAGTCAGTTTCTGCACGATTTTCTCCTAAACTACCCGAAGGTGATGGTTAGAGCCAGATTGGTCTCGGGGTGTTGCTCACAGCGTATGATCGTTGTTGATACAAAAAGGGTCATTCCTCCTTCATTGGTCCCTTTGAATGCTGTCCGAGTTGCATTTGGTCCGGCGGGAGGATCTTCTCGCCAACCGTTTTGTGTGGCGGTTGCAAAAATTCGTTTGTGCACATCTTCCAGAGGGATCGTCATATTGAAGCAGCGAGTCATGGCGACCGGGGAGGGTTTGGGGCCGTCGTCCTCGCTTTCCTTGAAGCCCAGGAATTCGATGCCATCCCAAGTTGCTGAGTACATGGGGTCCTTGCGTATGAGGTCTCGCTGCCTGGCGCGTGCTGAGCAGCCGCTCAGGAGCAGGCAGGCACACAGGATCAAGGTGGTGACCGTCGTTGTGGTTCGGTGGTGCATCATTGCCTCCCGGTGGGGATGATGCTGACACTACCTGGGAGGACCCTCCGGGTGGAGGAGTTCGGGAAAAATTTCTCCAGAGGGTGAGGACGGGGTTTCGGCTCGGGCCGCTCGTTCCTCGTGCTCCGGCTCAACCGGTTTCGGGAAGGGGTGCGATCGACTTTCAGCCCTGCGGCTGCTGGTCCTTCCACCAGGTCAGCAGCAGGTCGCGGGCCTCGTCTTCGGGGAGGGGGCCGTTGTCCATGCGGTGGTTCAGGAGAAACTTGTACGCCTTCCCGACCTCCGGGCCCGGTGTGATGCCCAGGATTTCCATGATCTGCGCTCCGTCGAGGTCTGGGCGGATGGCCTTGATCTCCTCCTGTGCGGCCAGCTCATCGATGCGCCACTCCAGTTCCTCGTAGTTGCGACGCAGCCGGGTGGCCTTGTTGCGGTTGCGGGTGGTGCAGTCGGCGCGGGTGAGGATGTGGAGGCGTTCCAGTTCGTCGCCGGCGTCGCGCACGTAGCGGCGCACCGCTGAGTCGCTCCAGGAGGCCTCGCCGTAGCCGTGGAACCGTAGGTGCAGCTCCACGAGCCTCGCCACCGACTTCACCGTCGCCGTCGGGTACTTCAACGCCTTGAGACGTTTGGTCACCAGCTTCGCGCCCACCACGTCGTGATGGTGGAAGGTCACCTTCGAACCCTCGAAACGACGGGTGGCAGGCTTACCGATGTCGTGCAGCAGGGCAGCCAGCCGATTGACGATATCGGGCTGGTGGCCGCGGGCCTTCTCCAGATCGATGGCCTGCTCCAGCACGGTCAGCGAGTGCGCGTAGACGTCCTTGTGACGCATGTGCTCGTCGCGTTCCAGGCGCAGCGCAGGCAGCTCGGGCAGGAAATGCTCGGCCACCCCGGTGCGCACCAGGAGATCCAGGCCCTCGCGGGGGGAATCGGTGAGCAATAGTCCCGTCAGCTCGGCCTGCACGCGTTCCGCAGAGACGATGGTGATGCGCTCGGCCATCTCCTTCATCGCCTCCTGGGCCTCCGGAGCCACCCGGAATCCCAGCCTCGACGCGAACCGCGCGGCCCGCATCATGCGCAACGGATCGTCTCCGAAGGACACCTCTGCTGGGGCGGGGGTGCGCAGCACACCGTCGGCGAGGTCACGCAACCCGCCCCACGGGTCGACGAACTCACCCGCCACGACGTCCACGGCCATGGCGTTGACAGTGAAGTCACGGCGGACGAGGTCCTCCTCGATCCGCTCCCCGAAGGCGACCACCGGTTTGCGGGAGCCGGGCTCGTAGGCGTCGGCGCGGAAGGTGGTGACCTCGATCTGCCACTCCTTGTCGCCCTCCTTCTTCATGGCGCCAATGGTCCCGAAATCCCGACCGATGTCCCAGGTAGCGGGGGTGAAATCACGGAGAATGGCGTGGGTCTCGTCGGGCTGTGCCGAGGTGGTGAAGTCCAGGTCGTGGCCGAGCCCTCCCAGCATCGCATCGCGCACCGAACCACCGACGAGGTACAGCCGGTGCCCCGCCGCGTCGAAACGGGAACCGAGGTCGCCTATCACCTGTGAGATGCGGAGCAGCTCGGAGACGGTGTTGCGCTGGGCTTGGGTGAGGTCTGGCACAGGCGAAGAGTTTACGTGGAAGCTCCGGGGACGCCTGTATCTGGCGAGCCGATCGGCCCTCTTCCCGATGCGTAACGGATCACTCTTGTGGTATCGAAGCCCTTGTCACAAGGCAATCAAGGGCGTGTGCGGGATCGGATGGGTGAGCCAGGCTCGCTGTAGGGTAATGGCCGAAAGTTAAGTGCGGCTCGCCGGAGATGTCGGCGTGCTGGCCGAGAAGCTTGGAGAACCGCATGGATGGTATGAACATCGTTGCAGGCGACCTCGAGAGCCTGGCGCAGTCGTCTGCCTGCGTTGCCGAGGACATCGTCGCGAAGAAGGTGGGGGCGGCTTTCGGGGATGCGTCCTCCGCGATGCCCGGATCCGAATCGTCGAAGCTGATTTCCGAGACGGGAGATAGTGTCGACAAGCGGATCAAGGACCTCTCTGACAGGTACACGGATTTCACCGAGAAGGTCAAGGCGAGTCTGTACGAGTACCAGCAGAACGAGGGAAACATCCAAGGAGCCATGGGGTCCGTGGGGAGTTCGTCCCCGACCATGTCGGGAGCTGGAGGTGCAGCCGCGGGTGCAGCTGTTGGCGCGGCCGCCGGAAAGATCGCCAACAGAATGGGTGGAGCGGCAGCTGGCGTAGCCGCTGGTGTGGCGGCTGGCGCTGCCGATCACTCCTATGGAAGTGCTGTTGGCGGTTCTGGCGGGCATTCGTATGGGAGTGTGAAGGAAGGTTCCAGCGGTGACTTTCTCGGGTATGGGTCGCCGGGGACTACGACGCAGCCTGGGCATTCGTATGGGAGTGTGACGGGAGGCTCCGCCGATGGGTTCCTCGGGTACGGGTCGCCGGGGACTGCGACGCAGCCTGGGCATTCGTACGGGAGTGTGACGGGAGGCTCCGCCGATGGGTTCCTCGGGTACGGATCGCCCGGGAGTGGCGATCCCGGAGTCTCTGGCGAATCGGACATGCCTGTCAATCATTACGGCATCCCCGCGGGGCGCGTTTCCCAGCCGCTTCTCGATTCCGGGCTTATCAGCGGCTCGGACGGCCCCGTCGTCGAACCGATTCCCGTGAGACCGGGGGATTACTCCATCGATCCGATCCCCAATGCCGATCCCTCCGGGCCGGTCATTGAGAACCTCAGCGCTACGAATGAAGGGACGGCCTGAACATGGCAATCACCTGGGGCGACATCCAGAACTGGAAACACGGAAACCTGAACACGGCCATGCAGGATCTTGCAACCCTGCGCAAGGGCTTGGCGAATGGCAAGTCCGCTGCCTCGAAAGCCAAGGGGCAGATCCAGTCGACGGGAGCAGCTGCCAACGGAGCGAAGACATCCTTGGGGAAGTTGGTCGACGAACTTGGCGAACGCGTGGACGATGCCACCGAGCTGGGGTTGGCCACATCCGAGGCCGCGGAAGGTGTCTGGGACGTGGAGACCAAGGTGCACGAGTGCACATCATTCGTGGCCCAATACCCCTACCTGAGCATTGACGGCGACGGGGGCGTGCACTGGGAGAACGTAACCCCCACTAGCTTCATCGACATGCCCAGCCTGGACCTGTCCCAGGTGACAAATTCCTCTGGCGCCGCTGAGGCAGCGATGAACTTGATAGATCCTGCGGGTCCCGGATTCATGGCAGGTGGCGCTGCCGGTGCTATTGGCGGCAGCCTCTTGGGTCCCGTGGGTACCGTCGTCGGCGGTGTGAACGGTGCTGTGGGTGGTGGGATCGCGAGCACGATAGGAAAGGGGCTTTCGCTCTCCTCCTCCGGGCCACTCGGTTCCCTCGCCGAGAACCGCGAAAGGGAACAGAAGGCGCAAGAACTCAAGGCCCTCATTGACGCGGCCCTCGAGCGTGCCGGTGAGGTCGATGCGGCCTACGTCAAACGGCTGGTCGGTGTGCGCGACGGTACCTACGATCACTCGAAACTGAAAGGAAAGGGACCCCAGATAAAGTTGCCGTTCATTGGGAACGTTACGGTCCCCGACGAGGAAGGCAAGCCGTGGCCGCCGCAGGGTGTGGACAGCCCCACCGAGGTCAGCAACTGGTGGAACTCCCTGACCGAGGAGGAGCGCCAGGAGCTCATGAGGGACAATCCTGATGCCATCAGAAACCTCGACGGCATACCGGCGAGTGTCCGTGATGAGGCCAACAGAAAGGTCTTTCCGCGTGAATTGGAAGATGCTCAGAATGAGCTGAAGGCGGCGAAGGAATCCCATGACAGTGAGAGGATTGCGCAGGCCCAACGGAAGCTCCAGGACTTGGAGGCGATCGAGAAATACGTGGATCCGAACTGCAAGGGATACAAAACGGACCATGACGGAAAGCCCTACAAGCTGCTTGGTCTCGACACCTCCGGTAATGGAGACGTCCGAGCCATTGTTGCGAGTGGAGATGTGGACAAGGCATCGAATGTCGGCGTGCTGGTTCCCGGGATCGGCACCACGGCTCGCAAAGGGCTGGATGGTCTGGTAAGCAACGCGGACCAACTTCGTCAGGACTCTGGGGCTGATCACACAGCCACCGTGGCGTATCTCAATTACGATGCGCCCCCCGGTGTCGATCCCTCGGAGTCCCAAAACGGTAGCTTCAGCGACATCGCCAGCACAAATAACGCTGATAAAGGTGCCCCCAAGCTCAACAGTTTCTACGAGGGAGTGCAAAGCTGGCATGAATCTCAAGGTAACGATCCACGGATCGCCACCTTCGATCACTCCTATGGATCCCTTCTGGGAACCACCGCTGCACGCGATACGAAGGTGGGTGTCCTCGATGCTATGGGGGTCTTCGGTTCTCCGGGTGGGCGTGCTGACAGCGTGCACGAGTACAACGTCGCCGATGGGCAGGTGTACGCCTCCGCCAACAAATGGGATCCAGTCGCCGGTGTTGGCTCTGATGATTTCGGGAGGGACCCGAATACTCTCGATGGCGTCAAGCATATGGCTTCCAACGATCGCTACCACGACTACTGGGGCAACCCGGAGTTCAGGGAGGATGCCGCCCAGATCCTCAACGGCGAAGACTCGTCCGTGGATCGTCCCGACAACAAGGCGGAAGCCGCCACCAAGGGGCACTGACACCCCACCACCGGCGATGTGCTGCGTCGGATGAACTGGCGCGAGGTGATCCGTGACAAGACCTGCGGGTCGGGTCACGGATCCCTCGCATGCACAACAATAACAGCACACCCCCCTTTCGGAAATAGGTGAGGGTGGGTTACGCTCAACGCTCATGCCCGAGTCGTGTGAGAGGTGAGCATGGGCGCGAAGTCGACACAAGAGGGGGTTGCGGGGCAACGGTCGGGTCCAGAAGCCGGGCGGATGCAGGGCCACTGGCTTCTAGCGAAGCTGGGCAAACGCATCCTCAGGCCCGGCGGGCGTGCCCTCACCGCGAAGCTGCTGGAGCGGGCGAAACCCGCCGGCGACGACGACATCGTGGAACTTGGCCCCGGCGTCGGCGCCACCGCCGAGGTGCTGCTGCGCGCCAACCCGAGGTCCTACCGGGGCGTCGACCCCAACCCGGAAGGCCGCGACGCCGTCAAGAACATCCTGAAGAAACACCCCCGGGCCGACTACGTCGTTGCTGACGCCCGTGACACGGGACTCGACGACGCCTCGGCAGATCTCGTCGTCGGCGAGGCGATGCTCACCATCCAGGACGACGCGGGCAAAAACGCGATCGTCGCGGAGGCCGCGCGGCTGCTGCGTCCTGGGGGTCGCTACGCCATCCACGAAATGGCGTGGCTGCCCGACCACACCGACGAGGAACGCGAAACCGCCCGCCGGGAACTCTCCCGCGTCATCAAGGTCGGTGCCCGGCCCCTGACCCTGGAGGGCTGGACGGAACTGCTCGCCACCCACGGGCTCGAAGCCGAATGGCACGACCGCGCCCCCCTCCACCTCCTCGAACCCCGGCGCATCGTCTCCGACGAGGGCCTGTGGGGTGCGCTGCGGTTCTGGAACAACGCCCGCCGGCTCCCCGGAGCCCGCGACCGGCTCAAGGCGATGCGGCAGGGATTCCAGCTCCAGGGGAAACTGATGGGCGGCATCGTCATCCTCGCCCGCAAACCCGGCGCGGCGAGCACCCGATGACCACCGACCTCGTCCTCGACGACGTCACCCTGGTGCGCGGCGGCAACACCCTGATCGACGGCCTCGACGTGGTGGTCGCGCCCGGACAGACCCTCGCCGTGACGGGAGCCTCCGGGGCGGGAAAAACCACGTTGCTGAAGGCCATCTCGGGTCTCAGTCCTTGTGACCGCGGGTCGGTGACGCGGCCCGAGGGGCGGCTGGCGCAGGTGTTCCAGGAACCCCGGCTGCTGCCCTGGTACAGCGCCCACCGCAACGTCGCCCTGGTGGTCGGCGGCGACACCCCGGACCTGATCGCCCAGCAGTGGCTGGCCCGCGTCGACCTCCAGCAGGCCACCCATCTGTATCCCCGGCAGCTGTCGGGTGGTATGCGGCAGCGGGTCGCGATCGCGCGGGCCATGGCCACCAGCCCCACCCTGCTGCTCGTCGACGAGCCCTTCTCCGCCCTCGACAAACCCCTCGCCGCGGCCCTGCGAGCCGACCTCGTGCAGCTGCTCGCGGAACAGGAGGTCGTGACGGTGTGGGTCACCCACGACCCCGAGGAGGCCGACGACGTCTCCCACCTCCACCTTCACATCGACGGGCCGCCCGGCACCTGGCGGCTCACCACCGACACCGGAGAACCCGCCCCCGATCCCGAAGAACCCACCCCCCACAAGGAGACATCATGAAACGTCGATCCCTGTTCACCCTCACCGGACTCGGCCTGCTCGGCGCCGCTGGCCTGGCTGCCTGCTCCGGCGGCAAACCGGCGGGGGAGGGCTCAACGTCCGCCTCAACACTGGAAACCCTGCGCGTCCACGTACCCACCACCCTCGCGTTCATGGCCCCCATGGCCTCCTTCGGAACACTCGGCAAACTCGACGGCCTCGTCGGGAACACCGACGTGCAGAACTGGGCCAGCGTCGACGTGATGAAGTCACTGGTCGTGGGTGGCGAGACCGACCTGGTGGCCACCCCCTCCTACGCCGCGGCGAACCTGTTCAATAAGGGCCTTCCCATCCGGCTGGTCGCGATGACCGTGTGGGGGATGCTCTACATCCTCGGCCCGGAGGGGTCGTCGGCGCAGGGCATCGAGGGGCTGAAGGGCAAGAAGGTGGGCGTCCCGCTGCCCAACAACATGCCCGACCTGGTCTTCCGCTACCTGATGACCCAGAGCGGCATCCCTCTTGAGGGCGGGGCCGAGGGCATCGAGGTCGTGCCCTACGACCAGGCACCGGAGCTCGTGAAGGCCCTCATGGCCGGGCAGGTGGAGTACGCGGTGCTGCCCGAGCACGTCGCCACCGTCGCGCAGAACCAGGCCAAACAGTCCGGCAAGAACCTGGACCGCACCGCCAACCTGCAGGAGGTGTGGGCCAAGGTCACCGGCGGCCAGGCACGTTTCCCGATGGCCGGTGTGGTGATGCCCCAGAAACTCGTCGACTCCAACCAGGCGCTCGTCGCAGGTGTGCTCAACGAACTGGAGGAGGCGGTCGCGAAGGTCAACGCCCTTGATGAGAAGGCAGTTGCGGCGATCACCGCGAAGACCGAGGTGCCGGAGGCCGTGGTCAAGGACGTGATCCCGCGGCTCCAACTCGACATGGTGCCGGCGCAGAAGGCCAAAACCGAGCTGGAGGACTTCTACACGCGCCTGACCACCCTCAGCCCCGACATCGTCGGGGGCACGATGCCCGCCGACGACTTCTACCTGGCCGACCCCAGGTGAACCCAGCCGAGAACAAGGCGCCGCGCTGGCGGGTCGTGCTGCTGTGGTGGCTGGGACTCGCTCTGGTGCTGCTGGCCTGGGAGGCGGCGTCGTGGAGTCAGCCCCGCTACGTCCTGCCCGGGCCCGCGGCCACCTGGGAGGCGCTGCTGGGGTTGATCCGCGACGAGGAGCTCGGCACCGGGGTGCTGCTCACCCTCCAGCGGGCGCTGGGCGGGCTGGGGATCGCCTGCCTGATCGGGTTGCCTTGGGGCTGGGCCGCGGGCACTTGGCGGCCCGTCGAGGAACTGACCGCGTCCTGGACTCAGCTGCTCATGGCCATCCCGCCGATCGTGATCGTCGTGGTCGGGATGCTGTGGCTGGGCCCCAGCCCGTCGGTGGTGCTGCTGGTGGTCGCGCTGGTGACGATGCCGCTGCTGGTCACCAGCCTGCGCGACGCCGTCACCAACGTCGATCCCGACCTGTTGGAGATGGCCAGGCTGTTCCGCTTCGGCCTGTGGGGCACGGTGCGGCGGGTGATCATCCCGGCCGTGGTGCCACCGGTGCTGTCGGCGGTGACGGTCGCGGTGGGGCAGTCGATCCGGTTGACGGTGATGGCCGAGCTGCTCAGCACCACCACAGGCCTGGGCGCGGAGGTGCAGCAGGCCCGCACCAACCTGGAGACCGCCGACGTGTTCGCCCTGTCGGCGGTGATGGCGGCCCTCACCCTGGGGCTGGAACTGCTGTTCCTGCGACCCCTGAGAAACCGCCTGGCCCGGTATCGATGAACCGGTTCCGGGTCACAGGAAATTGCACGACCCCGTCGAACCCAGCCGCGACTCGGTGCCGTCGATGTAGCGCAGCCTCGGGACGGGAACCAGCGGTACCTGCCGGTCGCCCCGGGGCACCAGCACCCCCGCGACCCGGGAAAAGGTGATCAGGTCCGCGGCCAGGGCGGCGTCGGTTCCGCTGGCCAGTTCGATGGCCCTCGCGACCGCCGGGTGTTCTCGGCGGGTCAGCCAGCCGTCGCGGTAGCTGCGGTTGAGCATCTGGAAGCGCTGTTCGTCGAGGCCCTGGATGCCCCGCACCAGCAGGTCGAGAGCCTGGTCGCGTTCGGAATCGGGCAGCAGCTGCCCCAGCGTGACGCGCGCCTGTGCCAACCACTGCTCGGCGCCCTCCAGGAATTCCAGGCGCACCAGGGCGCGCCGCAACAGCCGTTCGGCGGCGACGCGGTGTTCGGGTCCGCTCTCAGCTAGGAGGGAGCCTGCTTCCAGGAGCAGCAGGGCCTCGTCGCGTTCAAGGCCCGGGCGACCCGCCAGCGAGTCCAGGAGCCGCATCACCACCGCCGCATGTCCCGTGTCCCGCTGCGGGAGTGCCGCCAGGTCCCGCAGCAGCGCCGCCACGTCCTGTGGATCGGTTCCCGAAGCGGTCGCGGGTCGCCCAGCCAGCGGGTCGCCTGCTGCGCATCCCGCAGGGTGTGTGACGTGGCCGCCGAGGCAGCCTGGTGGGCGGGAGGGGGAAGTGTCCCGGCCTCGATGGTCTCGTCCAGCGGCCCGCCGCGATCGAGCAGGCGGCGCTGGTGACTCCGGAGGGCCTCGGTGGCCTCGTCGTTCCGGCCCGCACGGTCGAGGCTGAGCGCTGTGGAGATGCTCATCACTGCCCCTGTCCTTCCCACCCGGAGCGTATCGGGAGACGAACCGGGTGGGAGGTGGGGCCGGGAAATCCGTGCCGGAAAACCTCAGGACAGCTTGTCGCGGCCCGGAAGGTCAGCGGGCATCTCGAGGTGCGTCGACACGTCGGAGGCCGGGGCCAGGCCGTGCTTCT
>ERZ773022.2186-NODE-2186-length-12097-cov-5.150806_pt1 | contig 12097 bp, 10 predicted proteins | sample MGYA00580839_ERZ773022 | MGnify/ENA primary metagenome ERZ773022 (study PRJEB29015, sample SAMEA2738020) | human oral metagenome | biome: human oral; feature: human-associated habitat; material: dental | place: China | collected 2044 ... | reverse complement strand
ATATTTTAAAAATTAATCATTTTTTTTAGAAGTGTAAAATAATATATAAAGACCTAAAATACAGACTACAAGTCCAATAATTGCGGGTATAAAGATAGATTTTCCTACTTCTCCCGCAAAAATAACACTTCCAAACATTTTACTTATGGCAATTAACACTAAAACTGCAATTCCTAATTTTAAATTTCTTTTCCACAGTGCTTTCGACAATCCCCATAAAGAAATGAAGACTATAAAAATTCCTATTAATTTTGTATAAAAAGGACTATTTAAAAGAAATTTTTGCTCTAAATTTAAAAATTCATTTACTTGTGTGCTGACATTCGTTGGTTTGGGAAACCAAAACATACTCGTCAAAAGAAAAAAGATTGTCATAAAAATGCCCGTTAATTTTCTTTTGTATGAAAAATAACAAAAAGGTATTAGAAATAAAGGCCTTATATACCAGCTTAAAATATTATGATGCCGTTCAAATGTCCAATTTAAAAAAGATTTATTAAAAAAAAGCAAACATATAAATAAAATTGTTAATAAAATAAAAATCAAACTTCCCAGTTTATTAATATTATTTATTTTGTTTTTAGTCATTTTTGTCCTCCTGTATTCTTTAATATTTTTTTTTATTTAGTGCCAATGCTACAAAAGATTTTTCCTATTCTGCAAATTTTTCTAAAATCATAATTACAATTTTTTTACTGTTTTTTTTCAAATAAATTTATTTTCAAATTTATTATAGCAAAAAAAATATGACAACAGTATGTCATATTAAAAATTTATATTTTATAATTTTCTCTCATTTTTTCAACTTTCTTTGCCAAAATTTCTCTGATTCTTGCAGGTTTCAAAACTTTTAAGTGTTCTCCAAAAGATAGTAAATATCCGTATAACCATTCATTTTCAAAAATTTCTGTAGTTATTTCAAAATTTTCGTTTTCTTTTTTTGTGATACTTTCTTCAAAAAATTCATCGTATACACGGTAAGCTTGAGATTTATCAACTTCAATCACTATTTTTGTGCCTTTTCCATTCACATTATTTTGATTTTTCAAATCTTCCTTTTTAAGTTCTCTTTCAAAATGTTCACAAGTCAATTCCAAATTTTTTATTCTAGCTATTTTAAACTGCCTAATATCTTTTTTCTTATGACAATATGCAAAAAGATACCACGCTTTTTCTTTAAACCACAATTTTAGCGGTTCTACCGTTCTTTTGGAATTTTTTCCTTTTGTATTAAAATAGATAAATTCTATAACTTTTTTTTCAAGTATTGAATTTTTAATTTTTTCAAACAAAATACTATCATTTTCACCGTATCTTGAAAAATCAACTTCGATCCAGTCATCAGCCTTTCTATTAAAAATGGAGTTTAATTTTGTTAAAGTGACGTTATTTTTAGAATATTGGACCGCATTTAAGCTCTGCAGAGCAAATAAAATCTCATTTTGTTCATTCTGAGATAAAAAAGATTTATCTATCGTAAAATTTTTTATAAGTCCAATTCCTCCATATCTTCCTTTTTCCGAATAAACTGGAATTTGTGCTAATGTCAAAGTTTCAATATCTCTGTATATCGTTCTTTTGGACACTTCAAAATGACGTGCCAATTTTTCTGCTGTCACTTTCTTTTCCGTCAATAAAATTTGTACAATTTCAAAAAGTCTGGCTAATTTTATATTCATAATTTATCCTTTTTTTAAAATATTTTTTAGCTTAACAATATCTTAACAATTATACTCTATTTTTATAAAAAAGTAAAAAAATTTCTAATAAGATCTTGCAAATTTTAAATTATGAGGTATAATAAATATATAACAATTACATATTTATTTAAAATTTTAATTTTATTAAAGTAAAATATAAAAATAAAAAATTTAAAATTGGGAGGAGAAAAAAATGAAAAAGTTATTAGGTTTACTAGCAATGATATTGGTAATATCGTCATTATCTTTAGCGGAAAATGATCAAGATATTTTAAAGAACATTTCGTTAGATTCTAAATGGAGTCAGACTTATTATGATAAAGACGGGAATGACGCAAATAGACTTGGAAATGAAGGATTTAAGAAAAAAAATAAAGAAAGATTCAGATGGACTGAAGAAGTGGAAGGAACTTTGGGTCTTAACAACGAATGGGGATTAGATGCAAATTTCCATTATCGTGAACACAATGACAGATTTTATGAAGATGGGAAAAGAACAGCTGCCAAAGGATCAGAAAAGTTTTCAGCTATAGAATTTGCTAAAGCGGCTCAATGGGGTTCTCTTGACACAACTACAAAATTAGGATGGAGAAACTGGACTTATCGTGAAAATGGTGGGGTTGGTTCTCAACATACAGTTGGACAGTCAAATGAATTTTACTTTGGACCTACATTTAATCTAAAAATATTTGGACAAAATGTAACAACAACAGCTGAAGCGGTATATTTTAATCAAAGAGGTACCGCTAATCAAGACTCTAGATATTACACAGTCCGAGATAAGAATGGTGAAATTAGAAAAACAGATGGATTAGGAGCAAATTTAATCTTCAATATTGGAAACACTATTTTTGATAATGGATTTGGAAAAGCGGATTACTATGTCAATTTGGCTCATTATTTGAGAGATGGAAAAGCTAAGGATGCCAAAGATTCAGTTGGCTTGGCATATTTGACAGGGATAGGATATCAAACTCCTAGTTTTGCAGGATTCTATGCTGGGTTAAATGTTGAAAATGAATTTAAAAAGAGAACAGCTAAAAGTGGATTTACAAATGAATTTTCAGTTTGGACTCACTTAGGTTACAAAGCTGATATTGATACACCAGTTGGAGTAATTACAATTAATCCAAGAATTGGTTATAGACCAGTAGATAAAAATTATAAAAAAGGAAATGCTTGGAAATATGACTATTATAACTCTGACAGTAAAAGAAAAATCGAAGAAGAAAATGAGTTAAATTTTGGATTAAAAGTAGGATTAGCAGTTAAATAATAAAAAAGAAATATAAACTATTTGCATTTGAAATTTTAAATGCAAATAGTTTTTTTATAAAGAAAATTTGAAAAAGGCTTTACAAAAAAATTTAGTTATGGTAAAATAACATTAAATTACTAGATTAAATTAAAATTTTAGGTTTTTAGGAGGAACTAGAGTATGAAAAAATTATTAGGATTATTAGCATTTATGTTAGCAACTGTATCTTTTGCACAAACTGATCAGGATATTGTAAAAAATGCTTATTTTGATCAAGATTTTAGAGTAAAATACAATGACCAATATGGAGATAAAGCTAACCACATTGGAAATGGAGGATTCAAGAAAAAAAATATAAAAGGAGTAAAATCGAGAACTGAAGTTGGAACAACTTTAGGGTTAAATGATGAAGCTGGGTTAAATGCTAGCCTTTTATACAAACACGAAGTATTTGGAGAATTTGAAAATGGTAAAAGAAATCATTTTCTACAAGCATCTGATTTAGTAGATGGAAATTTATCTAAAGATATTAAATGGGGAGATTTAGACACAACTACTAAATTAGGAGTTAGACACTGGACAAATAAAGAGGGTAAAAGACATACAAAAACAAATGGAGAATCAAATGAAATCTACTTTGGACCAACTTTCGGAATGAATGTATTAGGACAAAATATCAAAACAACTTTAGAAGCCGTTTATTTTGGACAAAGACAAAGTGGTAACCAAGATAACAGATACTATAGAAATGGAAATGATGGCGCTAGAAATGGTTGGGGAGCTAACTTATCATTAGGAACTGATGGTAAACTTTTGGATAATAACTTTGGAACAATCAGTTACGATGTAACATTAGATCACTTTTTAAGAGATGCTAGTGGAAAAAATAATAAATCAAATGTTAGACTTGACTATACAGTGGGAGTAGCTTATGATACACCTTCATTTGCTGGATTCTATGCATTTGTTAGACCTGAAAATGAATGGTCTAAACATACTGCAACTGATGGATATGAAAATGAATTCACAGTATGGACTGGATTTGGATACAAAAAAGAATTCGATACTTCAGTTGGAACAATCACTGTTAACCCTAGTGTACGATATTCACCAGTTAACAAATTAACTGACAAAGGTGAATACTGGAATAACGGTAGTGAAAAGAAAACTACAGTTGAAAATAATGAGTTAAGAGCTGGAGTTAAAGTAAGTTTAGATGTTAAATAATTAAAATAATAATAAAGTTGGCGGTGTAAGCTGCCAATTTTTTGTTACAAAAAAATAAAATTATTTCAAAATTGGTTCACAAATGCTTAAAAATTTAGTATAATATAAATGTTAAAAACTAATAATAAAATATAAAAAATGATTTTTAAAATAGGAGAAAAAAATGAAGAAAAAAATTTCAGAAGGGGGAACGCAATTTGAAAAATAGTTTAAAAAAGGTTTTGAGGGGAAAAATAGAAAGGAAAGATAAATCTAAAAAAATAAAAATAAGTATTTTTGCTCTATTAAACGTATTTTTTGGAATGACTTCTACTGCCAGCCAAAACATTAATTTACCTAAGGAATTTACTCAAAATGTAGCTGTTAGTGGGTATGAAAATGCAATTTTTGACTATGATTTTAACAATGATGGAACTGATGAAAAAGTTGTGGTTAGCTATAATGAAGAAAATAACTTTTTAGATGTAGTTGTTTCCATTTACACAAATCAGAATGGGAAAAATATGCTAAGTTATCAAATAACTTTTGATAAAAAGATAAATATTTTAAATTTAGACGAAATGCCTAAATTGCTTAACAAAGTGAAGGAATATTACGGTGAATATTCTAAGAATATGGCATCAAATGAAACTAGGCACATACTGATTTATGATGATAATAGAAATTCCGAAATATTATTTGATAAACTAAAATTTGATAAACATTCACCTAAAGATTTAGATAATTTTTTATTTATAAAAAGTTCATCGGAAATGCTTGATGCGCCGAATGGAAAATCAATTACAAACTTAAAATACAGTGAAAAACCAAAACTTCTATTTGAGATGGTATCAAATGAAAATCCACAAAAATTATACTACACTGAGATTACAAAAAAAGCGAGTACAAATGTAAATCACATTAAAGAAAAAAAATCCAAAATAAAACCTAAAACTTTTAAAGGATTTGTGGTAGATAGAGGAAGTAATGTAATAAAAAGAGGATTTTTTTGGGATAAAATGGTTGCAAAAATGGACAGCGTCAATAAATTTATTGAAGAAGCGATAAATGCTGGAGAAGATATTAATATAATCACGGAATACTCACCACTTTCTCATGATGTGGCAAGTAAAAAAGATAAATTTGGAAATAAAAACAACCAAAGTATAGTGGCTTACACAAATCCTAATAAAAAAGGAGAAATTATAAATGTGCCAGATCAAACTTTATTTAGGATTTTAGGCGAAGAAAAGGGAATGTTAAAAATTGAAACACCATTTTATGGCGGACCTTATTATATTTCTAAAAATCAGAATAATTATAAAAAAGTTGAAAATATAAATGGCGCTGTCAATAAATTCGTTGCTATTGACCCAAGCAGTCAAGCAGAAATGTTATTTGAAAGAGATCCAAAAACAAATAAATATAAAGTTGTAACTTATTCGTTTGTAACGACTGGAAAAGATGGAAGCGGTTCTTATGAAACACCTCATGGGGCGTTTTTAATTGCATTCACAAGAGGATATATGCCATTTACAAGAAAAGCTGGACCTGGAGATACGCCTCTTTCTGGGCGACCTGATTTAACAATCGGAGGAGTTGCTAAATTTGCTGTGAGATTCAGCGGTGGCGGATATTTGCATGGAATACCTGTAAATACTCATTTTAAAGGTGAAACAGCTTTAACTGATACAGCTGCAAAAATAGGAACTTATAAAGAATCACATAAATGCGTCAGACATTTCGATGACCAAGTTGGATTTATTGTTGACTGGGTAAATGCGGGAAGTAAAATTAAAGATGGTGATAATACAATACCTGAAGAACCAGTAGTTGCAATAGTTTTATAAAATAAATAAAGGAGAAAAATTATGAAAATAAAAAAAATAAAATTTTTTATTCTAGCATTAGTTTCGATTTCAATGTTTTCGATAAATACTTTTTCAGCTTCTAAAAGCTCACAAAAAAATGATTGGAAAAAAGTAATCCTTGAACCAGATTTAGATGGAGATGGAGTTAAAGATAAGATAGAGGTTGAATATATGCAGTCTGGAGACAGTGTCAAAATGACATTTACACCATTTGTAACAAAGCAAAAAGGAAAATATACAAAAGGTGAAAAAATTGAGAAAACAATTAAAAAAGAAGATTTTGAAAAAGAATTCGACAATTTTACAAAAAGTTATATAGCTGAATATCCTAAAAATCAATCTGTGAAAAAAAAACCACAAAATGACAATAAAAAAGTAAATTCTAATGATGAAAAGAATAAAGATTCAGAAAATTTAGACAATATAAAAAAAGCACAAAATTCTGTAATAACACCTGACAATCAAGATAAAAAAGATGACAAAAAAATTCAAATAAAAAATTCAAATTCAATAAAAGGACCCTACAGTTATTCAACTTACTACTTAAAGGAAAGACCAAAAAATTTGACTTTTAATTATGTTTATGACAAAAATTCGCCAAAAGATATGGATGAATTTGTTTTTATCAAAACTAATTCAAATATTAGAAAAGAGCCAAATGCAAATGCCAAAGTTATAAAAGAAGCAAAATATGGAAATAAATTTAAAGTTGTCGGAGTTGTTAAAGGTAATGGCGATGGAAAAGGCGAATGGTACGAAGTATTTTTTGACGGCCAGCTTGGATATATTTCAAAATCTGTTGCTGAAAAAAGAGAATTTGACTGGGATGATATGATGAAAAAGGTGGATAAAACAAATGCTTTTATCAATGATGCACTTGCAAAAAGTAAAAAAATATATGTTTTGGACGATTATGTTCCACTAGGTGGAAGCAGTGGCGGGAATCGAGACAAATTTGGGAATAGAGCAAATCAAAGTGAACCAGCCTACTCTAGTTCAAGTTTTAAAGATGCGATAAATATACCTGATAGAACGATTATGACCATTGAAGAAGACAATGATAAATATACAAAAGTTAAAATAGACGCTTTTGATGAAGGAACTTATTACATAAAACCTTCAACTCGAAAGATGTTAAAAGATTCTGGAATAACTAAAGAAATCGAAAGATTTATCTATGTTGACAGAAGCAGCCAAAATGAAATGATTATTGAAAAAGCAGGAAATGACTGGAATGTAGTTACTTCATCATTTGTAACAACTGGAAAAGATAGTGGAAGTTCTTTTGCAACACCATATGGAACATTCTTAATCGCTTATTCAAAACCTGTTATGCAATATACTGGCTCTGATAATAAAGCTGTGGTAGGAGATGCTAAAAATGCCGTAAGATTTAGCGGTGGCGGATATATGCACAGCATCCCTTCACTATTTGAGCCAAAAAATACAAGGGAACAAAGAAAAAAAGCTACAGCTGCAAAAATTGGAACTTATCCAGAATCACATAAATGTATAAGACATTACGACGACCAAATCAAATTTATTTACGATTGGTTAGGAAATTCGACTCCTAATGATAAAAATGGACTTAGAACTCCAAGTAAACCAACTGTGATGTTAGTTAAATAAAATTATGTTTAAATTTTTAAAATAAAAAAGAAAATATCTTAAAAGTTAGATATTTTCTTTTTTTCGTTATTTTTTATTATTTTTTTTTACTATTTTTTATCAAATATAAAAAATGGAATGATTTTGAAAACTATAATAAACAAAATTATATAAAAACTAAAAATGAATAAAATCGAAAATTTTTGTGAAACTCCAATTTGAAGCAGCGGAATTTTACTTCCAGCGTAAATAAATCCTTCAAATGAACCAAAAACAATTTTTGTGATAAATACTAAAATTGAATTTAAAAATGTTATTTTTAATATATTTACAAGCATTATAAAAAATAAAATTTGAATTACAATCGTTCCAATTGGCACACCAATTATATTTAATAAGAAAGAAAATAATGGCAATTTTTGAAAATAATATAAAAATAAAGGAATACTCGTAAATTGAATTACAAAACTTAAAAACATTAAGTCAACAGTATTTCTTAAAATTTCATTTTTTATTTTAGAAAAAATTGACTTTTCAAAAAATTTTTTTATTGATGGATACACAAAGATAATAGCAATTACCGCCATATAAGAAAGCTGCATTGAAATATCAAAAATCGAATAAGGATTTAGTACAACATTTACAACAAACGATATTAAAAGTGATTTTTTACTCTCTTCTTTCTCAAATAAAATTCTCGCTAAAATCATCATCGCACCCATGATATAAGCTCTTAAAATCCCTGGAGAAAATCCTATCAATGCACAGTAAAATGTCAAAATAACGAGAGCAAAAATATATTTTGGACGATATGCCAGCGAAATCATGTCCAAAAGTTTGACAATTCCAATGATGACAAGGGAAATATGCGTTCCAGAAATCACAATTAAATGTGCAAGTCCCGTATATTTGAATTTATCTTTCATATCTTTTGAAACTTCAGATTTTTCTCCTAAAATCGCTGCTTTTGAAAAAGCGTAGAGGTTGTCTTCAGTCAAAAATAAATCGTCAAAAATATTTAAAATATATTTTCTAAAAATATTTAGTTTTGACTCTTTCCAACCAATTATTTTTCCATCAAAAGTTGTATAATTATTTTTTGTCGTAATTCTTTTTACATCAAAGTTTATCAAATAAGTCCCGTATTCAAAATTTTTTGTATTTTTTATGGATGCCTGATTTTTTAAATATTTGTTATTTATTTTCAAAATGCTTCCACGACTTCCATCCATTTTTACATAAAGAATTTTTTCCCCTTTTAAATCACCTTTAAAAGTTACAAAATTAAGATAAAAAATAAAGATTATAACACCAACTAAAAATAAAATAATAATTTTAAAACTATTTTTTATCTCTTCAATTCCAATTTTTTTATTGAAAAAATTTAAAAAATTTTCTTTTTCTTTTTGAAGTCTTTTTTGTAATTCAACTTTTTTCTTTTCTTTTTCTTGAAATTTTTTCATTTGTAAATCATATTCTTCAAGAGAACTATTTTTTTGTGTTTTTTTATTTTTTTGAATTTCTACTTTTTTAAAATTAATTTTATCAAAATTGGATAAATTAAAAGCTGGGACAATAGAGCTTGGTAAGGATATTGATTATAAAGACGGAAAAACAATGCATAACAACGTAAAACACATCTTTAAAGAAATAGCAAAAGATACTAAAAGTGTTTTTTTTATAACAAATGGAGTTGTCACTTTTCAACCACGAGATAAGATAAATAGAGGTATTTTAGAATTTGATCCGAATCGATTTCAAGATGTAAAAGAAAATGACGGTACTTATACATTGAAAAGTATATTTGATCATAGATTTCAAGAAGGTTTTAAGATTAATTTAGATTTAAAAAAGGAATTTGAGCAGCTTGAAATTAAAGGAGAGTATCTTATCACAAAAGGTAAGCACGTTATTAATTTTAAAAGCGATGCATATACAGAGTTGGAAATAAAAACTAAATTTGATGATGAAGAAGCTAAGAAAGCTAATGAAATCGAAATTGTTTCTGGAAAAAAAGGGAAAAATGAGAAAGCATCTAAAAATAAAAAGAAAAAAGCAAAAGAAAAAGACGATAAAAAGAGTAAGAAAAATGAAAAAAATACTAAAAAAACAAGCAAAAAAGAAAACGAGGTTAAAAAATCTAATAACACAGAAACTAAAAAAACTACTACAAAAAGTAGCAGAAATAAAAAAGAAAAAGACTGGGATAGAATAGTGAGAACATATGGAGTAGGAGGTAAAAAGTGAGAAAAAAAACAGTAGGAGATCATATAGAATCAATGATAAGTGGAAGATTTGATAATTTGAATACTTTTGCAATAGCTAAAATTGTTGAAGTAGATAACTCTAACATGAGCTGTAGTATACAAATGTTAGATATTCCTGAACTTTTTGGCACACGTGATGAAGTTGAAATAATTGAAAATGTTCCAATTGCTCCGATTTTTTGGGGGTGTAAATGCAAAGTAAATGCTCCATTGGCTGCGAATGATAAGGTTTTAGTAGCTTTTTGCCAACATGATACATTTAATGCAAGAAACGCTTCTGAACCTTGCGAGCCGAACTCTAGTGCAAAATTTGATATAAATAATGCCGTTGTAGTTGGACAAATAACAAGTGATGCAGAAAAGAACATATCTAACGACTTCTATATCACTTATGGTGGAACGCTTGTAACAATAAATGATAGCGGTGTCAATATAAAAGGTGGTTCAATCAGTATAAGTGGGCCTGTTAAAGTTGACGGAAGTTTAGAAGTGAGTGGAGACGCTACAATTGGCGGAAAGTCATTTTTAACTCATACAAATGGTGGATTACCATTGGATTAGGATATAAATAAGGACAATGACAACTAAATATAATAACTGTGATTAATAAAAAGTAGTTGACTTTAACAAAAAAGTAATGTATACTTAAATTGTAAACTTAAAATTTTAAAATATTTATTTAAGTTTACATACTTCTATATTAGGAGGTTAAGGGTATGAGCTTTAGTAAAAAGTACAGAGAAGAAATAAAAGACTTTATCATAGAAACAATTTATAAAAATGGAAATGTTTTTAAAGAAGTGCTTGAAAAATATCCTATTAGTAGGCAAACGGTATCTAAATATATAAAAGAATTTATTGATAAAGACATAGTTGAAAAAGAGTCAAAGAGCAAGTACAGATTAAAATTTTATGTTAATGAGACTAAGCAATATGATAACATAAATTTAGAAGAAGATGTTGTTTATGAAGACTTTATTTCAAAGTATGAAAAGGATAAGAAAGAAAATGTAAGGGATCTTCTAGTGTATACTTTTACAGAAATGTTAAATAATGCTATAGAACATTCAGGTGGTGATAAAATTTCAATTTTATATGCTGAAAATTACAAAGAAATTGTTGTATGTATACAGGATAATGGAATTGGAATATTTAAGAAAATTAAAAAAGACCATAATTTAGAGAATGAAAATCAAGCAATATTTGAATTGAGAAAAGGAAAACTAACTTCGGATTCAGTAAACCATAGTGGAGAAGGAATATTCTTTACATCCAAAGTAGTTGATGACTTTTTTATAAATTCTTTTGATAAGGAATTTTTTACTGGTAATAGACATGAATTGTATAATTTTGAAAGCGTTGGAATTGAAGATAAAGTTGAAGGGACAAGAGTGTTATTTTTCTTGAATAAAGATACTGATAGAACAGCACACGAAGTATTTGAAAAATATACAAATGATGAATATATTTTCGATAGAACAACTATAACTGTTCACTTGGCGAAAGAGTATTTAGGTGAAACGTTCATGTCTCGTTCAAAAGCGAAAAGAATATTGCTGAATGCAGATAAATTTAAAGTAATATTTTTAGATTTTGACGGTATTAAAACAATAGGTCAAGGATTTGCAGATGAAATCTTTAGAGTATATAAGAATAAAAATCCAAAGATACAAATAATACCGATAAATGCAAATGCTGAAGTTGATTTTATGATAAAGAGAAGTCAAAAATAATAAAAGAAAATTGAAGTCACAGTTATTAATTTAGCTGTGATTTTTTGTTGCAAAATTTTTGAAAGGTGGTGAAAATAGATGGATTTAATAAAACAGGGAGAAATAAACAGTATTGATGTAAAAAATGGAAAAGCAAGAGTTATTTTCCTTGATAGAGATAACAAAGTAAGTGACTGGCTTAATATATTAGTTCCTTTTTCCGACAGTCACAGCGATTCTTATAATCTAGCTGTAGGTCAAAGTGTATTGGTTTTATCACTTCCAGATATGCCTGAAGTTGGTTATATCCTTGGCTGTCCAATGAGAGCTAGTGAAATCAAGGAGGGTGAAGTGAAAAGAACTTTTTCAGATGGAGGGTTTTACAGCTATTCAAATGGAACTTTAACACTTAATCCTGTATCGGAAGTTGTAATTAATGCAAATACTACTGTTAATGGGAATTTGACTGTCAGTG
>ERZ773022.2184-NODE-2184-length-12101-cov-70.046239_pt1 | contig 12101 bp, 7 predicted proteins | sample MGYA00580839_ERZ773022 | MGnify/ENA primary metagenome ERZ773022 (study PRJEB29015, sample SAMEA2738020) | human oral metagenome | biome: human oral; feature: human-associated habitat; material: dental | place: China | collected 2044 ... | reverse complement strand
CCACCAGGAGCACCCGCCGGCCGCGCAGGCCGCCCGGCAGGCCCGTCATGTCGAGGCCGACGCCGGCGACGGAGCGGCCGGCGGCGCCGAGCGAGGTGCGGCTGGCGACGGCGCGCGAGCTGGTCAGCGCGTCGTGGCAGAGGCGGTGGAGGCGGCCGGTGCACTGGCCGCGCTCGGAGGCCAGCTCATAGGCCCGGCGCAGCTGGCCGGCGACCTGCTTGTCACCGATGACCGCGGCGCGCATCCCGGCGGCCACCTCGAAGACGTGCTGGACGGCGGCGTCGCCGACGTCCGCGCGCAGGCCGGACAGGGCGCGCTCGTCGACGTCCGGCGCGAGCTCGCGGAGCAGCTCGCAGACGCGCTCGCGCAGTCGCTCGGGCCCGAGGGAGTCGTCCGTGTCGCAGATCAGCTCGAAGCGGTTGCACGTGGACAGCAGGACGGCCCCGGCGACATCGGCCTGCCGGGCCATGAGGACGCGGGACAGCCCCTCGCCGTCGGACAGGGTGGCCAGCGCCGCCAGCGGGGCGGTCCGGTGATCCACACCGATGACTTGGATGCGCACCCGGGCATAGTAGGCCCTGCCGGAACGAGAACGTGAGTCCCGAAAATGACGACATCCCGTCGCGCCCGCGGGGCACGGGCGGGAACGTCCACCGGCTGTGCCGCGGGTCTGTGCCCCGCCCGTACCGGACGATCCATCCCGCGGGACGTCAGACCGTTCCGCGGGGTGTCGGAGCCGCCCTCGGCGGCGCCTTCCCGCCGCGGGCGCGGGACCAGCGACGTGACACCGAGAAATCCTTCATCATCGGTACCCTTCCCGCCGCGGGAGCGGGATCGGCGACCACGAGGAGAACATGCTTCGGCCGCCCGGCCCCGATGATGACCTGTGGGCCGGGGGACGACCGCCAGTCCGCCCCCGGCACGGAAAGCGCTGCGGACAGGTCTTCCGCCGCGGGCGATCGTCCCGCGGGCGCGGATCGTGCGTGCGCACCCCGGACGGCGCCGGACGCCGGCATCGGCCATACTGGGGGAGCGGCCTCCCGCCCGTCGTCGCGCCACCTTCAGGAAGGCATCATCCCGTGTGCGGTTTCATGACGTTCATCTCCACCGACGCCCTGCGCACCGAGCGCGTCGACCAGGTGCGGGCGGGGATGGCCCTCCAGCGGCACCGCGGCCCCGACGACACCGAGGTCTGGCACGACGACCGCGCGGCGCTGGGCTTCAACCGCCTGTCGATCATCGACATCGAGAACTCCGGCCAGCCGCTGCGCTGGGGCCCGCCCGAGGACCCCGACCGCTACTGGATGGTCTTCAACGGCGAGATCTACAACTACCTCGAGCTGCGCGCCGAACTGGCCTCCTCCGACGGCGCCGTCTTCCACACCGAGGGCGACGGCGAGGCCATCGTCGCCGGCTACCACTACCACGGGGCCGACTGGGTCTCGAGGCTGCGCGGCATGTTCGCCTTCGTCATCTGGGACGCCCGCGAGCAGCGGGCCTTCGGCGCCCGCGACTGGTTCGGCATCAAGCCGCTGTACACCGCCGCGACGCCGGACGGCGTCGCGTTCAGCTCCGAGGCCAAGAGCCTGCGCGAGCTCACCGGCACCGCACGGGTGAGCGCCCGCGCGCTCCAGCACTACCTCGTCCTCCAGTACGTCCCCGAGCCCGAGTCGATGGACGCCGGGCTCACGAGGATCGAGTCCGGCTGCTCGTTCACCGTCGAGGACGGCCGCCTGGAGCAGACCCGCTACTTCCACCCGGTCTTCGACTCCCGGCCGGTCACCGGCCCCGAGTCCCAGGAGGCCCTCTACGACCGGATCGCCGCCGTCCTCGACGACTCGGTCGCCAAGCACATGCGCGCCGACGTGACCGTCGGCTCGTTCCTGTCCGGCGGCATCGACTCGACGGCGATCGCCGCCCTGGCCAAGCGCTACAACCCCGACCTGCTCACCTTCACCGCGGCCTTCCGGGCCGAGGGCTACTCCGAGAACGACGTCGCCGACGAGTCGGCGAGGGCCATCGGGGTGGAGCACGTCACCCGCTGGGTCACCGAGGAGGAGCTCACCCGGACGCTGCCCCTCATCATCTGGTACCTCGACGACCCGGTCGCCGACCCGGCCCTCGTGCCGCTGTACTTCGTCGCCAACGAGGCCCGCAAGCACGTCAAGGTCGTCCTGTCGGGCGAGGGCGCGGACGAGTTCTTCGGCGGCTACACGATCTACCATGAGCCCGTCTCGCTGGCCGGCTTCGAGCATCTTCCGATGGCGCTGCGCCGCGGGCTGGGTGCGGTCAGCCGGGCACTGCCGAACGGCATGCGGGGCAAGGACATGCTGCGCCGTGGCGCCCTGCGGCTCGAGGACCGCTACTACGGCAACGCCCGCATCTTCCGCGAGGAGCAGCTTCCGGGTCTGCTGCGCACCTACGACCCGTCGATCAGCTTCCACGACGTCACCGACCCGCTCTACGAGGCCTCCCGCTCCTGGGACCCGGTGCAGCGGATGCAGCACGTCGACCTGTTCAGCTGGCTGCGCGGCGACATCCTCGTCAAGGCCGACAGGATGACGATGGCCAACTCGCTGGAGCTGCGCGTGCCGTTCCTCGACAAGGAGGTCTTCGAGATCGCCCGCCGTATCCCGATGAGCGAGAAGCTCGCCGGCGGCACGACGAAGTACGCCATGCGCAAGGCACTGGAGCGGATCGTCCCCGAGCACGTGCTGCACCGCCGCAAGCTCGGCTTCCCGGTGCCGACCCGCGTCTACCTCAGGGGGGACTCCTACGCCTGGGCGCGCGACATCATCGAGAGCTCCCCCACCGACGAGTTCATCGACCCGAAGGCGGCCATGAGGCTGCTGGACGAGCACCGCGCCGGCGTCGCCGACCACTCCCGCCGCGTGTGGACGATCGTCTGCTTCATGCTCTGGTACGACATCTTCGTCGCCGGCACGGTGACCCCCGAGGTGCCCCGGCCGGAGTACCCGGTGCGCCTCTGAGCCCGCACGGCCGCCGCCCCTCGCGCCCCCATGGTTCCGGGCGTCCCGTACCCCCTCGTCCGGCCCGGGCGTCCCGGTCATCTCGCGCCCCGGGCGTCCCGTGCCCCTCGTCCGCCCCACCGTTCCCACCTCGCTTTTGCGCTCGCACCTCGGCCACAACCCGGGTGCCAACCAAAAAGCGAGGTGCGAACCGGTGGACGGTGCGCGAACCGATGGGCGACGCGCGCACCGGTGGACGAGACGCGAGCCGGACGGGGAACGGACGCCCCGGGGCCGTCGGGAAGCCCCATCCGCTCCTATGCTTAGGACAGCCTGAGCATAGGAGTCCGCTGTGTCCACCGAACCCCGCACCGAACCCGACCCGGCACCGCGCGGGCGCGGGGACGAACGACCGGCCCCCGCACCCCACGGGGACGGGCCGGGCACCCCCGATGACCGCCGGGAGATGTCGGAACCGCTGCTCGCGCCGCGCACGGCGGAACCGCCCGACCCGGCGCCCCGCGAGGCGGCGGCGCCCGTGCCCACCGGATCGTCGGGGCCCGCCGACGCGCCCGATCTCGTCCGCGTGGAGCATCTGACGAAGAGCTTCGGCCGGGGCGGGGCCCGCACCACCGTCCTCGACGACATCACCCTGAGGCTGGGCGGGGGCGAGATCTGCGCGCTGCTGGGCCCCTCGGGCTCGGGCAAGTCGACCTTCCTCAACCTCGTGGGCGGCCTGGAACCGGCCGACTCCGGGACCGTCGCCGTGGACGGCGAGGAGGTCACCGCGCTGACCGGTCGCCGCCTGGTGGACTACCGACGCCGCGAGCTCGGCTTCGTCTTCCAGTTCTACAACCTGGTCCCCGATCTCACCGTGCGCGAGAACATCGAGGTCTGCGCCTGCCTCGTCCCCGAGCCCCTCGACGTCGACGGGCTCCTCCGCGACCTGGGCCTGTGGGAGCACCGCGACAAGCTGCCCCGCCAGGTCTCCGGCGGCCAGCAGCAGCGCTGCGCCATCGGACGGGCCCTGGTGAAGAAGCCCGATCTGCTCCTGTGCGACGAGCCCACCGGCGCCCTCGACCACGAGACGAGCAAGGAGGTGCTCGGCGTCCTCGAGCGCGTCAACCGCATCCACGGCTGCACCATCGTCATCGTCACCCACAACGACGCCATCGGCGCCATGGCGCACCGCACCCTGCGGCTGCGCGACGGCCGGCTCGTGCAGAACGAGGTCGCCGAGCATCCGGTGGCGGCGTCCGAGCTCGAGTGGTGAGCGCCGTGACCGGATCCCCCGCCGCCCGCCCGCGCAGCCCGCTGCGTCACCGGTTGCCCCGCCAGCTGCGCGCCAACGCCGGCCGCTGGGCGGCGATCCTGGTGCTCCTGCTCGCCGTCTCGGCCACCGGCACCGGCTATCTGTCCGCGGCCGCCTCCATCACGAAGACCACGCACACGCTCCGCGCGGACTACGCCGTCGAGGACGGGCGCATCACCACGGCCGCGGAGCTCACCGACGAGCAGTCCCGGGTGCTCTCCGACGCCGGCCTCGAGATGCACGACAACCGCTCCCGCGACACGCCCCTGGTCATCGACGCCGCCCACCTGGCCGACGGCGAGGACCCGGACGCGACGGTCACCCTGCGCCTCCACACGCCGCGCGACGGCTTCGACCTCGAAGCGCTCCACGAGGGCGCGATGCCCGCCGCCGACGACGAACTCGCCCTCGACACGACCTTCGCCAGGGCGCACCGGCTGGGCGTCGGAGACACCGTCACCGCCGCCGGCACGAGCTGGACGATCAGCGGCCTCGTCACGCTCCCCGACTACACGGCCCTGTTCAAGACGAACTCGGGCATCGTCATGAACACCCTGACCTTCGGGGTCGGCACGGTGACCCCCGAGGGCTGGAAGCGCCTGGACGGCGTCGGCGGCGTCCCGACCGCCTTCACCGGCTCCTTCTTCCTCGACGACGCCCTGTCGGCCGACACCACCGCGCACGTCGGCCTCGACGGCTCCGCGCTCACCGACGGCGACGGCACCCTCACCGCCGGCGAGCGCCACGACGTCGAGACCGACGCGGCGGCCCGTCTCGTCGCCGCCGGGGCCCGGGTGACCTCGCTCATCGACGCGGACGACAACATGGGCATCACCTACGGGATCGACGACGTCGACCACGACTCGGTCTTCATCACCTGGCTGCTCATCGTCCTCGTCGTCGTCGTGGCCTTCATCGTCATCGTCATCTCCTCGGCGACGATCGAGTCCGAGAGCTCGGTGATCGGCACGCTGCTGGCCTCCGGCTGGCGCCGCGGCGAGCTGCTGCGCCACTACCTCGCCCTGCCGGCGCTCGTCGGCGCGACCGCCTGCCTGGCCGGCAACATCCTCGGCCACACGGTGCTGACCGCCCCGATGCGGAGCATCTACTACGACATGTACAGCCTGCCGCCCTGCACGGCGAGCTTCTCGGTGCGGGCCCTCCTGCTCACGACGGTGCTGCCGCTGGTCCTCCTCATCGGCATCACGGCCCTCGGCCTGGTCCGCGCGCTGCGCCGCACCCCGCTCCAGTTCCTGCGCCACGAGCACCGCCGCCGCGGACACCGCGCGGTGCACCTGCCCGCGCGGCTGCCCTTCCGCACGAGATTCCGCCTGCGCCTGCTGCTGCAGGCCAGGGCCGCCTTCGCCACGCTCTTCGCCGGCATCGTCCTGTCCAGCTTCCTCCTCATGGCGGGCCTGTCCTTCCTGCCGATCGTCGACAACTACACCGAGGACACCATCGCCGATCTGCCCGCCGCCTACACCTACGCGCTGAGCGCGCCGGTCGACCCGGCCGACGCGGGCCCCGACCCCGGCGCCGGGGCCTCGGCCGAGCGCATCACCACGACCGTCCTGCGGGTCGAGCGCCGCTGGGACGCCGGGCCGATGGACGTGCAGCTCCTCGGCGTCGACCCGGACTCGCCCCACCTCGGCGGCCTCGACGTGGCCGACGGCCGCGTCGTCGTCGGCGCGGGTCTGCTGGACAAGACGGACGTCCGGGTGGGCGACGAGCTCACTCTCACCGACAGGTACACGGGCACGCAGTACCGGTTCACCGTCGCGGGCACCCGGGGCAACAGCACCGATGTGCGCGTCTACCTGTCGCGCGCCGAACTCAACGGGATGCTGGGCGAGGCGCCCGACGCCTTCAACGGCTATCTGTCCGACAGCGCGCTCGAGCTGCCGTCCGAGGCCGTCGCCTCGGTCATGACCGAGCAGGACGTGCGCACCGCCGCCGACCAGGTCTCGGCCTCGGCCTCCACGATCATGCGGATGGCCGCCGTCCTCGCGATCCTCGTCTTCGTCATCGTCGTCCACCTGCTGACGAAGACGGTCATCGACCGGGGCGCCCGCACGATCTCCCTGCTCAAGGTGCTCGGGTACCGCGACGACGAGGTCTCGGCGGTCTACGTGCGCACCGTGACGCTGACCGTCATGGCCTCCCTGCTCGTGAGCCCCGTGCTCGTCGTCCGGTTCCTCGCGTGGGGCATCGCGCGGGTCTTCATCGGCTACGACGCGAACTTCGTGCTCGCCGTGCCCCCGGTCATGGTGGCCGAGGAGATCGCCATCGCCCTCGGCGCCTATCTGCTGGTGGCCGCCCTCCACCTGCTCCACGTGCGCCGGATCCCGCCGGGCGAGGCGCTGCGCGTGCAGGAGTGAGCGCGAGGACAAACCGGACGCCCGGCCCCGCCGAGGCCGGGCGTCCTGCACGCGAGCCGCCGGCCCCGGCATGCGCAGCCGGCTGCGCGCCGGGCCCGGCGGCCGCGCGGCTGCGGACCCGGCTTGCCCATGAGACCTAGTCTGGAAGACGTCATCCCTTGTCCCGGGTGACATGCCCTTCTTCCATGATCAGAGGAGACCACCACATGGACGAGACCATGCGCGGCGTCATCATGCACGCTCCCGGCGACGTCACCGTCGAGGACCGCCCGGTCCCCCACGTCGTCGAACCGACCGACGCCGTCCTCAGGGTCGAGATCGCCTGCATCTGCGGCTCCGACCTGTGGCCCTACCGCGGCCTCCAGCCCGTCGAGGAGTCCCCGATGGGCCACGAGTACATCGGCACGGTCGTCGAGGTCGGTTCCGAGGTGAAGAACGTCGCGGTCGGCGACTTCGTCGTCGGCTCCTTCTGCCTGTCCGACAACAGCTGCGAGATCTGCGCCTCCGGATACCAGTCCCGCTGCGTCAACGACGGCTTCATGGGCGACACGCAGGCCCAGTACACCCGGGTGCCGCAGGCCGACGGCACCCTCGTCGTCGTGCCCGGCGGCAGACCCGACGACCCGGAGCTGCTCGCCTCCCTGCTGGCCGCCTCCGACGTGCTCGGCACCGGCTGGTTCGGTGCGGTCGCCGCCGAGGCCGGCCCGGGCCGGACCGTCGCCGTCGTCGGGGACGGCGCGGTGGGCCTGTCCGCGGTGCTCGCCGCGAAGACGCTCGGCGCCGAGAGGGTCATCGCAATGTCCCGCCACGAGGACCGCGCGGCCCTGGCGCGCGAGTTCGGCGCCGATGTCGTCGTCGCCGAGCGCGGCGACGAGGGCGCGGCCAGGGTCAAGGAGCTCACCGGCGGCCTGGGCGCCCACAGCGTCGTCGAGGCGGTCGGCAACCAGGTGTCCATGGATCAGGCCATCGCCTGCTGCCGCCCCGGCGGCAACATCGGTTTCGTCGGCGTCAGCCACGACCAGCAGATCGACGGCGGCGCCCTGTTCTTCTCCGAGGTGCACCTGCACGGCGGCCCCGCACCGGTGCGTCGCTTCCTGCCCGACCTCATCGACCGGATCCTGAGGAAGGAGATCGACCCCGGCAGGGTCTTCACCATGCGCCTGCCGCTGGAGCGGGCGGCCGAGGGCTACCGGGCGATGGACGAGCGCCGCGCCATCAAGGTGCTGCTGGAGCCCTGAGGCGGGGACGACGAGGACGCAGCCGCGCCGGGGCCCCGGGTCGGGGCGACGGCTGAGAAGGAGAACCGTGAGCCGCAGAGGAATCGTGGTCGCCGTCACCGCTGCCGTGGGCGTCCTGGCGCTGCTGGCGGGGGCCCTGTTCCTCCTGCTGCCGCCCGGGAACGGGGACACGAGCCATGTCAGCAGGCGGGTGGTCGACGCCGGGGGCCGCAGCCGGCAGGACATCGATGCCGCGATGGACGCCGTCGAGCGGGAGTTCGCCGGAGGCTACGAGGACTGCACGCTGACCGATCTGTGGTTCGACGGGAGAGCGGACCGCGAGCCGGAGTACCAGGACGAGTACGGCGCCGAGAACGTCCTCGTGCTCGATTCGAGGTTCACCACGGGGCGCCGGGCGCATCCCACGTTCACCCGCACCACGAGGTGCAGCTGGGAGTGGATCCTCGTCAGGGACGGCGCCGACTGGAGGGTGGCCGACGCCGGCCAGGGCTGAGGACGGCGGGCGGTCCGACGGGATCGTCCCGTCGGACCGCCCGGACACGGTGTGGTCGGCAGCGGTCCGTAATCCTGGGGAGCCCTACTCTTGGGGGCGAGGAAAGGACCCGGCAATGCCAACACTGCGCTCACGCATCACGTACGAGGGGCGCCCGATGGCCGGCGCCCGCGCCCTGTGGCGCGCCACCGGCATGGGCGACGACGACTTCGGGAAGCCGATCGTCGCCGTCGCCAACTCGTTCACCGAGTTCGTGCCCGGGCACGTCGGGCTGCGCGAGGTCGGCCGGATCGTCGCCGACGCGGTGAAGGAGGCCGGCGGCGTCGCCAAGGAGTTCAACACGATCGCCGTCGACGACGGCATCGCCATGGGCCACGGGGGCATGCTCTACTCGCTGCCCAGCCGCGAGATCATCGCCGACTCCGTCGAGTACATGTGCAACGCCCACCAGGCCGACGCGCTCGTGTGCATCTCCAACTGCGACAAGATCACCCCCGGCATGCTGCTGGCCGCCCTGCGGCTGAACATCCCGACCGTCTTCGTCTCCGGAGGCGGCATGGAGTCCGGCAGGCCGATCACCAACGACGACGGCACGACGAGCTCCCGGCTCGACCTCATCCACCCGATGACCGCCTCGGCCGACGACTCCGTGTCGGACGCCGAGCTGGCGCGCATGGAGGCCAACGCCTGCCCCACCTGCGGATCCTGCTCGGGCATGTTCACCGCGAACTCGATGAACTGCCTCACCGAGGCCCTCGGCCTGGCGCTGCCCGGCAACGGCACGACGCTGGCCACCTACAACGCCCGCCGGGCCCTCTTCGCCGAGGCGGGCCGGCTCGTCGTCGCCAACGCCCGCCGCTGGTACGACGCCGACGACGATTCCGTGCTGCCCCGCTCGATCGCCACCCGTGAGGCCTTCGCCAACGCCATGACGATGGACATCGCCATGGGCGGCTCGACGAACACGATCCTCCACCTGCTGGCCGCCGCCCAGGAGGCCGGCGTCGACTTCGACCAGGACGACATCGACGAGCTCTCGCGCCGGGTGCCCTGCCTGTGCAAGGTGGCCCCGAACACCAACGAGTACTTCCTCGAGGACGTCCACCGGGCCGGCGGCATCCCGGCGATCCTCGGCGAGCTGCGCCGCGGCGGCCTGCTCGACCTCGGCGTCCACTCGGTGCACCACGACTCGATGGCCTCCTTCCTGGACGACTGGGACGTGCGCGGCGGCTCGGCGCTGCCCGAGGCCGTCGAGCTGTTCCACGCCGCGCCCGGCGGCGTGCGCACCACCGAGATGTTCGGCTCGACGAACCGCTACGACGAGCTCGACACCGACCCGGTGAACGGCTGCATCCACGACATCGCCCATGCGTACACCGCCGACGGCGGTCTGGCCGTGCTGCACGGCAACATCGCCGTCGACGGCTGCGTCGTGAAGTCGGCCGGCGTGCCCGCAGACCAGTTCGTGTTCAGCGGCCCGGCGCACGTCACCGAGTCCCAGGAGGAGGCCGTCGAGCACATCCTCGGCGGCAAGGTGAAGGCCGGCGACGTCGTCGTCGTGCGCTACGAGGGCCCCAAGGGCGGCCCCGGCATGCAGGAGATGCTCTACCCCACGAGCTATCTCAAGGGCGTGGGTCTGGGGCCGCAGTGCGCGCTCATCACCGATGGCCGTTTCTCGGGCGGCAGCTCGGGCCTGTCGCTGGGCCACATCAGCCCCGAGGCGGCCGCGGGCGGGGCGATCGGCCTCGTGCGCGACGGCGACATCATCGACATCGACATCCCCGGCCGCACGATCAGCGTGCGGGTACCCGACGAGGAGCTCGCCGCGCGCCGCGCCGAGCAGGACGAGGCCGGCTGGCGGCCTCGCCACCGCGACCGCGAGGTCTCGAACGCGCTGAGGGTCTTCGCCCTGCTCGCCCAGAGCGCCGACAAGGGCGCCGCCCGCCGCAGGCTCGACTGATACGTGGGGGTCCCCTGTCAGATGGCAGGGTCAGGCGCCCCGTGCTGGTTGCATGGGGACGCCTGACCGTTGCCGGGTGTCGGGGCGCGGCGTGTCGTACGACGCGTGGTCGGTCTGATGTTCACGAGTTGGTTATCCCAATTCCCGGAAGCCTATTCAAGACTCTTGACAAACCCGGCTCTGACTATGGCCGTCATGAAACAAAATCGTTTCTGGTTTCGCGGGGTGGGAGGTGTTCGGAGTTGTGGTCGACGGTGCGGCCGGTGACGTGTGGGGCGGATGCGATGATGGTTTCTTCGGGGGTCTCGTGCTGGGTGGTGGTGGTGTTGTTCTTGGCGGTGTTCCGGACGTGCTCGGCCGGGTTGTGGTCGGGCGCGTACGGCGGCAGATAAACCGGTGTGATGCGCTCCAACAGCCGGCCCGGCTCGTAGAGGCCGGTCAACGCTTTCGCATGGTGGAAGCGGGCGTTGTCCAGAACGACCGCGATCTCGCCGGCCTCGGTTTCTCGTTGGAGCCGGTCCAGCGCGAGGATCGTCTGCCAGGTGTTCCGGTTCCCCTCGATCGGGTACAGCGTGACCTTCTTGCTGGTCAGGGAGAGGGCGCCGAAGAAGGACTGGGACGTCCTCTGCCGGTCCACGTGAAGTTCGGTTCGCTACCCCTTCGGGGAGCTGCATGCTGCGGTTCTCGGCTTCGTGCTCGAGGTACTCCTCGTCTGTGGTGTGGACCTCCCAGCCCTGGTCCAGCAGAGCCTCGACTTGGGTTTTCACCTCGGTCATGCGCCGGGTGATGGCCGGCTTGTCGCAGCGCTTGTCGAACTGGTTCTCGGCAGTTCGAGGCTCAGCCCGCACAGGCGCAGGAGCATCTGGTAGGAGGAGTCCGTCTGGTGTTCGGCGTCGAACAAGGATCTTCACGACCTCACGTATCGCCGAGACGTCCCAGAACTCGGCGTGGACACCAGACCGGGAGAGCGGCTGGGTCAGGATGGTCTTTAGTTCTTGCTCCTGCGCGCGAGTGGGTTTCGCTGCGTTCTGGTTCCCGGCGTGCCCAGTCAGGACCGAGCACATCCGCGTGCCCCGCCATTCCTGCACTGTCCTCTCAGCGCGCTCAACCATTTTCGCGATGATGTCGATTCCGACTCCTTCAGAGGTATACAGGATCGCTTCGGCCTTCATCCTGACGAGCACGTGACTGCCGGGCAGCTTCATTCATCTGATCAGGACGGCGATTTCTTCCGGCGTGGCCTAAACCTCATATCTCTATTGCATCCGAAACAGCGCAGCAAACTTATAAAAGGGTTTCGCTATAAATGGGATTCGTTTCGTGTCAACCATACTTGCCGAAACAGGTGAGAAATTCACCAGCCGATACCATTATTGCGTAGACTTCGTCATACGGATGAACCCAAACCGACCGCCGGCAATCATCCATCGATTCCATCAACGCCATATTCGGCTTTAAGAAATTCTGTAGAAAATTCGGCATAAGAGACAAAATCTTCCAGAAGCATCGGCCAGAAATAATCTGCACGGGAAAAAGCGGGTGGATCGACAGGTTTTAAAGTTTCGGCAATCTCTTTTGCTTTCAGCTGTATGAACTCTGAATCATCGTCATCTGAGTAATAGGGGTACGAGTCTGCGAATACGTTAAGAAAATAGATAAACGACTCAATACTTGAATTGACGAAAACATGTGAAGTTATGGCTGACATGAAACGAAACCGTATTTTTCGTGGATTTCCTGTGCTGTTTCGG
>ERZ773022.2181-NODE-2181-length-12111-cov-7.107996_pt1 | contig 12111 bp, 9 predicted proteins | sample MGYA00580839_ERZ773022 | MGnify/ENA primary metagenome ERZ773022 (study PRJEB29015, sample SAMEA2738020) | human oral metagenome | biome: human oral; feature: human-associated habitat; material: dental | place: China | collected 2044 ... | reverse complement strand
GCACGGCGCCGGATACAGGGGTACGCGCTGCGCTCCGCGGGGCGCCGTCGGCGTCGCTCGGCTGGTCAGTGGGTTCGGTCGTCATTCGGTCTCCATCGGTCCCGGCGGAAGCACCCGCCACGTGGGGGTTGCTGCGGTGTCGTCGAGCCGGGTCTCTCGGCCGCTCTGGATGGAACAGCACGAGTATACCGCGCCCCGGCGGGCCGAATGACGGCGTCCACCAGTCGGGATAATGATCGAGCAGTCGGTATGTGATCAATCGCGTCTTGTAAACGCTTCACGCTGCCAGCGCAATCCAAGTGCTCCCCATCCAGAGGCCGTGACCGCCGTGGGCGCCTGCCCTAGGTTTACCGCATGACGGACATCAGTATCGCCACAGCGCGCGGCATCACCCTCGCCGCGACCCTGTGCGTGGCGGATACAGCCGACCCGCTGGACGTTCCCGCGCTCGACGCCGCCCTGGAGGCGGACCGGGACGTGCCCGCGCGCTCCGAGGGCGTCGTCGTCCTGGCCCACGACTTCCTCACCGACCGGCACGGGCTGGCCCACCGTCTCGATGATCTCGCCGCCCGCTACCGGCAGGCGGGGCTGACCACGCTGCAGTTCGACTTCTCCGGCCTGGGCGAGTCCGACGACGACGTCATCACGCTCGCCGGGGAGGTCGAGGACATCCAGGCCGTCTGCGGCTGGCTGGCGGACCGGGGCTTCACCCGGCAGGCCATCCACGCCAACGGCCTCGGGGCGACCGCCGCGCTCCTGGCCCGGCCTGAGCAGGTGCGCGCCGTCGTCGTCGTGGGCGCGGTGGTGGGCCCGCACTCCATCCTGTGGGAGAACGTCTTCTCCCCCGCCCAGCTCGACGAGCTCGATCGCCACGGACTGACGCGCCTTCCCGACGACAACCCCAACTCGCGCAGCTGGGACGTGCTGAGCAAGGAGACACTGGCCGACGTCTCGCTGCAGTCGCCGGACAAGACCATGTCGGGGCTGCCGTGGCCGATCCTCATGCTTCACGGGGCGCTGACCGACGAGTTCCCCGACACGGCCGAGGCCGCCACCGAGGGCTTCCCCCTGCTGCGCGAGGGCAGCCGGCTCCAGCAGGTGCGCTGCGACAGCGCCGAGGTCGCGCACGACGAGGTGGCGCAGCTGGCGATCAGCTGGGTCACGCACCGGCTGACCTGAGCCGCCGCGGGCGCTCCTGACCCGACCTCCGCGGCCTCTTCCGTCGAACTCGGTCCCGGAAGTTCAGCGAGTGTCCGCCGCCGGACCTCCATCGGCTCTCCGGGGCCCTCCGAGAGCCCCGGGAGGCCCCGAGAAGCCGGCCTCGACCGGAAAAAGGTGGCTCCTACGCACTTTTAAGGTGGGCCGCGGTCTTGGGCGCGGCGAAGATCGGCGTGATTCTGCGATTCTGCTGCGAGGACGGGGCGAGGGTCAGGGTTAAAAGTGCGTAGGAGCCACCTTTTTGATAGGGCCGCAGCGCACGGTGGGTGTCAGGCAAGGCGTCAGGCCGGCGTCTTGAACCGATCTCGAGCCGGGGTACGACCGATCTCGACGAAGAAGGGCCATGAGCCAGGCCCACGCCCCGTTGGGACCACTCATTCAGGCCTGGTGCAGCCAGGCGCGCGTCCCGAAGGCCGTGGTCGAGGCCGCGGCGACGGCGCAGGCGCGCTCCACGGCGGCGCTCAGCACGGGCCCGGTGACCTGGTCTCGCCGGGCGCCGGCCAGGGCGCGGGCAAGCGCCCCGTGGAAGACGTCGCCGGCGCCCAGGGTGTCGGCCGCCTCGACCTGCGGCGGCTGGACGGAGCCTCGGGCGCCCGCGGTCCACCACAGGGCCGGGCGCTCCCCGCGGGTGACGACGACACCGCGGGCACCGGCGTCAAGCAGATGGCGCGCGACGTCCTGCGGCGCCGTCACGGGGCCCGCGGGCCCGGGCGGGTAGAAGCGGGCTGACGCCGCGACGACGTCGCAGCGCGCGGGCAGGTCCGCCGCCGGGTCCTTCCACGACCCGGCGTCCATGACGGTGAGCGCGCCCACGCGGGCCGCCAGGTCGAGGGCGGCGCGGGCGAGGGCCGGGTTGTGCCCGTCAATGAGGACGACGTCGGGCGGGGTCTCCTGCCCGCATGCCGCCCGCGCGACGTACCGGTCGAGCGGGGCGGTGTCGACGGCGGCGCGGGCGTTGGTGGATATCACGGAGCGCCGGCCGGTCCCGGCGGTGATGGTGCATGAGGAGACCGACAGGCCCGGGGCGGGTCCGGCACCGTCGGAGCCCCCGGAGCGGTCGGAGCAGTCAGAGCAGTCGAGGAGCTCGACGCCGGTGCCCGCCAGGTCGGCGCCTACGAGCTCGGCCAGGGGCCCGGCGCCGACGGGCGCGGCCAGGATCGCTCGGCCGCCGAGGGCCGCGAAGGCGACGGCGGCGTTGGTGGCCGGGCCGCCGGCGGCGATGAGCTGGTCAAGGGCGACGATCTTGTCGTCGGGGCCGGGAGGCGCCTGGACGAGCTGGATCACGTCGACGACGGCGAGCCCGCAGAACAGGCCGACGGGACGGGTGGTCGATGGTGACCGGCCGGTCTTCATTCCTCCACCTGCTCTCAAGGATCCGCTGCGCCTACCGGCCACTATGCCGGCCGGTGGGCCTCGATGCCACCGGCATCATCGTTGCTGCCGGCCCTACTGCGCAGCAGCAGAACGGTTCCGGCACCGGCGACGACGACCAGAACGAGCACCACCAGCGCCGGGCGCCTCCTGCGCCCCGGCGATCATCCCGCCCCGGATCGGAGAGGCGGCACGCCGAGCAGGTCGGAGATGTCCAGCAGAATGACATTAGCCGCCCGAGGCGCCGACGTGCGAGCAGGAAACCTCATGATTTCAACGAACTCGCCGAGACGCGCAGCATCGGGGGGCTCCAATGTCATTCTGCTGGACAGACGCCGGGGCGATCGCCGTGCGAGGAGCGCGGCACGGCCGCCGAACAGCTCCTGTCCGCTCATAGTGCGGGTCCGGACGACGATGATGCGGGAGGGAGCGGGTCAGTGCCCGCGCACGGTCCAGGCCCTCGCGGACGGCGGGGCCGCCGGGTCGGAGGAGAGCGCGACGAGCCGCACGACGGGGAAACATCCGAAGGCGGCGACTTGCTCGCCCTGGGCGCTCGGGCACCAGCAGCGCACCGTTGTCGGGCCCGCTACGATGGAGGGACGCCAGTCGAGGAGGTGGTGGATGGATGACGCGGTGATCGACGCGCTCCAGCGCGCTGTGTCGGCGAGCCCCGATGATGCCGCCCTGCGGCTCCACCTCGCCGACCTGCTCCTCAAGGCGGGGCGCGCTGGAGAGGCCGTGCAGCACTGCGCGCTGGTCCTGGCCGAGGAGCCCGCGCACGCCGGCGCGCTCTCGCTGCTGACGCGGGCCAGCGACCCGGCAGGATCGGCACCGCCGGACGCCCCCGCACCGCCCGCTCCGGGGCCGAGAGGATCGGCGTCGGGGACCTTCGACTGGCAGCGCGCGGAGGCGGACCTCAATGGCCCGGCCCCCGCATTCACGACCACCGGGGATGTGCCCGCGCCGCCCGAGGAGGTCTGGGATGTCGAGGCGAGCCCGCTCACGCTCAACGACGTCGGCGGGATGGCCGAGGCCAAGCGCGCCATCGAGCTGCAGTTCCTCGGCCCCCTGCGCCATCCGGAGCTGCGAGAGGCGTTCGGCAAGTCCCCGGGCGGCGGCCTGCTCATGTACGGGCCGCCCGGGTGCGGCAAGTCCTTCATCGCCCGCGCCATCGCCGGGGAGATGGGGGCCGCCTTCCTCAGCGTCACCGTCGCCGACGTCCTCGACATGTACGTCGGGGTCTCCGAGAGCAACATGCACGAGCTCTTCCTCATGGCGCGGCGCCGGGCTCCGATCGTCCTGTTCTTCGACGAGCTCGATGCGATCGGCATGCGGCGCCACGCCGATGGCGGCGGCCAGGCGATGCGGAACACCACCGTCCAGCTCCTCACCGAGCTGGACGGGGTCGGCTCCGACAACGAGGGCGTGTACGTGCTGGCCGCCACCAACCGGCCGTGGGACCTCGATGCGGCGCTGCGCCGCCCCGGTCGGTTCGACCGCTCCGTCCTGGTCCTGCCCCCGGACGAGGAGGCCCGGTACGCGATCTTCCGGCACCATCTCAAGGACCGCCCCGTGTCCGGGATCGACCTCGGTCGGCTGGCGAGGGACTCCGACGGGCTCACGGGCGCCGATATCGCCGGGGTCTGCGAGCAGGCCACCGAGGCCGCCCTGGCGGAGTCGATGCGCACCGGGGAGGTCCGGATGATCACCATGCGCGACCTGCAGAGGGTCCTCCGCCGGGCCCGGCCCAGCTGCGGCGCATGGTTCTCCAGCGCCCGCAACGTCGTCGCCTATGCGAACAACGACGGCGAGTACGACGACCTGCGCCGTTACATGGCCGCGCGCAAGCTCCTATGACGGGCTCCACGCCCGGCGGCGTGCCGGAGCATCCCGACGACGGCGCCGGCTGGGCGGGCCGCCTGCAGCGGGTCGCCCTGCTGCGCAAGATGGGGCAGCACGACCGCGCCGTGGAGGAGGCCGGCCGCCTGTGCGTCGACTTCCCCGACTCCCCGCAGGCGCACCTCGAACTCGCGCTCGGCCTGCTCGAGGCCGAACGCGTTGACGAGGCGCGCCGCGAGGCTCATGAGGCGCTGGCCCTCGACCCCGGCAACGCCTGGGCGGCGTTCTTGTCCGCCGAACTGACGCCCTTCTTCTCCCTGCTCAAGCGTCGGAGCCTCATGCGCCGGGTCGTGGAGCTCGAACCCGACAGCGGCGTGGCCCTGGCCCGGCTCGCCCTGCTCGAGCGCCATTGCGGCGCCAGACGCCGGCGGTGCCGCAGGCTGGCCGAGAGGGCTCTCGATGCGGAGCCCTACAACCCGTCCGTGTACGTGGCCGTCGCCGAGCTGGAGCGCAGCATGGACAACATCAAGCGGGCACGAGCTCGGGTGAGCGAGGCGCTGTCGCTGAGGCCCGATCACGCCGGCGCCCTGGCGCTGCAGGCCAAGCTGGCGAGCAGCACGAAGCAGGTCCGTGAGGCGCGCGCGGCCCTCGGCTCAGCCCTCGCCGTCGACCCGACCGACAGCCGACTCGCCTCCGGTGTCCACGAGCTCGGCCACAAGATCTACGAGCCACTGACCTGGGGCATCGCAAGCTTGGACATGCTCATTCTCGTGTTCACGTGGCCGGCGGTACGGCCGAACCACAGCACGGCGCCCGAGCTGAGGGCCTCCAACAACTACTTCCTCATCCCGGTGCTGGAGTTCATATGGCTGGTGTACGGCGGGTTCCTCTGCCGGCGCGCGGTGCGGACGCTCCGGGGGCTCGGCGAGCAGCGCGCCGCCGTCATGACGGCCTACCGCCGTGCCAGTCCGACTGCCGTTCCGGTGGCGATCGCCTCGGTCCTCGGCGCCGCCGTCCAGATCGTCCTCTGCGTCGTGGTGCGCCGCCTCGATGTGGCGTGGTGGGCCGCAGCCGCCGCGCTGGCGCTCATCCTCACGGTGACGGCGGTCTCCTTCTGGCGCCGCAGCAGGCGGCAGTAGCGGCCCCGCACCCGAGCCTCTGCCGCGGGCCCGGCCCCGGATGAGTGAGTCCAGCGGGGGTGCGGGGCCCGGTGGGGCGGAGCGCACTCCAGGGTGGATCATCACTTCCTGCCTGCCGGGTTCAGCACTCCGAAGAACGACCGACTCGTCTTCTTACGATGCGCACTCCTCTGCGACCGGCGGCCTCCGGGAGGATGCGCCCTGCGGCGCGGCGCCGTCGTCGGGCCCGGGGACCTGCGCCGCTGAGGAGCTGGAGGAGACAGAAGGGCCAGAGGGACCGGGAGTCGTCGTCGAGGCCTCGACCAGCAGCTCGACGCGCTCGGCCAGCGCGGCCACCTGTCGCTGGAGGCTCTCGACCTGCGCACGCGTCGCAGCCTCCTGCTCGGCGCTCTCCTCGGCCACCAGCGAGATGACCCAGGAGGCGAGCGTGGCCGTGACGACCCCGGCCAGCGCGACGCCGCCGACCATGAGCAGCACCGCCGCGCATCTGCCCACTGCCGTCACGGGGGCCAGGTCGCCGTACCCGATGGTCGTAATCGTCACCAGCGACCACCACACCGCCTCGCCGAACGTGGTGATCGGCGTTCCGGACGCACCCCGCTCGGCGTCGAGCACCGCCAGGGAGGACAGGAGGACGAGCAGGCTCACCCCGCCCGCCGTGTACGCCGTGATCCGCCCGCGCAGCGCGGTGCCGGCGCCGCGGTGCAGCACCCCCAGCAGGGCGACCAGCCGCAGCAGCCGCAGCGGCCTGAGCACGGGCAGGGCGACGACGGCGAGGTCCGCCAGGTGCCGGACGAACCACCGGCCGCGGTCCTGGGCGCACACCAGCCGCCCCGCGTAGTCCACGGCGAAGACCGCCCAGACCACGTTCATCACCAGCTCGGCGGCCTGCCGTCCCGCACCGTGCAGGTCGGCGATCACCTCCCACGCATAGGCGACCAGGAAGATGAGCGCGGCAGCCGTCAGCGGCCACTCGGACACGCGCTCCCACCTGCGCAGGCAGGTGCCGCGGCTTCGCTCCGACATACCGCCCATGGTAGACGACGGCGAACGCGGCGAGTTGACACGCGACGGGGCGGCACTATGCTCCCATCATTCTTCCGCGACTCGGAAAAGCAAGAGACTGGACCGACGCCGATGTCCGGCACCTCCAGGACCCTCCGCTCGAGCAACAGGCGCGCCTTCCTGCGCACGCTCCTCCGCGGCACCCCCATGGCCCGCTCCGACGTCGCCGACGCCACGGGGCTGAGCACTTCCACGGTCTCGAGCATCGCCACCGAGCTCCTGGAGGACGGCACGCTCGTCGAGACCGGCACCGCCGCCAGGACCCGCGGCCGCCCCAAGGTCCTCCTCGCGCTCAACGATGCCCTCGGCACGATCCTCACCGTCCGCGTCCGCCGTCAGGGCGTGTCCCTCGTCCGCTTCTCCCTCGCCCTGGAGGCCGATCAGGAGCAGCGCCTGTGCGACTTCCTGCCCGACGGCAACCGCATCCACGACCTCATCACCGAGGCGGTCCGGAGCGCCCAGAGCGACACGCTCGCCATCGGGCTCGTCCTCGAGGACGACCTGCGCAGCTCCGACGTCGCCGTCATGTTCTCCACGACGCTGTCCGCCGACTCCATCGGGCTGGCCGACCTGCTGCGGGCCGAGCTCCGCGTCCCGGTCATGATCGAGCGCGTCGGGCACCTCATCGCCACCAGCGACGTCCTGGCCAGGACCCTGACGCCGGTGGAGCGCAAGAACCACGTCCTCGTCCAGGAGGCGTCCGCCAGCGCCGTCCTCGTGCAGCACGGCAGGCCGTTCCCCCTGGCCTCGCCCACCGTCGTCGACCTGCGGCCCGCCGAGGCCTTCCTCGCCGACCGCGCGCCCGCCGGCAGCGGCGAGGCCGACCGCGCGCCCGCCCTCCTCCAGGCGCTGTTCATCCTCATCTCCTACTTCCCCGTCGCCGCCGCCGTCATCCAGTCCGAGACCTGGGCCGGTGCGACGGCGATGCACCTGGAGGACCACTGGCGCCGCATGCCGTGGGCGGGCGAGCCGCCCCGGATCGTCGTCATCTCCTCGCCCGACCCGCTCGCCAGGCTGCGCCTGCTCGCCTCGCGCGCCCGCGAGCAGGCCCTCCTGACCCCCTGACGAGCGGGCCTCCCGGCCCCCGCCGCCCGCTCCCATCCCACACCGACCCGCAGAAAGGTCCACGGAAAGCCATGCCCGATTTCACCAGCCTCATCCGCGACGGCGCGCTCTCGCTCGTCGTCTCCCTGCCCCGCAACGACCTCGACCTGGCACGGGCGGCGCTCGACGCCGGCGCCGACGCCATCAAGGTCCACGCCAACGTCTGGCACCGCGCCAGCGGGAACACGTTCGGCTCCCTGGAGGACAACCGCTCCTTCCTGCATGACCTCATCACGGTCGCCCAAGACCGCCCCGTCGGCCTGGTGCCCGGGGCTCGCGACTCCTTCATCACGCCCCGGGAGCTCAGGGAGCTGGAGGACATGGGCCTGAGCTTCTTCTCCGCCTACGCCGACGACTGCCCCCCGTTCATGCTCGCGTCGTCCCTGACCCGGATGCTCGCCATCCACGACACCTACACCCGCGCCGACCTCGTCGGCCTGCACGACTGGGACCGCGTCGACGTCGTCGAGGCGTCGATCATCAACGGTGAGGAGTACGGCTCGCCGCTCAGCGTCACCGACCTCCTGCGGTACCGCTCCATCGTGCGCACGACCGGCAAGCCCGTCCTCGTGCCCACCCAGCGCGCGATCGACCCCGACGACGTCTGGGCGCTCCGGGCCGCGGGGTGCGGCGCCGTCATGATCGGCGCCATGGTCATGAAGGGCGCCGGCGCGTCCTGCGTGGCCGAGGCCACCCGCTCCTTCCGGCGCGCGATCGACTCGATCTGACACCCCATCCAATCCATCCCCAACAACTCCCGAAGGACACTCACCATGTGGCAGGGAATCATTATTATCCTTGTCTTCCTCGCAATCACCGCCCTCATGATCACGCGGAAGATCCCCACGCTCGTCGCCCTCCCGCTGCTCGCCGTGCTCATCGCCGTCGTCGCGGGCGTCCCGCTCATCGCCTCGGACGCCCCGGATAAACCCACCGGGGTGCTCAACGGCATTGTCGAGCAGGGCGCCATCCGCATGGCGGCGGCCTACTGCGCCGTCATCTTCGGATCCTGGCTCGGCCAGCTCCTCAACCGCACGGGCGTCACGGAGACCATTATCAAGAAGTCGGCCGAGCTCGGCGGCGACCGCCCGCTCGTGGCCGTCCTCCTCCTGTCCGCCGTGACCGCCCTGCTCTTCACCGTCCTGTCCGGCCTGGGATCGATCATTATGGTGGGAACGATCGTCCTGCCGATCTTCATCTCGATCGGCATTCCGGCGGCGACGGCGGGATGCATCTTCCTCATGGCGTTCGCCACCGGGCTCGCGCTCAATGTCGCGAACTGGCAGACATTCGCCTCCATCTTCAACGTCCCGATCAGCGACATCCGCAACTTCGAGATCATTATGGCGGGCGCCACCGCCCTGATGACGATCGCCTTCATCCTCATCCAGTTCCGCCGCCACGGCCTGCGGCTCGGCTTCTCGGCCCCGGAGCCGGACGACGACGACAAGCCGACCATCACCGGCTGGCGGGCGCCGCTGGCCATGATGACGCCCCTCGTCCCGATCGTCCTGGTCGCCGCGCTCGGGGTGCCGATCCTGACCTCATTCACCGTCGCCATCATCTGGGTGCTCCTGGTGACCCAGCGCTCCTTCACCAGGGCGATGAACACGCTCACCCGCACCTGCTACGACGGGATCACCGACGCCGCCCCGGCCGTCATCCTCATGATCGGCATCGGCATGCTGTACCTGTCCGTCACCCACCCCGTCGTCAAGGCGGTCCTCTCCCCCATGATGACGACGCTCACCCCGCACTCCGCGGTGGTCTTCGCCGTCTTCTTCGCCGTGCTGGCCCCGCTGGCCCTCTACCGCGGGCCGCTCAACCTCTTCGGGCTGGGCTCCGGGATCGCCGCGCTCATGAGCGCCTCCGGTCTCCTGCCGGTCCAGGCGGTCATGGGGGGCTTCCTGTCGGCGGAGCGCATCCAGGGCGTCGGCGACCCCACGAACACCCAGAACGTGTGGGTGTCGAACTTCGTGGGCGTCGACGTCAACACGGTCACCAAGACGCTCCTGCCCTACCTGTGGGCGACGTCGGCCATCGGCTCGATCACGGCCGCGGCCCTGTACTTCTAGTACCTCTGAAACCTCCGAATACCTCTAGAACTACCTCTGCCCCTCCGCGGGTCGGGGCCCGCCCACCGCGAGGCGGGCCCCGAGCCGGGGCACCCACCAAGGAGATGCATCCATGAAGGTGCGCATCGGCATCGACGTCGGCGGCACGTTCACCGACGCCGTCGCGATAGACGACACGACATTCGAGCTCGTCGGCTCTGTCAAGGTCCCGACGACCCACACGGCGCGCGAGGGGGTGGCGGCGGGGATCATCGAGTCCCTCCACCGGCTCATGGACAGCGCGGGCCTGAGCGCCGACCAGGTGGTCTTCATCGCCCACGGCACGACCCAGGCGACCAATGCGCTGCTGGAGGGCGACGTCTCCCCGGTCGGCATTATCACGCTGGGGTCGGGGATCGAGGGAGTCAAGGCCCGGGCCGACACGCAGATGGGGGTCCTCGAGCTCGCCCCCGGGAAGACCCTGAAGACCTCGAACGAGTACATCGACAGGTCTGCCGCCACCGACCTGCCCGAGGCCATCGACGCCGCCATCGAGCGCCTGTGCTCCGCCGGAGCGAGCTCCATCGTGGCCGCCGAGGCGTGCAGCGTCGACGACGGCTCCGGGGAGGGCCTCGTCACCGAGCGCGGCAACCGGGCCGGGCTGCCGTCCACGGCGACCAACGAGATCTCCAAGCTGTACGGGCTCAAGACGCGCACGCGCACCGCCGTCGTCAACGCCTCGATCATGCCCCGGATGCTCCAGACGGCCGCCATGACCGAGTCCGCCATCAAGGCCGCGAGCATCACCTCGCCGCTCATGGTGATGCGCTGCGACGGGGGCGTCATGACGGTGGACGAGGTGCGGCGCCGCCCCATCCTGACGATCCTGTCGGGACCGGCCGCCGGCGTCGCCGGGGCGCTCATGTACGAGCGCCTCACGGACGGCCTGTTCTTCGAGGTCGGCGGCACCTCAACGGACATCTCCTGCGTCAAGGACGGCAGGGTCCAGGTCGCCTACTCCCAGGTCGGGGGCCACAAGACCTACCTGTCGAGCCTGGACGTGCGCACCGTCGGCGTCGGGGGCGGCTCCATGGTCGAGGTCTCCGGCGGGCGGCCCGTGGCGACCGGACCTCGCTCGGCCCACATCGCCGGCCTGGAGTACGAGGTCTACAGCCCCCCGCTCACCGACCCCGTGCTCATCGAGGTCCGCCCCCTTGCGGGGGACCCCGCCTACGCCGCGGTCCGCGGCGCCGACGGGACGCGACGGGCGCTCACGCTCGCGGGCGCCGCCAATATCGCCGGGCTGGTCCCGGCCTCCGACTACGCGCACGGCGACGCCGAGGCCGCCCGCACCGCCTGGAGGCCGCTGGCCAGCTCCATGGGCGTGTCCGTCGAGGACGCCGCCCGCACGGCGCTGGAGCTCGCCAGCGCCAAGAACCGGGCCGTGGCGCAGGCGCTCATGCGCGAGTACGGCATGGACCCGCGCACGACGGTCTTCATCGGGGGCGGGGGCGGTGCATCGACCGTGGTCCCCCACCTGGCGGGCGAGATGGGCGTCCAGTTCCGGACGGCGCGCAACGCCGCGGTCATCTCCCCGATCGGCGTCGCACTGGCGATGGTGCGCGACACCGTCGAGCGGACCGTCGTCGACCCCACCGAGGACGACATCGTCCGCATCCGCAACGAGGCCCGGGGCCGGGCCGAGCGCTCCGGCGCGGCCCCCGGCACCATCGAGGTCACCGTGGAGGTGGACACCCAGCGCAACCTCGTCCGCGCCGTGGCGGTGGGCGCCACCGAGATGCGGTCCGGGGACCGCTCGCGCCAGGCGCTCGACGACGCCGAGCTGGTGCGCCGGGTCGCGGACAACCTCGGCGCGTCCCCCGATGCCTGCACCGTCCTGGGCGCGACCGCCACCCTGCGGGCGGTTCGCGGCCGCGTCGCGCGGCCGCGGCTGCTCGGCCTGATCAAGCGGTTCACCACCCCGCTGCGGGTCATCGACACCGACGGCGTCATCCGGCTGCAGAAGAGCGGGGGGAACGTGTTCCCCACAACCGCGGGCGCCTGGGAGCCGGTGGTCCGGCGCCGGGTCGACGAGGCCGTCGAGTACAACGACGGCGGCGCGAGCCTCCCCAACACCTACGTGCTGATCGGCAAGCGGATCGTGGACCTGTCGGGAATGCGCAGCGTCGAGCAGCTGACTGCGCTCGCCCGCGCCGAGCTCGCGGGCCTGGCCCCCGATGAGCCGGTCGTCGTCATCGTCACGGGACGCACGGACTGATGCGCCCAGCCCCCGCCCCGCCACGCGTTCCCGCCGCGCGCCC